>JGI24890J29729_1000267_pt1 | contig 38368 bp, 37 predicted proteins | sample FreactcultureFD7_FD_29729 | JGI IMG/M metagenome (IMG submission 29729)
CCCCACGAACGACTAGCAGAACTACGAATCGCAGCATAATTTGGACAACGGATCAGTGTCCTGAATCAACGGGTCACCCCACACAAGATATGCGGCGTTTCGCGAATTGCTCCTGTTGAACGGGAAAAAACGCGAGCTGTTGAACAGTCAAAGCACGGCGGCAACTGACAACTCCTCCCAACCACAAGTTCCAAGGACTGGCTCTGGCAAAAAAATGCCCCCGCCGAAGCGGGGGCATTTGCGAGGTTGGTAAGAGATTACGAGGGGGCCTGCTGATCGATGAGGGAACCAAACACCTAGTCGGTCAGCACAACCAGAGGTCAGCGGGAGCTGTGGTCAGCACAACCAGAGGCCGCCAGAACCAGAGGTCAGCGCGAAACGAGCCCCGAGTCGAATTCTGCGACGAGTTCGTCGGACAGGGTGTCAGGAATAAGCGAAATGCCCTCGGAGATTGCTAGGCGGTTGCCCACCTCGTGCATGATGACCGATATTGGGGTTTCGAGTGCCTCGGCAACCGATGCGAGAATCTCGGAACTGGCCTCTTTTTGACCGCGCTCCACCTCGCTCAGATAACCTAAAGCTACGCTCGCCTTGCCGGCAACCTGACGAAGGGTGCGACCTTTTTGCAGACGGAAATCGCGGAGCACGTCCCCGATTTCTTGACGTACTAGAACCATGTGACCCTCCTCGTGTGAGTACTTGTGAAGCAGTAACCCTACAACCACCTTATGCAGAACTCTAGCGACTTCTGGCTGTAAAGCTGTTGTGAATTCCTTAGCTATAACTGCGGATATTCGTCGGCTATTCCCTGGATTCCTGAGAAGATACCCCAGAGTGAAGAATTGCCAGTAATTGTAGGAGTGATTCGGAAACAACCGACTTTCGGATTGCTCCTCGATCACCGGTGAGGTGAAGTTCGGTGACGGTTATCTCGTCGCCAAACGAAAACGCTATGAACACCGTGCCGACAGGTTTGCCATCCTGGCTGTCCGGTCCTGCCACACCAGTGGTGGCAATTCCGACATCCGCTGCTCGACCGCCGACCGCGAGGGCGCTGCGCACGTTGAGCGCCATCTGCGCAGCAACGTCAGCATCAACGGCCCCACGCTGGGCAAGCAGTGAAGCATCAACTCCCAGCACCAGTCGCTTGATCTCAGAGTTGTAGGCGACGATTCCCCCAAGCACAACCGTCGAGGCACCGGGCACGCTGGTCAGTTTGGCCGTCAGCAAACCGCCGGTGAGGGATTCGGCTACCGCGATGGTGAGCTGTGCCTGCGTGAGCGATTGAATGACTCGTGCAGCTGCAGTCACAGTGCTCACGCCGTTTCGCGATTGGCTCGGCGGGCCTGCACGAGGNAATCAAGTCCGGTGAGGACGGTCAGCACGAGCGCCACCGCCATAATGACGTAGTTGACCACGAAGACCCAGTCGCCCACGACCGCCCACAGCGGCACGAGAAAGAGCGAGATTGCGACGGACTGCACGACGGTTTTCAGTTTGCCACCGCGCGAGGCGGGGATAACTTGTGTGCGCAGCACCGCGAAACGGTAAAGCGTGATGCCGATTTCACGAACGAGAATGAGGATCGTCACCCACCACCACAACTCCCCCAGCGCACTCAGCATGACGAGCGCTGCGCCGGTGAGAAGTTTGTCGGCGATCGGATCGAGGATGATGCCCAAGTCGGTAATAAGGTTGCGCCCTCGGGCGATCGCACCATCGATGCCGTCGGTGGCGATCGCGAGAATGAACAGACCGGCAGCAATCCAGCGGATGATGCCGTGCTCACCGTTATCAGTGGCGAGCAGCCAGACAAACACGGGCACCAGCAGAATCCGAATCACCGTGATGATGTTGGCGACGTTGGCGTTGCTCGCTGGCGACTGACCATTACTCAGAATGCGGCCGCGGAAAGTGCTTCGTTTCGGAGCAAGGTCGTGCGATTGGCGCTCTGGTGATGACACGGTACTACTCCCGATCGGTGAGGTTCCAGGCATCCTCATCTGATGAGCCTTCGACCACATCGTATCCGCTGAAGGATTCATCGACTAAGTCGCGACCGCCGTTGGGCGACGCTGAGTTCCCGGATGCCCCCGAACCAGAGGGTTCATCTCCACCCCGAAGCCGAGCGAGCACCGAAGAGAGTTGCTCGACCGTGACCAGAACGTCGCGGGCTTTGGAACCCTCTGAGGGCCCCACAATATCGCGGGACTCGAGCAAGTCCATGAGGCGCCCAGCTTTCGCGAAACCCACCCGGAGCTTGCGCTGAAGCATCGAGGTGGACCCGAACTGGGTGCCCACAATGAGCTCGGTGGCCGCAAGCAGGAGGTCGAGGTCATCTCCGATATCGGCGTCGACGAGGTTCTTTTTCTCGACAACCGCTTCGACATCATTCCGGTATTCGGGGCGCGCTTGGGCGATGGCGTGTTTGACGACGGCGGCGACTTCATCTTCGGTGACCCATGCCCCCTGAACCCGAATGGCTTTGGACGCCCCAGAGGGCAGGAAGAGTGCGTCACCCTGCCCAATGAGTTTCTCTGCTCCCGGCTGGTCCAGAATGACCCGCGAGTCGGTCATGCTCGAGACGGCAAAAGCCAGACGCGAAGGCACATTGGCTTTGATCAGGCCGGTCACGACATCGACGGAGGGCCGTTGGGTTGCCAGCACGAGGTGGATTCCGGAGGCACGAGCCAGCTGCGTGATTCGAACAATCGAGTCTTCAACATCTCTCGGGGCGACCATCATGAGGTCGGCGAGCTCGTCGACCACCACCAGCAGGTAGGGGTAGGGCTTGAGCACCCGTTGGCTTCCCACCGGAAGGTTGACCTCGCCGGCAACAACGGCTCGGTTGAAGTCGTCGATGTGACGGTAGCCAAAACTCGCCAGATCGTCATAACGCATATCCATCTCTTTGACCACCCAGGCAAGCGCTTCAGCGGCCTTCTTGGCGTTCGTGATGATGGGGGTGATCAGGTGCGGCACTCCCGCATAGATGGAGAGCTCAACGCGCTTGGGGTCGATGAGCACCATCCGCACTTCGGCCGGGGTGGAGCGCATCAGAATTGAGGTGATCATCGAGTTAACGAAGCTCGACTTGCCGGAACCGGTGGAGCCTGCCACTAAGAGATGGGGCATCTTGGCGAGGTTCGCGACCACGAAACCGCCCTCGACGTCTTTCCCTAGGCCGACGGTCATCGGATGGACGCTCTTGGTGCTCGCACTCGAGCGAAGAACGTCGCCGAGCGACACAATCTCGCGATCTTTGTTCGGGATTTCGACACCGATCGCGCTCTTGCCTGGAATGGGCGAGAGAATATTCACTTCGTTGCTGGCCACGGCATAACTAATGTTGCGAGCCAAAGCGGTAACCCGCTCAACTTTTACTCCGGGGCCGAGCTCCAACTCATAGCGGGTGACGCTGGGGCCTCGGCTGAAGCCCGTGACCGTGGCATCCACCTGAAATTGGGTGAGCACCTCGGTGATGGCCGCCACGACCTCGTCATTGGCGGCACTTCGTGCTTTCGGCGGTGTTCCGGGCGTCAGGAGGGCTGCCGCGGGGAGTCGGTAAGGCGCGCCTGCCCCACGGGGGCTCTTGGGCGCTGGTGGGACGACAACAGCCTCAGCGTCGTCGAACTCACCGGCTACACCCTTCTCGCTCGCTGTCGTCGCAAACCCGGGGAGAACCCCTGGGCCGTCTTCACGAAGGCCGGTGGCGCTGTTTCCGAACCCACCGGTATCAACTTCACCGGTAAAACGCTTGACCGCTTCTTCAGCTTTGAGCAGCTCTTCCAGCAACTCGATTCCAAAATCGGCGTCGGCGGGTTCCACGGCGGGCAGATCGGAAGCTCTACCGGACGGAGCGGCCGTCGGCCCGCCACCAAACGCCACGCTGAACGACGGCACCGGAGGCGCGGCATCGGTGATGATCTCGGTGGCACTGCCACGGCCAATGACCGGCGAGTCAAAAGCCTCTTCTGCGGCGACCGACTTACTGCGCCGCCACCACGGCACCGTGGCAGGGTCAGCGACATCGAAGCCAAGATCGCTGATCGAGCCAAACGAAATCGAGGAAGTCTGGGTCTCGCTACTGGCCTTCTCTTGGGGAATTCGTTCTTCCAGCGTGGCACCAAAAAGGTAGGCGTACAGCTCTCGCGAGCGATCGCCGATCTTATTCGGCGGTGTTTTGGTGATGATAAAGACCGACAGGACCAAAACTAGGGCGACCACGGGGACCGCCACAAAAACGCTCGCAAGCAGGAGCGGTGCGGCCAACACCCAGCCCAACACTCCACCAGCATCAGAGAGGCCTTGCACGCCATCCCCCGGCTGTGGTTGGCCGCCGAAGATGTGGCAGAGCGCACTCACCGTGATGAGCAGAAGGGTGAGGCCGATCCCGATTCTGCCGTTGTCGTGCACGCTCGCCGGGTGCCGAAACAACCACACGGAAAAAAGAAACATGATCACGGGAAGGGCGAACGCGACGCTTCCAAAGAGTAGCCCAAAAGTGAAGGAATTGAGAGCACGCGCAACACCATCGGTGGGCATGAACCACTCAACGATGGCACCAACAACAGCCAACAAAAAGATGAAGAACGGCACGCCGTCGCGACGCTCATCTTTTTCCAACGTCTCTCTGCCGAGTAGCCGGGCCGCGGCCCCCACAACGTGAGCGAGTCCCATCCAGAGCGCCACCAACATGCTTGGCTCGCTCGGTGGCGGAGTCTTCGCCGAGGGAAGTCTTTTTGTGACGGCGTTGCCGCCCGCCGACTGCCGGCCGCGAGCCGGCGTCGTGCGCGCGCGCGAAGTCGATCGAGTGCTCGAAGCCATAACGTCCACGGTACCGCCCGGCACTGTCACCGGGCGGTTAGCGTGGGGCGCGTGTCCAACGCCGCGCGCACGGTGACGCGTGGCTGGCTCGCAGCGCTTGGTAGCGCGTCTCTAGGGTGCGTGCTATGCCTCGATGACGACCGGCACGATCATCGGCTTGCGGCGGTGCTGGGTGTTGACCCAGCGCCCAACCGTGCGGCGAATTACCTGTTGGAAGGCCTGAGTGTCGCGAGTGCCATTGGCTGCGGCATCCTCCAACGCCTTGATCACCTGCGGAAGTACAGCGTCGAAGACTGCTTCGTCCTCCGCAAAACCTCGCGCGTGAATCTCCGGACCGACAATTACCCGGCCCGTCTGCGCATCGACAGCGGCGAAGATGGAGATGAAGCCCTCTTCGGCAAGGATGCGGCGATCCTTGAGGTCAGCGTCCGTGATCTCACCGACGCTGGAACCGTCGACGTAGACATAACCGAGGTCGAGTTGGCCCACGACCCGAGCAACGCCATCGCGCAAGTCGATGACCGTGCCGTCCTCGGCGATAATGGTGTTCTCCTCTGGCACGCCAGAGAGGATGGCCAGCGCCTGGTTGGCGACCAAGTGTCGTTGCTCACCGTGAACCGGCAAGACATTCTTCGGGCGAAGGATGTTGTAGCAGTAGAGCAGTTCGCCAGCGGCGGCGTGCCCGGAGACGTGAACCTTGGCGGTGCCCTTGTGCACGACGGTCGCGCCGAGCTTCATGAGCCCGTTGATCACACGGTAGACGGCGTTCTCGTTGCCGGGAATGAGACTGGAGGCGAGGATGACGGTGTCGCCCTTGCCGATCACGATCTGGTGTTCGAGGTTTGCCATGCGTGAAAGAACGGCCATTGGCTCGCCCTGGCTACCGGTGGACATGTAGACCAGTTTGTTGTCGGGCAGGTCGGCGGCCTTCTTGGCATCCAGCAGGACACCCTCGGGCACTTTCAGAAAGCCGAGGTCGGCAGCGATGCCCATGTTGCGCACCATCGAACGCCCCATCAACACGACGCGGCGGCCGTTGGCGTGGGCGGCATCGAGCACCTGCTGAACGCGGTGAACGTGGCTAGAGAAGCTGGCAATAATGACACGGCGCGGCGCCTTAGCGATGACGGCCTCGAGAACCGGTCCGATGTCGCGCTCGCTCGGGGTGAAGCCGGGAACGTCGGCGTTGGTGGAGTCGACCATGAACAGATCAACTCCGGCCTCGCCGAGGCGGGCAAAGGCGCGGAGGTCTGTGATTCGATCATCCAGAGGCAACTGGTCCATCTTGAAGTCACCGGTGTGGAGAACAGTGCCGGCGACGGTCGTGATGGCCACGGCGAGCGCATCCGGAATTGAGTGATTGACGGCCACAAATTCGAGGTCGAACGGGCCGAGCTTCTCCTTCTGCCCCTCGGCAACGGTAAGCGTGTAGGGCGTGATGCGGTGCTCTTTGAGCTTCGCCTCGATGAGAGCGAGGGTGAGCGTGGAACCGATCAGTGGAATGTCATTGCGCAGGCGAAGGAGGTAGGGCACGGCACCAATGTGGTCTTCGTGGCCGTGGGTGAGCACCACTCCGACGATGTCATCAAGGCGATCACGAATCGGTGAGAAGTCGGGCAGGATCAGGTCGACACCCGGCTGGTGTTCTTCCGGAAACAGCACGCCACAGTCAACGATGAGAATCTTGCCGTCAATTTCAAAACTGGCCATGTTGCGGCCGATCTCCCCAAGCCCCCCGATGGGGATGACGCGGAGGGTTCCTGGTCGCAGTTTGGCTGGTTGGCGAATTGTGACGGGCATTGTGTCCTAACGATTAGTGCAACAGAAATGGTGCGGTCGTGGGAACACGACAAAGTGGTGCGCGAGCGGGTGGTCCCTAGCGGGTGGTTCCGGCGATCTTGGGGAGGGCTCCGCCAGCGGCCGCATTGCGGTCGGGGCGGAAGTTGCTGAAGTCGACACCGGCGATGTCTTTCACCAGGTCAATTTCGGACTCGATGAGGGCGGCTTCCCAATCTTCGGGGCCCACCAGCGGAAGTCGAACGCGCGGCGAGCCGATGCGGCCGAGCCCGTGCAGGATGTACTTCGCTGCGACGGTGCCGGGGACGTGGGTCATGGTGGCGCGAACCAGCGGCTCGAGCGCCTTGTGAGCTGCGGTCGCGGAGNGAAGGTCACCAGCGTTGACCGCATCGACCATGTGACGGTATGGGGTGGGCGCGATGTTGGCTGTCACGCCGATCAGCCCAGTAACCCCGATCGCGAGGCTCGGCAACACCATCGCGTCATCGCCGCAGAAGTAGATCAAGTCGGTCTGGTTGAGCACCCGGCTCACCTCGGCGAGGTCACCCTTGGCATCCTTCACGGCAATGATGTTGGGGTGCTTGCTCGCGCGAAGAATCGTCTCGTACTTGATCGGGATTCCGGTGCGGCCCGGGATGTCGTACAGGATTACCGGAAGGTCGGTTGCGTCGGCGATCATCCGGAAATGGGTCAGCACCCCGGCTTGGGTTGGCTTGTTGTAGTAAGGCGTGACGATCATGTTGCCATCCGCGCCGGCCTGCTCGCTCTTCTTGGCGAGTTCGATGGCGTGCGCCGTTTCGTTGGAGCCACCACCGGTAATAATCTTCGCGCGATTGCCAGCGACAGCCTTACCCACCTCAACGAGACGGATCTTCTCCGGGTCGGTCAGGGTGGAGGTTTCGCCGGTCGTTCCGGTCACAACGATGCCGTCGGCACCAGCAGTGATCACACTGTCGATGTGCTTCTCGACGTCAGCCCAATCGACTTCGCCGTCTGGGGTGAACGGAGTGATGAGTGCGACGAGCACTTGGCCGAAGGGATTGGGTTGCGTTGACACAATTTACAGATTACCGTGAACCCGCTTACGGGGCGACTCTCCCGGCAGGGGCGCGACCTAGCTGGCTAGGGTGCAACTCGGCTGGCTAGGGCGCGACGCGGCCGTTCTCGTTGAAGGCCGCATAGGTGAGCGGCATCAGGCGAGCGAAGTGCTCTTCCATCTGCTCGGCACACATTTCGATCTCACGTTGCGGAAACGATGGGAAGTGCGTTCCCTCGCGCTTCGTGCGCAGTGACAGAAAGTTCATCAGCGAACGGGCGTTCATCGTGACGTACATCGACGAGTAAATGGTGAGCGGGAGCACGATGCGGGCGACCTCGCGGGCGACCCCGGCATCGAGCATCCGCTGGTAGGAGGCGAACGCTTCTGTGGCGACGGCGCGCACCTCGCTGCCCACCATTGCAGTCTGCTCGGGGCTCCCCGGCAAGAAGTCGTAGGCGCCCGGCTTGCCCACCTGCACGAGATTGCGCTCGGGACCGGGAACATAGAAGACCGCGTCGAGCTCGCGATAGCGACCGCTTTCTTCGTTGTAGGACGCGATGCGGTGACGCATGAATTCACGGAACACGAAGATCGGGGCTTGCACGTAGAAGGTCATCGAGTTGTGCTCGAAAGGCGACCCGTGCCGGTCCCGCATGAGGTAGTTGATCAAACCGCGATCGCGAGAAGTGGCCTCATCGCCGGCCGCAGCGGCTTCGAGGGACTGCTCGCCCTGCGTGGATACTCGTGCGGCAAACAAGACGTCGGAGTCGCTGGCGCTGGACCGCACCAACTCGACCTTCATGTCGGAGCGGAAGACCGCGGCAACAGGGACGGCAGTGGGAACGGAGGGCTGGGCCGCGCTCTGCGCAGCAGTTACATCGGTCACGCTTTCACGATAGCGATAACCCGGCTGTCACGGGTGCACCCACGCTGCGCAACATCAGCAATTGTGGGGCGTGCGCGACAACGTAACAGGTCGTCACACTCGCCAAACTCAAGCTCGTCCCGCCTATCGTGGAAGGACAATGAATTCTTTCGAGATCATCCTCACCCTGATTGGGCTTATCGCTGTCGCTACCGCGCTCGGACTGGCGTGGCAAAAACTCAACGGTCGCGCGAGGCGGACCAGCGCCGCTCATGGCGCCACCGCGGTCGACCTGAGCCAGTTTCCCGGAAGCCCCACACTGGGCGAAACGGCAACCCTGCTGCAGTTTTCCACCGAAATGTGTTCCCCGTGCCGCCAAACCCATGCGGTGCTGGCCGCGATCTCGGTCGAGCAACCAACAATTGTCCACATCGACGTCGACCTCACGCACCGTTCAGATCTCGCCAACAGATTCAACGTCTTGCAGACTCCGACCACGCTGATCGTGGATCGCCACGGAATCGTTCGCGCTCGCATCGGTGGTGCTGTCACACGCGCGACCATTACCGCGGAACTCGACAACATCCTCGTAACCGCATAACCTCCCCACAGAATACGGAACAGCATGCCTACGAACACCTCAACCTCCTCAACTTCCTCGGTCCCACCCGCTGGCATCGACCCTCGTGGTCCGCGCTTCGGCGCCACCATCACCGCGATCCTGCTGCTCGTGACAATCGCCCTCGGACTCAGCACCGCCGCGACTCCCCCGACGACGCTCCTTGGCAGAGTGGGCGAACCGGCATTCATCCTGTTGGCAGCGCTCACCGCCATCTTCGGCTGGGGCGCGTTTGCCGGCATCACTCGCCACCCTTACGGCATTCTGTTCAAGAAGTTTGTGCAGCCACAACTCGCGCCGACCAGTGAGCGGGAAGACCCGACTCCCCCGACGTTCGCTCAGGGCGTTGGCTTTTTTGTCACCCTTGTGGGGGTCGCTTTACACCTCGCAGGGGTTCCCTTCGGATTGGTCGGAGCGGCTGCGGCAGCCTTCATCGCCGCGTTCCTGAACTCAGTTTTTGCCTACTGCCTAGGCTGCCAAATCTATTTGCTGTTGGTTCGCGCCGGCGTTGTGGGGCGAAAAGGTGTCGCTTCGGCGTAGGCCGAATGCCTCGCCGCGCCTAGGCTTGAAGCAGACGAAAGGGGTACACCATGTCGGTGACCAGCGAAGCAACCACCCTGTGGTTTGGAGATCTATTCAACGGTTCGGGGACAACCTCTCTTGACTCGTCGGATGCGGCAGAGTTCCCCGTAACGTGGGCAGCACGTTCCGAAGGAGTTCCCGGCAAGACCAACCCAGAAGAGCTTCTCGGAGCCGCGCACTCGGCGTGCTTCTCCATGGCTTTCTCCAACGAGCTCGCCGGGGCGGGCACTCCGCCAGAAAGCTTGCAGGTCACGGCTGCCGTAACCTTCGAGCCCGGCGTCGGAATCACCGGCAGCCATCTCTTGGTCAGTGCCAAAGTTCCCGGCATTTCTGAGGCCGATTTCCAGAAGCTCGCTGCGGCAGCAAAAGAGAACTGCCCCGTTTCGAAAGCACTCGCCGGAGTAGCGATCACCCTCGAAGCTAACCTCGCGTAATGACCGAGAAGCAGGGCTCCCACATCCTCATTTCGGGGGCAAGCGGGTTGGTTGGCACGCAACTCACGCATCAACTTGAGGGCGCCGGGCACACCGTTGTACGACTCGTTCGCCGGCCACCACGCGCGGCGAACGAGTCCCAGTGGGATCCCCACAAGGGAACAGTTGATGATGCTGTCGTGGCAAGCGTTGGTGCGGTGATCAACCTGTCCGGAGCATCAACGGGCCGCTTGCCGTGGACGAACTCCTACAAGAAGGAGATTCTCTCCTCGCGGCTCACCACCACGGGAACGTTGGCCGCGGCAATCGCGCGATCGGCAACGCCACCACCAACGTTCTTGAGTGCCTCAGCTGTGGGCTTCTATGGCACTCGCCCTGGCGAAGAGCTCACCGAGGATGCCTCCCACGGCACCGGTTTTCTCGCCGACGTGGTCTCGGAGTGGGAGAACGCAGCGCAAGCGGCAACCGTCACCAGCCGAGTTGTCACCTTCCGCACTGGCCTCGTTGTCGGTCGCGGGGGAGCTTTCACCCCGCTCGGGCTTGCCACCAAGTTCGGAATGGCTGCCCGAATGGGCAGCGGGGNGCAGTTCTGGCCGTGGGTGAGCCTCTTCGACGAAGCAGCAGCGATCAACCACCTCCTCACGTCGTCACTTCGGGGCGTGGTCAACATAGCCGGGCCGACTCCCGCCACCGCTCTCGAGGTGACGAAGACCTTGGCAGCCGCAATGCACCGCTGGCACGTTCTGGCGATTCCGGAGTGGGCAATCCGCGCCGGACTCGGTGAGGCTGGTCGCGAGTTGTTGCTCCCCGATCAGCGCGTTGTTCCCGCTCGGCTCCTGGCCGATGGGTTCGTCTTCGCTCACCCGACCATCGGGTCAGCGATTTCCGCCGTCTGGGGTTAGAGCAAACTCTCGAACTTCGGCGCGTACCCGCATTACTGGGCGGCCCGCGCGAGCCTAATGGCTTCGCGGGTCGCCCAGCGGGCGCGCGGACGATCGCCGCTCGCGTCGTACGCGAGGCCGAGTCGGAACCAGGCTTGCCATGATTCTGGCGCCGATTCAACGGCTTCTTTGTATTCGGGAAACTGGGCGTCGGCGAGGGCCGAATTTGTTCGGCCGCTCGGCAGCTTCGGGAGGTCATCCACCGGCAACGCTCCCGCGTCACGGAGGGTGCGCATCAGCTTCTCAGCGCGCAGAACAAAGGTGATCTCCCGCACGAGGGCCCACGCTCCGATCAGTGGCAGCACGAGCAGGGCGATGCCCATGGTGCGAGCGATCCAATCGTCAATGCCAATCAACACGATCGCGTACTGAACGACGGCAACCAAGTAGATGGCCAGCAGCACGCTCATTACGATAGCGGCGATCCTGCCCCGCATCAGTTGCTCACATCCAGGAGAGAATCGAGCCCGACGGTGAGCCCACGCGCGCCCACTACAGCGCGCAGCGCGATCATGATTCCGGCTTCGTATGATGCCGGAGACAGCGTCTCATGGCTAATAGTGAGAGTCTCCCCGTCCCCCGCCAGAATAACGTCCTGTTTGGCAAGCACGCCCTGTAACCGGAGACTATGAATGGGAACGCTGGCGACCTGCTGACCGCGAGCACGTTGGTCGGCGTGCGGCGCCAGAACGGGGCCGCGCTCCTGACGCGCTTGCCCGATCAGTTCGGCGGTGCGAACGGCAGTGCCCGACGGCGAGTCAACCTTCGCGGCATGGTGGGTTTCGACAATCTCGATCGAATCAAAGTGTTTCGAAGCGAGGGCCGCAAAGGACGTCGCGAGCACAGAGCCCAGGGAGAAGTTGGGGATAATAATGACCCCCGCGTCTGGAAACTCACGGAGGGTATGGGTGAGTTTTGTGATTCGATCACCAGACCATCCAGAGGTTCCGACCAGCACTTTGATACCGTTCCGGATGGCAAAATCGACCACCTCGTGGGAGACCTGCGGAATGGTGAGATCGAGAATCACGTCGGCGCCCACTGCCTCGTCGAGTGAGCCTGTCGAACCGATCGCTGCGCTCACGTGAAAGTCTTTCGACTCACCGATCAGTCGGGTGGCCAGCTGGCCCATTCGTCCGGTTGCGCCAACGACGGCCACAGCAATTGTCATGCTCATAATCTACCAAGCGATACTCAGCAGAATTGGCTGTCCTAGTAGGGCTGGTCTACCGGCAACCCGGTGCGAAGTTCGGGCGCCAAATGCCCCAAGTCATTGTGGGCGACAAGGACCGCGGGCTTTGCGGAGCGAACCCGGATGATGGTGAGCCCACAGTTGGCTTGATTGATGCCCAGCCACCGCCAACTGGGTGAATCCAATGCCTCCCGCACGAACCAGGCGATAACAAAATTGTGGGTAATGAGAAGGTCGTGCTGGTCTTCCATCGAGGGCGAGAAGAACTCGGCGGTGGCATCAGCCATCTGAGCCTCGCCGGCATCGATCTCGTCGGGGGTCACACCACCAAAAAAGTGCTCAAATGCGCCGGGCATTCCCGGGGTTGGCCCTGTTGGGTAGCAGTCGAACAGCAGCGCAGAGGGCTGCGGATTCAGTGCTGGCATGCGCGTACTCATGATTCGTGCCGTTTCGGCAGCTCGAAGCAGCGGCGAGTGCCACGCGTTGGAGAATGGTACTCCGCTGAGGCGATCAGCAATCGCCTCGGCTTGCCTTACGCCTCGCGGAGAGAGCGGGCCATCCGGTAGCCCGTGTTCGGCGTCCAACTGCTCACCGTGACGAACGAGATAAATGAAGTGTGACACCGTGTACCCCTTTGGAGCGCTACTTAGACAGCTGAAACTGGCGACTCGGCCAGTCCGGAGAACGCATCAGCCGCGACAGTGCCAACCGCCGCGATTGATAGCGGACGCGCGACGAGTTCTTCAGCGAGCACCCGAATGCTTTCGGCCGAGACGAGGGAGATTCGGCGCAGCGCCTCATCAAGATCAACGAACTCGCCCTGGGTAATTTCGCTGCGACCGAGCCGGGACATCCGCGTGTCTGAGTCTTCAAGAGCCAACGCCGATGCGCCACTCATTTGGCCTTGAGCTCGCGCAATCTCTTCTGGGGTCACGCCCCCGGTAGCTAGGCCGCGAAACTCGGAGAGCATCAGTTCGGCAACCTGCGACACCTTGGCCGGTGAGCAACCCGCGTACATCCCAAACAGACCTGCATCAGAGTAGCTGGGCGAGAAGGAGTAGACCGAGTACGCAAGCCCGCGCTTTTCGCGAATTTCTTGGAACAACCGGCTGGACATTCCCCCACCGAGGATCGAGTTGAGAACGGATAACGTTGCCCGGCGCTCATCGGTGGCAGCGATGCCACTCACCCCGAGCAAGATGTTGGCTTGCTCGATCGGGCGATGCACCAAGGTCAAGGGACTGCCGCGTTCGATGAGTTCAGAGACCGGATTGCGTCGTTCCACCGGCGTTGCGGGCTTCGCAAGATCCCAGTCAGCGCGCGCGAGGGCCGCGATGACTCCTTCCACGAGAAGATCGTGGTCTACGGCACCAGCAACCGTGATGACGAGGTCTTGCGCGCGGTAGTTCGCACGGTAGTGCTCCCAGACGGCGTCGCGGGTAACCGCTCCGATCGTGTCAGCGTTACCACCGATGGGGCGCCCCAGCGGGTGTTCTCCGAGAACCGCCTCAAAAAAGCGTTCACTGGTAACGTCTGCGGGATCGTCGTCGGCCATGGCCAACTCTTCGAGGATGACGCCGCGCTCAGTTTCGAACTCGTCTCGGTCGAGAACACTCGAGGTGAGCATGTCAGCGATCACATCGACCGCCATCGCGAGATCTCTGTCTTGAACCTTTGCGTAGTAGCAGGTGTACTCCTTCGCAGTGAGCGCGTTGTGTTCGCCACCGACCTCATCGAAACTCACGGCAATGTCTAACGCCGTGCGCTTGGTGGTGCCCTTGAACAGGAGGTGTTCGAGGAAGTGGGTGGAGCCGTAGGTGTGCGGAGTCTCATCACGCGAACCGACGGCAACCCAATAGCCGATCGTCGCACTGCGGGCTCCCGGAACCTGTTCGCTTAGGATTCGCACGCCACTGGGCAGCACGCTGCGCCGCACGAGGGAGTTTCCAGCGGCGGCGAAAGAGAGTTCGGGAAGGTCTAGGGGTAACTGCACTGCACCGTTTATCACCGGTCGAGCCTATGCCATCTGGCTGATTGTGATCGCAAATGTTCGTTCTAGCGAATATTTTCCATTTAATCGTGGCGACGGACAGGCCTGTCTGTCCCCATCAATGCAATACTCAGTTGGAACGTCGGATCGGGCCGACGTTGCAGCACAGGCAGCAAGGAGCCACCACGTGTCATTGACTGTGCAAGAGCGAGCCGCTCAACCGGCCCCCTGGGCCAAACAAAGAATTCTCGACACCGCCGATGAACTTTTCTACAATGACGGAATTCGAATCGTCGGCGTCGACCGCCTGATTAGCGTCTCATCGGTAACCAAAGCCACGTTCTACAAGCACTATGTGTCCAAAGATCGCCTGATTCTGACCTACATCACTGGTCGCCACCACGCGACCCAAGAACACGTTGACGCGATCATCAAGGCCGCCACTAGTCCTGAGGCCGCGCTGCGAACCCTCGTTGCATCACTCTGCGACGTGATTCTCGCCCCCGGTTTTCGAGGCTGTGCCTTCAACAACGCCTCTGCCGAGTTCGCCGATCCTTTGCACCCGGTGCGCGTCTTGGTGGCCGAACACCGGCAGTGGAAGACTGAGACCCTGACCTCACTGCTGCGAGAAATGGGCAACTCGCACCCCGGTGAAGCCGCTGATGGTTTCATGCTCGCCATCGACGGTGCCAATGTTGGCGGCTACTCCGGCGACCCGATCGCAGCAACGACCGCACTTCGCCGCCTCACTGAAACGATTATTGCCGGTTCATCACTGGTCTAGCACGGGGTCGGCCAGAGGGAACGTCACACTCCCCTTGCTAGGCTGGGTCGTCTTATGACAATCACTTTTACGCTGAACCTTCTGACGATAGTGACAGTGCTGGCCGCTGTGTTCGCGCTGTTCGATGGCGTGAGCCGGAGCCGCAACCATCGAGGCAGCTCACTGCTGACCATCGCCGAAGTTGTCTTGGCCGCTTTGATGTTGATCTCGATCTTCGTCGCGATCCCGACAGTGCCCAATGGCACCTTCATTTTTGCCCTGCTATTGCTCATCACACTGGTGCTGATTGTTCTTCTCCCCAGCCGACGAGGCACACCGGGAGCCTCACGCACCAGCATTATCGCCATTGTGCTCAGTGCCGTCGTAGTTCTCGTGGCACTCGGCTGGCTGAACATCCCCGGCCTGAGCTAGGCAGAGACGCGGTCCAACTCGGCCAAGTCGTGCCGGCTGAGCCGAATTTTTGAGGCAGCCATTAACTGGCTAACTTGACGCGAGTTGCTCGCAGAGACCACGGGAGCAACGACGTTGGGCTTGGTGAGCAACCAGGCGAGCGCAATGGCTGGAACAGTTGCGCCACTGCTCGCGGAAATGGCATCCAGTGCCGAGATAATTCTTAAGCCGCGACGCCCGAGATGAGGCGCAATTTCTGCCCGACGGTCGCTGGTCGCCAGTTCGGCTCTCGACCGGTATTTGCCAGACAGAAAACCGCTCGCCAGTGCGAACCGTGGCATAACGGCGAGTCCCTGGCTTTCGGCGACCCGAGCGAGGGAACTCTCGTATTGCGTGCGTTCGACAAGGTTGTAGCGATTCTGGAGGGCCACTACGTTTGCCACCCCCAACTGTCCCGAGGCTACGCGCGCCTCGATCAGTCGGTTCGCGGTGTGATCGGAGCATCCGAAATACCGGATCTTGCCGGAACGCACTAAACCGTCAGCCGCCAGAAGAGTTTCTTCGAACGACACGTCAGGATCATCGACGTGGAAGTACATCAAATCGATGTGGTCTGTTCGCAATCGAACCAACGAATCGTCGACGGCACGGACCACAGCACCGGCGGTGAGGCCGGGGTGGTCGGCGCTCTTTCCGATCTTGGTCGCAACAACCATTTCGTCGCGATTGCCTCGGTCACGCATCCAGTTGCCGATCATGATTTCACTCCGCCCGGCGGCGTAGGAATCGGCGGTATCAACAAAGTTACCGCCGAGCTCCCGGTAGGTGTCAAGGATTCCGTGAGTGGCAGCAACGTCAGCGGTCCAGCCGAAAACATTGCCACTGATCGCTAAGGGGAAAACTGACAGGCTCGACGAGCCGACTCGTCTAAACCGAGCATGAGCGACACCCGGTTGGATGTCGGCGTCAATGGTCGTCGTCATAGTTCTCTCGCTACGGTCTCGGGCAACAGGGGCAGTGGAACACTCTGTTTACCATTTAACGGAAACTGTAGAGAAAGATGCAAGGGACCTACGTCCCGACACGTTTTTGTTACACAGTCGATACTGTCATCGATTGGCAGCCACTTCGCGGGCAAACGTAATGGCCTCGGGGGTATCGGTAAAGACGCGACCCGCGGCACGAAGACGATCCGCTGCTCCGAGACTGGCCAACATGCGGTCGTGGCCCGGCTTGATGCCAGACAGCAACACCACTATTCCTCGGCGTTCCAGTCTGGTGATGGCATCATCGAGCATTATTGCGCCGGTGGCATCGATCGTGCTGACCCGGCTCATTCTGAGGATCACGACCTCGACGTCGGCGACCTCGGTGAGCTCCAACAAGAAGCGGTGGGCGGCACCAAAGAACAACGCACCCTCCAGTCGGAAAGCGACGATGTGGTCGTCGATGAGGCCCTGTTCCTCGGTAACGTGGTCACCGGTTTCCAGCGGTACCCGTTCTACCTGCGCGGCCTTGGCGACCGACCGCAGCGCCAGCAACCCGGCGATGGCAAGCCCCAGAACAACAGCGGTGACGAGGTCGAGAACGACAGTGACCCCGAAGGTGATCAGGAGTACTGCAGCATCCGACTTACCTGCCCGCAGGATTGACCGCATTGCCCCGCCCTGCACCATCTGCACGGTGGTGGCAATGAGCACTCCGGCGAGGGCTGCCAGCGGGATGCCACCAACCACGGGAGCGGCGATTAGTACGAAAGCGAGCAGGATGAAGGCGTGGCTGAGAGCCGAGATGCGCGAACGGGCCCCAGCGCGAACGTTGACCGCGGTGCGGGCGATTGCCGCCGTTGCCGGAACTCCGCCAAACAGCGGCACAACAAGGTTCGCAAGACCCTGGCCGAACAACTCACGGTCGGGGTTGTGGCGCTCCCCCACGCTCATCGCGTCAGCGACAGTGGCGCACAGCAGGCTTTCAAGGGCAGCGAGGGCCGCGATGGCGACCGCAGAGGGCAAGAGAGCTGAGATATTTGCCGTGTCAAAAAAACTGATGGTCGGCATCGAGATCGCCGCTGGCAAAACTCCAACCAAAGGAATGTCGAGCTTCGCGACCTGAGCGACGATGGTAGCAATGGCGACAGCGGCCAGCGACAGCGGCAGCGATGGCTTCCAACGGGAGCCAGCGAGAATCATGGCGGCCACCCCGAGGGCCATAATCAACGGGATGAAGTTGGGGGCGGTGGCAAAACGTGCGATCGCGTCCCCGGCAATTGCCCAGACTTTGTCTTGGTCACCAGCCTTGAGGCCCAGCATGTTCGGGATCTGCTGCATGGCGATCACAACGGCGATGCCCGCGGTAAAGCCTTCGATGAGCGACGACGGCAGATAACGAACGTAGCGTCCGATCCCGGAGATGGAGAGCGCGAGAAGAATTACTCCCGCCATGATACCCACCTGGAGCACTCCACCAGGGCCGTAGGTATGCACGATCGGCAGGAGAACAACCGTCATAGCGCCTGTCGGGCCAGAGACCTGTAGGTTGCTCCCTCCAAAGATTGCGGCGATGGCCCCCGCAATAACGGCGGTCGTGATGCCTGCTTGCGCGCCCAACCCGGAGGCTTCACCAAAGGCGAGAGCGAGGGGCAACGCAACGATGGCCACCGTAAGGCCGGCGAGCAAATCCCGCGCCGGTGCTCGACGTGCATCCTGGAAGTCTTTCTTACCGGGAAGGAGTCCGCGGAGAAACCGTGCTGATTGCTGGAGTCTGGAATTCATGCTGTTGCCTCTGGGTGACTGCGTAGGGATGCGAGAAGGGTGTGGGCGACCTCGAGGTTGGCGACGATCATGTCGCGGGCAACGGCGAAGATCTCGGCCAAGCGCGGATCGCGCACCGAATAGTAGATCGTGGTGCCTTCCCGTCTAGTGTCGACCACCCCCGCTTTGCGCAGGATGCCCAGTTGTTTGGACAGGTGGGAGATTTCGATTCCCAGTGACGTCGCAAGCTCGCTCACTGATCGTTCTTTGGCCACGATCTGCTCAAGGGCCTGAACCCGAACCGGATGAGCGAGGGCTTTGAAGAGTTCGGCTTTGAGTTGCGCTACGGGGAGTTCTGTTGTGGGCACTCTTTAGTTATATGCCTATTTGCCATAAATGTCGAATTGGCTAATAAAGTTGCGACGGTGGACGGGAAACCGGGCCACAACGCACAAAAGCCCACCCCCGAAGGGATGGGCTAATGCGTCTTACTTGAGCGCCTGGCGAGAGGCCTCAAGCAGAACTGTGAAGCGAAGAGTGATCTTCACTCCGAGGCGGCCGCAAGGCCAAGGACTAATCCTCGGTCGTTGCCGCTTCCTCAACAGCTGGTGCTTCTCCCGCGTCCGCTCCGTCAAGAACGGGGGCGAGCGAAAGCTTTCCACGGTCATCAATCTTGGTGATTTCGACCTGAATCTTCTGGCCGACGGCGAGAACGTCTTCGACGTTTTCTACGCGCTTGCCATCAGCAANCTTACGCACCTCAGAGATGTGTAGCAGGCCGTCCTTGCCGGGGGTGAGTGAAACGAACGCACCGAAGGTAGCGATCTTGACGACCGTCCCCAGGAAGCGCTCCCCCACCTCGGGGTTGAGGGGGTTGGCGATCGCGTTGACAGCGGCGCGAGCAGCCTCAGCCGAAGGACCGTCAACGGCACCGATGTACACGGTTCCGTCGTCCTCGATCGAGATGTCCGCTCCAGTGTCATCCTGGATCTGGTTGATCGTCTTGCCCTTCGGGCCGATCAGCTCACCGATCTTGTCAATCGGAATCTGAACCGAGATCACGCGAGGCGCGGTCGGGGCCATTTCATCCGGAGCATCGATCGCAGCGTTGATCACGGCGAGGATCGCGGTGCGAGCCTCCTTGGCCTGCTTGAGCGCGCCATCCAAAACGGAAGACGGCAAGCCAGCGAGCTTCGTGTCGAGCTGAATGGCGGTGATGAACTCAGAGGTTCCGGCGACCTTGAAGTCCATGTCGCCGAGGGCATCCTCAGCACCAAGGATGTCGGTAAGAGCCGCGTAACGCGTCTCGCCGTCAACCTCGTCGGAGATGAGGCCCATGGCGATACCGGCAACCGGGGCGCGCAAGGGCACACCAGCGTTGAGCAGCGACAGGGTCGAGGCGCAGACGGAACCCATCGAGGTCGAACCGTTGGAACCCAGAGCCTCGGAGACCTGGCGGATCGCGTAGGGGAATTCCTCGCGAGGAGGAAGCACCGGCACCAGAGCGCGCTCGGCAAGGAAGCCGTGCCCGATCTCGCGACGCTTGGGCGAACCCACGCGGCCAGTCTCACCGGTGGAGTAGGGCGGGAAGTTGTAGTGGTGCAGGTAGCGCTTCTTCTTGACCGGAGCTAAGGAGTCGATCTGCTGTTCCATCTTCAACATGTTCAAGGTGGTGACACCCAAGATTTGGGTCTCACCGCGCTGGAAGATTGCCGAACCGTGAACGCGCGGGATGACCTGAACTTCGGCGTCGAGGGCGCGAATGTCGCTGAGCCCACGGCCGTCGATGCGGATACCCTCGGCCAGAACGCGCGTGCGCATGACCTTCTTGCTCACGGACTTGTAGGCAGCGGAAACCTCGGCGTTCGCCGAAGCGGGAAGACGCTCAGCCTCGACCTCGGAAGCGATGTGACCCTTGACGCGGTCCTTGAGGAGGTCGTCAGCGTTCTGGCGCTCCACCTTGTCAGCGATCTTGTAGACAGCCTTGAGGTCGTCGTACGCGAGAGCGGCGATGGCATCGTAGGTTGCAGCCTGGTAGGGCGGGAAGACCGGGTAGTCAGCAATCGGCTTGGCAGCCTGGTCAGCGATGGACTGCTGAGCCTTGATGAGCTGCTTGAGGAAAGGCTTGGCAGCCTCGAGGCCCTGGGCAACCACGGTCTCGTCTGGCTTGGTGGCGCCAGCCTTGATGAGCTCCCAGCTACCCTCGGTGGCTTCAGCTTCAACCATCATGATGGCGACGTCTTCGTTACCGTCTTTGTCAACCGTGAGGCGGCCAGCGACGGTGAGGTCGAAGACAGCTTCTTCAAGCTGGCTGTACTTCGGGAACGCAACCCACTGGTCGCCGCTGCCGTTGCCAGGCATGAGTGCCAGACGGATGCCGGCAACCGGACCGTAGAACGGCAACCCGGAGATCTGGGTGGAAGCGGAAGCCGCGTTGATGGCCAGAGCGTCGTAGAACTCGTCCGGAGCGATGCTCAGGACGGTGATCACGATCTGAACCTCGTTGCGCAAACCCTCAACGAAGGTGGGGCGTAACGGGCGGTCGATGAGGCGGCACACGAGGATTGCCTCGGTGGACGGACGACCTTCACGACGGAAGAACGAACCGGGGATCTTGCCGGCTGCGTAGGAACGCTCTTCAACGTCAACCGTCAGCGGGAAGAAGTCGAAGCCGTCACGGGGGTGCTTGCCAGCGCTGGTCGCGCTGAGAATCATGGTGTCTTCGTCGAGGTAGGCCGCGACAGCGCCCTGAGCCTGCTGAGCGAGACGACCGGTTTCGAAGCGAACGGTGCGCGTGCCGAACTTACCGTTATCGATAACGGCTTCGGCGAACTTAATTTCTGGACCCTCCATAGGGTTTTTCTCCTCTTTGTTGCATATCTTCGCCATGTTGGCGGTGGCCACGACCCCGTCTGGGTGCGGCCCTGCGAGGAGCAGGAGCGGGTTTGATGGCAGCCGAATCCGAATGATTCGGGCGTGCACGTGCGAACTCCCCAGATCTAACTTCTTGGGTGGGCGCATGTCTGATCAACAGTAGAAAAACACTGACGCTGGTTCACGTAACGCTCGTTCAGTAGTTCACCACCGGTGACCAGCGTCTTGCCGGCCTGCTCCGTTGTTGTGCTTGTTATTGCGTGGGGAAGTCTACCAGTGAGACCTCCGAGAGACCAGCGGGACGCGCAGAGGCCCGCTGGGCAGGATCCTGAACAGGATGCTGGGCAGCAAGCTGGGCGGCGGTCTCGGCGGCCTCGGCGGCCTCGGCCACGCGCGTAGTTGCCGGCACCGAAACGGGAATGACCGGCAACAGCTCGGGGCGCTTAGCCACGATTCCGTCCCCCGCCGTGCGTCCGCGGATTCGGCGGCCGATCCAGGGGAGCACGTGCACCCACAACCACGTGCGGGTGGGGATGGGAGCATCCAACAAACCTGCGGGCTCATTGTGCATCTCAGCGTCAAGAGCACCCAGCTCGGCGGCCTCCGGGAGGCCAAGGTGGGCCGCCACACGATAGGAGAGGGAGCGGTGACCGTGCGAGCTCAAATGCACGCGATCCTCTGCCCACGACTTCGGATCGGCACAGGCCACATCATTGGAAAAATCGAGCATGACGGCAGCGGTTGGAAGCATCAGTTGAGAGAGCGCCGTATTGAACCGGGCAAACTTGCGATGCAATCCAGACAGCCCGCGTCGGCGGGGNGAAAAAACACCGATTACCAGAACGTCGGCTCCAGAAGCCAGAAGGTCCTGGATGCCAACAGCGAGACGCTGAGCGAGACGTTTCGGTCGGGCATTCCAGCGAACAAGGTCATTCGCTCCCACCAAGACCGAGACAAAATCGGCGTTCAGCTCGATGGCGCGGGGAATCTGGTGCTCAAGGACATCCGAAATCCGGCGGCTACGAACGGCAAGATTGGCATAGCTCAACGGGGCCGCTCGGCCACCACTGTGGGCAAGAAAACCCGCAAGGCGATCAGCCCAACCACGGTAGACGCCATCGGCCTGGCGGGACGTGTCGGACAGCCCCTCGGTGAGCGAATCACCGATCGCCACGAATCGCTCCCAGCGCGTGGGGCTCTCCGTGCCCGGCGCCGTCGCCGTCAACGTCACCGAATAGTAGTGACCGAGGAGTTCGTCGCCCAAACTCGACCAGGTGCGATGTGCAACAGACTCGCGAGCGGCACGGCCGAAAGCGGCACGCTTTGACTCATCCCCCAGGAGGTCGAGCACGCGAGCACGAAGATCAACGAGGTCTCCCGGGCGATACAACCACCCGGTGCGACTGCTCTGAACGAGGTCAACAGGACCTCCGCGACCGGTGGCGACCACCGGAACACCGCTAGCGAGGGCCTCCTGCACCGTCTGGCAGAAGGTTTCATTCTCGCCCGGATGCACGAAGACATCGAAGCTCGCGACCGTTTCAGCCAGTGCCTCACCGCCCTGAAAACCCAGAAAAACGGCGTTCGGCAACAGCTTCTCCAGAGCAGGACGGCTGGGTCCGTCGCCCACGATGACTAAGCGGGTTCCGGGGATATCGGCGATTGCCGCAAGATCCTCAACCTGCTTCTCCGGCGCCAAGCGTCCCACATAGCCGATGATGCGTTCNCCCTCTGAGATCAGCGAACGACGAAGCGCCAGGCTTCGAGCGGCGGGGTTGAAGCGTTCCCCATCCACACCTCTGGCCCACAACTTGAGACGATCGACGCCGAGAGACTCAAGTTCGTTGATCGCTGAGGTGGAAGGTGCCAGCGTCAGAGTCGCTCGCCCGTGGATGCGAGCAAGATGTTGCGAAAAGATGGGGGCTGCTGCGGGGATTCCATAACGCTGCGCGTAACCCGGAATATCGGTCTGGTAGATCGCAACCGTGGGGATACCCAAGTGGTCGGCTGCCCGTAGCGCCTGCCAGCCGAGAACAAAGGGTGACGCGAGGTGGACGACATCCGGGGCGAAACTTCGAAGAATCGCCTCGAGGCGACCGGCCGTCGCAAAGGTAAGACGAACGCCGGGGTACGACGGCAAAGCAATCGAACGCAACAGTGCGACATCGGAACCGTGTAGATGTTCGTCAATTGCCGAGTTTTCGGGAGCCTCGACCTTGTCTGGTGCGCCCGGTGCAATCACCAACGTTTCGTGACCGGCGGCCTGAAAGTGGCGGAGCATCTGCAGAACGGAGTTCACAACGCCGTTCATCTCTGGCAAAAAAGTTTCGGCTACGAGCACGATTTTCACGTTTCCAGAATGGCATTTGAAGGTTAAATGCAAGGGTGAAAAGGCCCTTTTGCGAGAGACTTCACCTCGAGAACACCAAGAGTTCGACTCGTGGTCACCAGTGATTTCCATTCTCGGCAAAAAACGAACACTCTGGCCCGTCGGTTTGCACGCCGTTCATCTTCACCCAGTAGAACGGGTTCATGGATCCAGTTTGGGTAACCGATCTCGTCAACTCACCGCTACTATTTCCCGCACTCTTCGCGCTGGTTGTTGCAGACGCGTTCGTTGTCATTTTGCCGAGCGAAACCGCGGTGGTCGCGCTCGCCACTCTCGCCGAAGCAACCGGGTCACCGTCCCTGTGGATTCTCATCGCCGTCTCGGCGGTGGGCGCGATCGTTGGCGACTCTCTCTGCTACCTCATCGGGGCGCGCGTTGGCTTCGAACGCTGGTCGTGGCAACGCACCGGAAAGCGTGGGGCAGCACTGCAACGCGCGCGCGCGACAGTCCTCGCGCGGCCGGCCGTTCTTATCTTCACCGCGCGGTACATTCCCTTCGCTCGGATCGCGGTCAACTTTTCGGCCGGAGCCTCCGAACTGCCCTACCGCCGCTACCTGCCGTTATCGTGCGCTGCCGGGCTCGGCTGGGCGCTCTACAACAGCCTGATCGGCATGTTCTTTGGCCACCTGCTGGCGCACTACCCAATCGTCGCCATCGCGGTCTCCGTCGTCGTAGCAATCGCCCTCGGGGCGAGCGTCGACCTCATTGCCCGCCGAATAAGTGAGCGCCTTGCGGCACGAAAAGCTCGCCCGGCATTAATCGCTGGCTAGCTGGCTGGCTGGCTGGCTGGCTGACTGACTGAATGGAAGTTGTCAGACGGAGGCAGCGACCGGTCGATCCGCTGGAACCCGGCGCCCCAAGGAAATCACGCGCCAGCCGGCAGCACCCCACGCCGAAACATCGAGGCAGTTGCGAGCATCGATGACCGTGCGGACACGCACGAGGGTCGCTAATGCTGCGGGATCAAGCGCGGAGTATTCGGGCCATTCGGTGAGAACCAGCACCGCATCGGCACCACTGACGGTCTCATTCACGTCCACGAAGAAGTCCAGGGCTGGGGCGATGACCCTCGCAGGCGCGATGGCGTGAGGGTCTGTAGCCGAAACCTTGGCACCGAGCGACACCAAACGTCGCGCCACATCGAGGGCCGGGGAATCCCGAACGTCATCGGAATCGGGTTTGAACGAGAGCCCGAGAATCGCTATGTGCGATCCGGCAACATCACCGCCCAGTTCATCGGTGACCAACTGAACCACCCGGTCACGCCGACGCACGTTGACCGCTTCGACCTCGCGCAAGAACGCGACGGACTCGCCCACACCCAACTCCTCCGCGCGAGCAACGAGGCCACGGATATCCTTCGGAAGGCATCCCCCACCGAAGCCAAGACCGGCGTTCAAGAAACGCCGCCCAATGCGAGGATCCTGGCCAAGAGCATCCGCTAATTGCCCGATGTTTGCTCCCGTCACTTCGGCAATCTCAGCCATAGCATTGATGAACGAGATCTTCGTCGCCAGAAAAGCGTTTGCCGCCACCTTGACCAACTCGGCGGTAGCAAAATCGGTGACCATCCGGGGCATCCCAGCGGTAAGAATCGGAGCGTACAGCTCGTCGAGAACGGCCACTGAGTGCAGGTCGCCCTCACGAACGCCGTAAACCAGCCGATCGGGCGCGAGGGTGTCCCGAATGGCAAGGCCCTCCCGGAGGAACTCCGGATTCCACACCAGTTGCGCACCGACAGACTCGACAACCTCGGCAATGCGGGCGGCAACCCCGACCGGAACGGTCGACTTTCCCACCACGAGGTCGCCCGGCCTCACCTGCGGCATGAGTTCGGCGACCGCCGTGAACAAGAAACTCAGGTCGGCAGCCCCAGTCTCACCCTGAGGAGTACCGATCGCCAGAAAGTGCACAGTAGCGCCTCGCGCCTCGCCAATGTCGTTGGTGAAACGGAGATTGCCGTGAGCGATTCCTGCCTGGAGAAGTTCCGGCAGTCCCGGCTCGTGAAACGGAACAACACCACGAGCCAAAGCCGCCGCCCGCGCATCATCGACATCGACCCCGACAACGTCGTGGCCGAGACTGGCCATGGCCGCCGCGTGCACTGCCCCAAGATAACCGCACCCGATAACTGAGATTTTCACAATCTCACGCTAGGAGCGCAAAGTGAACGAAGAATGACGTGCAGAAATCACGGAGGTGTCTATTAGCCTCGAAAGGTGAACATCACCGTGCACGTAAAACCCGGTAGTCGAAAAGGGCCGCTCGTAGAGGATGCTGCGGCCGATGACCCTGGCTCGCTCACGGTCTACATGCAGCAACGTGCCGTGGATGGGCAAGCCAACGCTGCCCTCGTGGAGCTTCTGGCGAAACACTTCGGTGTGTCCAAATCGAGGGTGGAGATCATCCGGGGGCACACCTCGCGAATCAAACTCGTTTCCGTGGAACTGGCCTCGTGACTCGCTCCGATTTGCGAGTTTCGCTCCTATCCGCCGCGGCGAAGGTGCGGAACTCGCAAGTCGGGTAGAGAACGAAAAACGGGCCACCACCCAAAGGTGATGGCCCGTCGTGCCAAGCAGCTTTCGACAGCCCTAACGATAAAGACCGTTAGCGACGCAGTCCGAGACGCTCAATGAGCTTGCGGTAGCGGCTGATGTCGACGTCTGACAGGTAGCCGAGAAGACGGCGACGCTGTCCGACGAGCAGCAACAGACCACGACGTGAGTGGTGGTCGTGCTTGTGCTCTTTCAAGTGCTCGGTGAGGTCCAGAATTCGTGCGGTAAGCATTGCTACCTGCACTTCGGGGCTTCCCGTGTCACCTGGGTGAGTTGCGTACTCGTCGATGATCGCTTTTTTGGCATCTGGTGCTAATGGCATAGATGGCCCCTTTCCACTCGTTGCGCGGTGCTGTTCACAGAATGTGTCAGCTCTCTTTATCCGCGGCCGTTAGACGGCAACCTTGAGATTCTAGCAGAGTTACGAACCGAGCAACTGCTCGGCGAGGTAGCCGCGGAGGCGATCGAGCGAGACGCGCTCCTGCTGCATGCTGTCGCGCTCGCGCACCGTCACGGCCTTGTCATCGAGAGAATCGAAGTCGACGGTGATAGCGAACGGGGTGCCGATCTCGTCCTGACGGCGGTAACGACGACCGATAGCTCCGGCATCGTCGAACTCAACGTTCCAATACTTGCGGAGGTCGGCGCTCAACTCGCGGGCCAGCGGCGAGAGTTGCTCATTGCGCGAGAGCGGAAGAATCGCTGCTTTCACCGGGGCGAGACGACGGTCGAGACGCAAGACGGTGCGAACGTCAACACCACCCTTCGCGTTGGGAGCTTCGTCTTCGGCGTAGGCATCCAACAAGAAAGCCATCAACGCACGGGTGAGGCCGAACGCCGGCTCGATGACGTAAGGAATCCAGCGCTTATCCTGCGTCTGATCGAAGTAAGAAAGATCAGTTCCGGAGGCTTCCGAGTGGGTCTTGAGGTCGAAGTCGGTTCGGTTTGCAACCCCCATCAGCTCGCCCCACTCACTGCCCTGAAAACCGAAACGGTACTCGAGGTCAACGGTGCGCTTGGAGTAGTGACTGAGTTTCTCCGCAGGGTGTTCGAAGAGACGGATGTTCTCCGGGTCGATACCGAGGTCGGTGTACCACTTGAGCGACTCGTCGATCCAGTACTGGTGCCACTGCTCGTCGGTACCGGGCTCGACAAAGAATTCCATCTCCATTTGCTCGAACTCGCGGGTGCGGAAAATGAAGTTTCCGGGGGTGATCTCGTTGCGGAACGACTTACCGATCTGCCCGATGCCGAAGGGAGGCTTCATGCGGGCGCTGCCCAACACGTTGGCGAAGTTCACGAAGATGCCTTGAGCAGTCTCGGGGCGAAGGTAATGCAAGCCGGCTTCGTCGTCGAGCGGGCCGAGGTAGGTCTTGAGCAGGCCGCTGAATTCGCGAGGCTCAGTCCATTGACCCTTCGTGCCACAGTTAGCGCAACCGATGTCGAGCAGGCCATTCTCGGCGACGCGACCCTTTTTCTCCTCGAACTCTTCGATGAGGTGATCTTCGCGGTAGCGCTTGTGGCAGCTTAGGCACTCCACCAGGGGATCGCTGAAAACAGAGACGTGGCCGGAGGCTTCCCAGACCTTCTTGGGAAGGATGACGGCCGAATCGAGGCCGACGACATCCTCACGGCCCTGAACAATGGTTTGCCACCACTGCTTCTTGATGTTCTCTTTGAGGGCGACGCCTAGGGGGCCGTAATCCCACGCCGAGCGAGAACCGCCATAGATTTCGCCGGACTGGAAAACAAATCCCCGTCGTTTTGCGAGGTTGATAACGGCGTCAAGTTTGCTGGGCGTAGCCACAATATCTCCAAGTGTCAGCCGTGCTGGATGCACGGTCGCAGTAAAACGCTAAGTTTAGTCGTGCGTTGCGCGCGGCTTAGGCGTGCGTGGAACGCGCTCTGGTCGACATGGCGTGAGCGTGCTCGATGATGCGCACAACCTCGAGAGACTCACGCGGGTCGACTGGGGCCGGAACGCCGGAGCGGATGCTCTGCGCAACCCCGGCGTAGAAGGCAGGGTAGTTGCCCGCTTCGGTCGGCACGCGGGTCAGGCCCTCGCCCGAACCGTCGATGCCGAGGGTTCCCCACTCGCTCTCGGGGGTCACACCGTAGCCATCGCTGCCGGGCCACTGGTAGTTCTTGAGTGCTGGCTCCTGATTGTCGAGGCCGTTGACCGCATAGCCACTGACATCGCCGAGAACCCGGAAGCGTGGGCCACTCTGGGCCGCCGCCCGGCTCATCGTGAGGTGGGAGATGACGCCACTGGTGTGGCGCAGGCTGATGAACGAATCGTCTTCGCTGACACTGTCGGCACGCACGAGACTGAGCTCGGCGTGCTGCAAACGTGCTGGACCGAACAAGTGCAGAGCCTGATCGATGAGGTGGCTGCCGAGGTCGAAAGTGATTCCGGCACCCTGCTCGATGGTGGTGGTGTCCTGCCAGCGAACACGATTCGGACCACTCCAGCGCTCGAAGGTTGATTCGAAGCGGTGAACATTGCCGAGAGCACCACTCTCGACCAATTTCTTGACGGTCAGAAAGTCGCCGTCCCAGCGACGGTTCTGGAACACCGCGAGCATTTTCCCAACCTCTTCGGCCTTGGCGATCAGCTTTTTGGCTTCCTGCAAACTCGGCGCAAACGGCTTGTCGATGACGACGGCGGTGCCGGCCTCCAGAGCCGCCATCCCCTGCTCGAAGTGGGTGTGCGCCGGCGAGGCCAGGATGATGAGGTCGAGGTCACCAGCGCGGGCGAGCAACTCAGCGGGGCTGGCGACAATCTCGGCACCGGGGTGGTGCGCCAGCGCTTCTGCGGCGCGGTCTGAATTACCGGTGGCAATCAGATCGAGCGAGAACGCAGGGTTGGTGGCAATAAAGGGGGCATGGAATACGCGACCCGAGAGGCCGTAACCGATGATTCCTGTGCGAATAGGGGTGCTGGACATTAGGACAGTTTAGTGAATTGCTGGGTTAACACTGACTTTCGGGGCGTTGCGCCCGTGTCTCGGGGTGTGTCACTGGCCGCCGAGACCGCGAACCCGGGCGACTGCGGCCCGAAGCTCCCCCGCGGTGCGACTGAGGTCGTCGGCAGAAACGCTCACCCCAAAGGTAAAACGCACCGCGGTTTGGGCAACCTCCGGCGCGATTCCGAGGGCCACCAAGACTGCCGACGGTTCATCGCTGCCGGCCGCGCAGGCCGATCCGCTGGAGCAACTGATCCCGTGGGCTTCCAACTCGAGCAGAATAGCTTCGCCGGCGGTGCCGGGAAAGCAGAACGAGGCACTGCCGGGCAACCTCAGGGTGGGCGAACCGGTGAGAATCGCATCCGGAACTGTGGTGAGCACCTCGGCAATGAACGCGTCTCTCAACTGGCTGACCCGCTCGCCGTGGTGCTGGCCTTCGGCGACAGCGAGTTCGAGGGCTACGGCGAGCCCCACCGCGCCGACAACGTTCTCGGTACCAGCACGGCGACCACGCTCCTGAGCGCCTCCGCTCTGCTGAGCCTCGATCAGCACCCTGCCGCGCACGATGAGTGCGCCAACGCCGTGGGGCGCTCCCAGTTTGTGACCCGAAATGCTCAGGGCGTCGACCCCGAGAGCGTCGGAGGACACTTCCAACCAGCCGGCGGCCTGCACTGCATCCGTGTGAAAAGGAACCCCGCGCTCGTGGGCAATCTCGGCAAGCTGTGTAATCGGTTGGATCGTACCGATCTCGTTGTTTGCATACATGATCGTGCACAGTGTGGTGTCGGCCCGCAACGCCGCCCGAAGCTCTGTCGGGTCGACGAGCCCCACGCCATCCACCGCTACGAGCGTGACCTCGAAGCCGTGATGGCGTGCCAGATACGCGCACGATTCGAGCACCGCCGGATGCTCAATCGTCGAGGTGACAACGTGGCGACCGCGCGGGGTGGCGAGTGCGATCCCTTTGATGGCAAGGTTGTCTGCCTCCGTGCCGCCGCTGGTGAAAATCACCTCGGAGGCGCGAACACCGAACACCGCAGCGACTCGAGATCGGGCATCCTCCAGCGCCCGGGAAGCCAGCGAACCAGCATCGTGGGTGCTTGACGGATTAGCGGGCGGCCCACTCAGGTGCGGCCAGATCGCCTCCAGCACTTCCCGGCGAATCGAAGTGGTCGCAGCGGCGTCGAGGTAGAGGCTGGTCATCCGGCGCTAACGTCCACATCGAGGCCAAGGTCGAGGGCACGAACGCTGTGAGTGAGGGCTCCCACCGAGATGATGTCGACACCGCTTCGGGCAATAGCTAAGACGGTGTCAAGGTTGACCCCGCCACTGGCTTCGACGAGGGCGCGTCCGGCGACGATGGCGATGCCCTCTCGCAGTTGTAGCGCCGTGAAGTTGTCGAGCATGATCGTGTCGACTCCGGCGGCAACGACTTCCTCAATCTGATCGAGACGATCAACCTCAACCTCGAGGTGAACGGTGTGACCGATTCGCGCCCGGACGTCGCGAATGGCTTGCCCCAGGGCAATCCCCTCGGCGGCCAACACTGCGAGATGGTTGTCTTTCGCCATAACCGCGTCCGAAAGTGAGAAGCGGTGATTGAACCCACCACCGTTGCGCACCGCTTGGCGTTCGAGGATGCGGAGTCCGGGCGTGGTCTTGCGGGTGTCGACGATACGCGCGTTCGTGCCCACGGTTGCCGCCACATACCGTGCTGTGAGGGTGGCGATGCCACTCATGCGCTGCACCAGATTGAGGGCGATGCGTTCGGCACGAAGTACCATCCGGGCACTGCCGTCGACGCGAGCGAGGACCGCTCCGGGGGCAAAAGCCGAACCGTCGATAGTGGCGAGTTCGATGGTCATCGCCGGTTCCAGAATTTCGAAGACCCTCGCGAACACATCGATGCCGCTGAGCACCCCCGCCTCGCGAGCCACCAGACTGGCGGATGCCCTGGCCGAGGTCGGCAAGAACGCCTCGGAAGTGGCATCCCCCCACGGGGCATCCTCGGCGAGAGCCCGAGCGATGATGTCGTCGATTGCTGCTTGATTGGGGAAAGAACTGCTCATTACGCCATCGCCTTTTCGGTCAGTGGAGAGTGATTGCTGATTATCGGTTGGTCGCGCCGCCACGAACGGCTCCGCGCCTGCCGTTCGCTGGGCACCGGGAAGTCTGTACGGCAGTGTGCCCCGCGGGATTCTTCCCGCACAAGAGCAGCGCGAACCATGAAGCCCGCCACGTCGAGGAGATTGCGATCCTCGTGGTCGGTGACCGTTATTGGTTCACTTGCGGTTTCGCTCCACCGCTGCAGGTGCGCTCCAGCCGCGATCAAACCGTGGCGATTGCGCTCCAGCCCGACGGAGTCCCACATCAGTTGTTGGAGGGCAGCTCGTGAAAAGGACGGGGCGTTGGCGGGGCCGTCGTGCGCCGGGTCTTCGAGCGTGGGGCCATCGAGCGCCGACCCAGCGAGTGCCGACGCATCGAGTGCCGAAACCAGTTGCGCCGATGACGTGCCGGCGAAATCCGCAGCGACCAGCGGTTCGTCGAGAGCATCCACCGCGCGCCACGCGAAGACGAGAGCCTCGAGCAACGAGTTGGAGGCGAGGCGGTTTGCACCCTGAACACCGGTGCTGGCAACCTCGCCCACGGCGAAGAGCCCGGGGAAGGACGTGCGACCACGGTCATCCGTGCGGATTCCCCCCATCCAATAGTGCGCTGCGGGAGCGACCGGAATGGGTTGGCTGGTCCAGTCGAAGCCGGCGGCAGTGCAGGCCTTGGTGATGCCGGGAAACCGGTGGTGGAGAAAGTCGGTACCAAGGGCGGTGGCATCCAGAAGCACCGGCCGTCCAGCCTGCTGCGCCATGACGGTCGCCATTGCGCGGGCTACTACATCTCGGGGGGCGAGTTCGGCATCCGGGTGCTTCGCCAGCATGAAACGGTGGCCATCCTCGTCAAGGAGGATCGCTCCTTCGCCGCGCACGGCCTCCGAGATCAGCGGACTGTTGGCGACCGCGAGGGCGGTGGGATGAAACTGATAGAACTCGACATCGGTGAGAACAGCTCCGGCACGCCACGCCGCTGCGGCCCCGTCGCCCGTCGCAATCGCCGGATTGGTGGTGTGGCAGTACAACTGGCCTGCACCGCCACTGGCGAGAACCACCCGATCGGCGAGGATGCGGCGAGCCGTACCATCCGCCGCGAAAACGTCGATCCCGACAACCCGCGACGTTCCTGTTTCGTCCGCGTGCAATACGAGATCGCGCATAAACGTGTGCTCGAGAATCTCGATGGGATGAGCGCCACCCGCACGCGACCTCACGGCCCGCACCAGCGCTTGCTCAACGAAGAATCCCGTAGCGTCACCGCCGGCATGAACAATGCGCCGAGCAGAGTGCGCAGCTTCTTGTGCGAGGGCTAGGTCGTGGGGTCGATCAGTCGGGCCAGAAACGGCGCGGTCGAACTCCACGCCGAGGGCGATGAGGTCGCGAATGCGGTCAGGACCTTCCGCACACATCAACTCAACCACCGCACGGTCGCAGAGGCCAGCCCCGGCCAGCATGGTGTCATCGACGTGGGCGGCGACGCTGTCTTCGGCCGTCAGGACGGCAGCGATACCACCCTGCGCGTAGCGGGTGTTGCTCTCTGCGAGCGCCGCTTTGCTCACGAGAATGACCTCGTGGTGTTCGCTCGCGCGGTACGCCGTGATCAGGCCAGCGAGCCCAGAGCCAACGACTATGACGCGGTTCATGGCCTAGCCGCCAGCATCCGTTCCAGGGCTACTCGTGCGGGAATCGCGACATCGGCAGCGACGGTTATCTGGTTTATGACCTCGCCGCGAACCAGGCCCTCAAGCACCCAGGCGAGGTAGCCGGCGTGGATTCGGTACATCGTGGAGCACGGGCAGATGACCGGGTCGAGGCAGAAAATGGTGTGTTGCGGGTACTCATTGGCGAGCCTATTCACGAGGTTCACCTCGGTGCCGACGGCAAAGGTTGTCGGCACCGTAGCGGCCGCGATGGCTTTGCGGATGTAGTCGGTTGAGCCCGCTTCATCCGCCGCGTCAACGACTGCCATTGGGCACTCGGGGTGCACCAGAACGCGAACGCCCGGATGCTCGGCCCGCGCCTTCACGATCTGGTCAACGGTGAAGCGTTTGTGCACGCTGCAGAAACCATTCCACAGAATCACTTGGGCATCGGTCAGGCTTTCGGCCTCATTGCCGCCGAGCGGTTTGCGCGGGTTCCACAGCGGCATCCGCTCAAGAGGCACCCCCATCGCCTTCGCGGTGTTGCGACCGAGGTGCTGATCGGGGAAGAACAGCACGCGCTGACCACGCTCAAAAGCCCACTCGAGCACCGTCGCCGCATTCGACGAAGTACAGACAATACCGCCGTGGTCACCGCAGAAACCTTTGATCGCTGCGGACGAGTTCATGTAGGTGACGGGGATGACCGGAACCCTGCCTTCGGCATCCGGCTCGGTTCCGTACAGGGCTTCGAGCTGCGCCCAGCACTCCTCCACCGAGTCGATGTCGGCCATATCGGCCATCGAACAACCGGCAGCAAGGTTCGGCAGAATGACGGCCTGACCCGGAGCCGCCAAAATGTCGGCGGTCTCGGCCATAAAGTGCACCCCGCAGAAGACGATCGCTTCGGCGTTCGGCGCGGTTTGGGCCGCGTTCGCCAACTGGAACGAATCCCCCACGAAGTCGGCGTGCTGCACGATCTCATCGCGCTGGTAGAAGTGGCCGAGAATGACAACCCGGTCACCGAGGGTCGCCTTGGCCTGCTCGATGCGCACGTGCAGTTGCTCGTTGCTGGCGCTTTGGTATTCGAGCGGAAGTTGGCCCTGACGGGGGGAACCGGTCGGAATGACATCGCCCATTGATGAGCCGGGGCCATAGCCGGGGGCTCCCAGGTCGAAGGTCCAGGGGCCGTCGGCCAGTTCGGGGGCGCAGACAATCTCGGCGCTCGCCGCGCCGTTCACGGCAGCGCTTTCTGCACCGCTTTCGGCACCGCTCGCGGCACTGTTCGCGGCACTGCTCACGGCGCCGCTGATGATGGTGTCAATTGACGACACAGTTCCTCCTAGACACAGTTACTCCTGGTTGTTCGGGTTCGAATTGGTGACAACCGGTTGGGCACTGAGCGGGCCGTTATCGACTCGCTCAACCCTCTGGTCGTAGCGAAAAAGACGGGGTGGCCGATGGCGTCCGCCCTGGACTACTGAGTCGGTGGGCACGAGGGTGCCGGACGCCTCAACCTGGCGCCGAAAATTGGCGGGGTCGAGGGCTTTCTGGAGCACGGCCTCGTGTACCTCACGCAGGTCGGTGAGGGNGAAGGTGTCGCCCAGAAAGGCGTGCGCGATGCGGCTGTACTCCATTTTGGTGCGAAGGCGCCACAGTGCGTAGGCGACGATGAGGTTGTGGTCGAACGCTAGTTCGGGGAGTTCGTCGGCCGGAAACCACCGAACGTTCTCGCCATCGGGAGCACGCTCGGCCTCCTCTGCCCGCACGAGGGCCCAGTAGATTACCGAGACTGTTCGGCGGCCCGGCGAGCGCTCCACGTCGCCAAAGGCGTAGAGCTGCTCGAGGTAGGTCGGCTCAAGGTGGGTGGTCTCGAGGAGGTTGCGGGCTGCGGCATCCGCAAGGCTTTCGCTCGCGGTGACCCAACCACCGGGAAGCGCCCAGCGCCCCTCGAACGGTGCCCGGATGCGACGCACCAGCGGAATCCACAGTGTACTCAGCCCGGTCTGCGGATGCGGTCGGAGCGCGAAGATCACGGTCGAGACGGCGAGGCCGATTTCTGGTTGCGCGGGAAGCGCGTCGACTGCTGGTGGGTGCACGGTGATCCTCTCGATGCCTCGTCACAACAAACTGGAGAAAAAGTCAGCGTTAGAGTCACGATGACTATAACTGAGGATAGCACTTAAAGTCAGAGCGACTCAAACAGAACCAGACACCGATTAGGTGGTGGGAGCGTCTACCGCTCCCCCGAAGCGCCGATTGCGGCTCGCATAGAGTTCGACCGCCTGCCAGAGGTCGGCGCGAGTGAAGTCCGGCCAGAGAGTGTCGAGGAACACCATCTCCGCATAAGCGCTCTGCCAGAGCATGAAATTGCTCGTGCGCTGTTCGCCGGAGCTTCGCACGAAGAGGTCGACATCCGGCAGCTCCGGTGCGTAGAGGTGTCTCTGAATTGTCTTCTCGGTGATCCCCGAGGGCTTCAGCCTTCCGGCAGCAACCTCCTCGGCGAGGGCTCGAACGGCATCCGCGATCTCCGTGCGCCCACCGTAGTTGACGCACATTGTCAGGGTCAGCACCGAGTTGCCGGCCGTGAGCCTCTCGGCGAACAACAACTCATTGATGACGGATGCCCACAGCCGTGGCTTGCGCCCGGCCCAGCGAACCCGCACTCCCCAGTCATTGAGCTGGTCTCGACGGCGGTGCAATACATCGCGATTGAACCCCATCAAAAACCGCACCTCATCGGGGGAACGCTTCCAGTTCTCGGTCGAGAACGCGTACACGCTGAGGTGGGTGACCCCGATCTGGATGGCGCCGGCAACCACGTCAAGAAGGCTCGCCTCCCCCGCCTTGTGTCCCTCGACACGGGTCAGGCCTTTGCCATTTGCCCACCGCCCGTTGCCATCCATCACAATGGCGACGTGCTTGGGAACCGCGGCCGGAGGAAAGGCTGGTGGGTAGACGCCGGTCCAGTCGATGGGCCGAAAGGCGACGGCATCCTTGTGGGTCATGCCCTTGCGGAGGCCTCTCTTGGGCGCAATTTCAGGGTCAGCGTGGTTGGCGTTGTCAGCGTTGTTGGCATTGCCTGCGTTGTTGACGCTGTCTGCGTGGTTGGTCGCACTCATGCCGTGCTCCGATCGACGTGCTGGAGAGAACGCAACGAGCGTTCGAGGTGAAATTGGGCGTAGGCCGCGACGACCCCGCTCGCCTGGCTTTGGTGGCGCTCGCTGGCCTGCTCGACGACATCCCAGTCCCCGGTGAGTAGGGCGGCAAGCAGCGACAAGGTCGCTAATTCGAGCCGCGGCGAACCGGGCGGAGCAACCTCATCGGCCACGACACCACCGAGCTGGGGCACAAAAACCGTGTGCGGGCCGGGGGCTCCCGTCACAGCACAATCGACAAAACTCGGTGCCCAGCCAGCGATCGAGAGGGAACGAAGTAGATAAGAATCGAGGGTGACGCTCGAGCCGTGTTCGCGACGAGAAAGCGATCGAAGAGCACCGACCAGCAAGAGGTACTGCTGAAGCGAGCCGTCGTCATCGGTGATCTTATCGGCCGTCTCCACCATGACGCTGGCTGCGGTGTAGGCGCCGTAATCGCTCGTGATGTCGGCGCCGTACGAGCCGAGAGACTCGGCCTGAGTGACGATGTCGAGGTTGCGCCCCTCGTAGCACTGCACATCCACCACCATGAACGGTTCCAGCCTGGCGCCAAACTTCGAAGCGGTGCGCCGCACACCCTTCGCGACCGCGCGAATCTTGCCGTGCGAACGACTCAGCATCGTGACAATTCGGTCGGCCTCCCCCAACTTATGGGTTCGGAGCACAACGGCTTCATCTCGATACAGGGGCACTACTCAATTATCCCCCCGCGGGCGACACTCAGCCCTGAGGGCGCCCCGTGAAATTGTCCATGCTGTTGTAGACGCGGAACATCCTGCCCGCCACAAAATCCCAGGCACCGACCGGCAGGATGCCCTTCACCACCTTCGAGACGTGCACCATGGCGGGCATCATCACGAACGGAACACCGCGTTTCATGCCCTTCCAGACCCGAGCCACCACCTCCTCGGGCTTCATCAGCGGAGTCAACCTAGGGCCTTTGACCCCCGCAAACATGCCGGTGGAAATGTAACTGGGGCACACGGTCGTGACGGCGATGTTGGGAAGTCCCCCCATCGCGAGTTCGAGGCGAAGTGAATCGCTCCACCCGACAAGCGCCCATTTGGAGGATGCGTAGACGCTCATCCGCGGGTTTGCCAGCAACCCAGCGGCGGAGGCGATGTTCACGATTCGGTACTGGGCGGAGGCATCCTTCGTCGCCCCAGCGATCATTGCTGGCAGAAACGCTCGCGTCACGTGCATGGGGGCAAGCGCGTTAATCTTCATCGTGAGTTCGATGTCGACATCGTGGTCGTGATCGACAAAAAGCTTGCCGCGAACGATTCCCGCGTTGTTGAAAATAATCGTTGGGTCTCCGACCTCCGCAATGACCAGCGCCGCAACACGCCTGATGTCGTTGGGATCTGCGAGGTCGACCACGAAAGGGTGAGCGTTCTTGCCCAGCTGCTCGGCGGTGCCTGCGAGCAGGTCGGCGTTGACGTCCCACAGTACGACGGTGGCACCCTCGGCGATCGCCCGCTGGGCATACAGCTTGCCCATGCCCATGGCAGCACCGGTGATCAGAATAATCGTGCCCTCATTGGCACCAACATTGGTTCGCATGGCTAGAGAATAGTACTGTGCCTACCGAAGTTTTTGCCATCCCTCTGTGGGCCGACCTTTTGGCAGTCGGAATTGGAGCCCTTCAGGGGGCGACCTTCGCCGCACTGTTCCGGGATCGCAAACTCGACCTCCTTGGTGTGGCGATAATCGGCATCGCTACCGGCTTCGGCGGCGGACTCCTCCGCGACATCCTTCTCGGCATCATGCCGGCGGCAATGCAAAGCAATTGGTACGTCGTAGTTGCCACCGCGGCTGCGCTGTTCGGGATGTTGCTGCAGCGCGTGTTTCACATCTTCAACGGTGTAATCACCGCGCTGGACGCCCTCACCATTGGCTTATTTGGCGCCATCGGCACCACAAAAGCCCTCGCGATGGGCGTGCCGGCGGTACCGGCCGTCTTCGTTGGAGTGCTCGCCGCTGTCGGCGGCTCCGTGTTACGCGACCTCCTGCTCGGGCTTCAAATTTCCATCATGCAGGTCGGCTCGCTTTACGCGGTGGCCGCCGCCAGCGGAGCCGGAATCCTCGTCGTTTTGGTTGCGCTCAACGTCGACGTCTTTGTTGCAGCGCTCGTCGGCGTCGTCGTCACCTTCGGGGTGCGGATTCTCGCCGTGCTATTCAACTGGAGACTGCCAGAGCAACGACGGATTGAACGGTTGCCGAAACTGCCACTCACCCGCATCACTCAAGCTCGCAACCGTCGCAAAAACAGCTAGGCACGCTCGCGCCCGGTTTGTGCTCGTTCCCCACTCTGGATTTGTGCTCGTTCCCCACACTGGATTTGGGCTCGTTCAACAGGACGGATTTCTCGGCACGCCGGTTTCGGACAGTGGGGTGACCCGTTGATTCAGGACACTGATCCGTTGTCCAAATTATGCTGCGATTCGTAGTTCTGCTAGTCGTTCGTGGGG
>JGI24890J29729_1000268_pt1 | contig 38252 bp, 76 predicted proteins | sample FreactcultureFD7_FD_29729 | JGI IMG/M metagenome (IMG submission 29729)
GCATCCACAAAATCCTTCATAGTATCGTACTGATCCTTGCATTCCTCCCAAGCCCCAATCAAAGCAATCATCGACTTCTTAGACATCTTTAACTTGACTGCGAACTACGTTCGCGTGCTCGACCCGTTCACAAGACTCTTTTTGTTTCTATGAGCAATCTCATTTCTTGCAGCAAACTGAAGACCATAAGCAGCACCTGGAACTTGCCCTCTAGCATAACGATTCAATGTACTCCTATTCATCCTAGAAACCAAACTACCATTACTGATTATACGTTTCTCGAAATTACTTAAAGGAAAAGATTTCGAAATACTCCTTAAACTTGCCATTGCACGTGCATTTAAAGGACCAACTTTTTTCTTAATAATATCCCACATATTTTCTGGTAAATTTTTGCTCATTTATTATTAATAAATATTAAATTTAATGTACTACAAACAATCATATGATCCAAACAATTATTGGTATTTCTTAATACTTGCTCCATTTGGTGTATGTCTTCTTCTTTCATGTTGCTGCTGTAAACAAGAAAACCCAACTCCAATAACGACGACTCACCAACAACCTCTTCCTCTTCCTCAAACAACAGTATTTGTAATAGAAAGTCCGGGTTCCGAATTATCGATTGGCTATTCCTCAACTGGACTACGCTCCCTATAATTATTAGAAATTTCCCATTCAGTCTCGAGAGCTTCTATATCCTTATAGTAATTACCAAAATACACCTTCTTCAAGAACTCCTCCTTCTTCTCCATAAACATTCCAGACCAAAAGAAACGCGAAAGATCTTCAAAAGATCCCATAGAAGAATAATCAGCATAAATATTATCACCCTTGAAGTCCATTATAGAACGGAAAGTGAGCTCCCAATTTTGATAATACTTGTGATTATAAGAGTACCAATGAGCATTAAACTCTGACAATCTGTTTTGATCATCAGAATTGTAGCTCCCATTACCATCATTGAATGGAATCGCAGACCCCCATCCATCAATCGTGTTTTTGTAAACCGCGTGTCGAAACTCAGTCATCTCAGATGTGTTTGGGTACATACTTACGGTACGCCGAAGCATTTATAATACCAATTCATATAATTGTTTCTTGAACCTGTTCACGTAACTCTTTTATAAAGGTAAAGTAAATGCTGACTTCAGTAACGGTAGTTGGTTGTGCAAAAAATATAGGTGAATATATCCCAAACTCAATTAAAAAAATTGAAATGATTTGTTCATTATTTGAAAAAAGTAAAATTATAATTTATGAAAATGATAGTACTGATAATACACTAGATCAATTATTGAAATGGAAAAATGCCGAAATTATAACAGAAAAAAATGTAAAAGGGCCAAGAACAGTTAGACTTGCAAGAGGTAGAAATATTCTTTTACAAAAAGCTTTATATTATGATTATGAATATTTTGTAGTTGTTGATATGGATGACAAACTTTCAGATCTTACAAAAAGTGCATTTTTATCAAGCTTTGATGATAAGAAATTTCCAAATTGGAGTATGATTGGATCTAATCAAAGAGGAGAATATTATGATTTATGGGCTCTTAGAACTTTCGATGGTTGGATGCCTTTTGATTGTCATGAATGCGTTAGAAAAACAAGAAATAAAAATTATTGTATAACTTCTAGACTTGTACATATAGATGAAAATTCAGAACCTATAAAAGTAAAATCATGCTTTGGAGGTCTTGCAATTTATAAAACAAAATATATAAAGTATTCAAAATATAATGGTTTAAATTCAGAAGATCAAGAAATCTGCGAACATGTACAATTTAATGAGGATATAGGAAATATATATATAAATCCTAAAATGATTAATCACATAACTAAAAATAACAATATCATATTTTTAATCGCAATAATTTTAACAATTTTTATAGTTAAAAAAATATTTGGTTGATTTAAAAATGGCAAAGGGTGTCGTTGAGAAGGTGCCAGACAAACTTACTGACTCTGAGAGGAAGAAGATCAAGCAAGCAAATAAAGCAAAGGCGAATCCAAAGTTGACTGCTGAAAAACAAAAGAAAAAGGCGGAGAAAAACGGTGATGAAGAAAAGAAAATAGAAGATAACAATAAATGAACAATATAACCCAGACTCTTGGACCTTACTCCAAGAACTGGGCATTTACAGGAAGTGTAGCCATGGCTATTCATGGTAATAGACTTGGTGTAAAAACCAGAACCCCACAAAATATAAACATTGCAGTTCACCCAGACCATATGATGACTACATACACACGTTTAGTAGGAAATAAATGGGTACCAACAAGCCCACCTGGTATGCGTCCAAGAAGAATTCACCTTACAAAAAATGGTAAAAACCTTGATATTTTAGCAGCTGGAAAACTTGCACCAAATATAAGTCACCGAAGAAAATACAAAGGTCACCCACCAGTCATGAGTATTCAATCCCTATTAAAGAGACAAGAAAATATGAACAATTCAAACAAAAGAAACAGGAATATTAAAACACTCACCCAAATGAGCAAACGACCAGGTGCTAACAACAATTATGAAAGTCCAGTTAGATCACCAAAACGTACGAATAATAATGCTAATTACAGAACTCCTTGATTCTGTCACCTCACAAAAGTAAAGATTTACTAACTGTTCTCCGCAAATCAGTTGGTTGTAATTCAATTGCTTCTCGGACCCCTTTAATATCAAGTTTATTTCCGTTTAATATACTATCATCCCTTCTCTCGATGTCATCCATTGCAATTTCGGCTTTGGTTTCATCAAGTTTTCCATACTTTTTTTCAGATTGCGCCGTCATGTTGAATGTTGGAATCACTTTGTCAATCTCAGGTGCCTCATCCTTATAAAACGTATCAATTGCCAATTTTACCCCCTCATCCTTTGTCATTTTCTTGACACCATCCTCAACCTTCACAAGAACCTCATTCTTATTAGTGTTTGGTATGACTATGTTACAGTATTCCGGGTGCTCAGGGTTACAATGCAGTAACTTGTATATTCCAACAACCAAACGGTCCTCGTCGTTCCCGGACATCATGTATTTATCATGCGCCTCCTCTATTCTTCTATGGAAATCAGTATTCTTGAGTATATCCAATATCGTCTCCTTACCCACATTGCATATGATGAAATTGTTGTAAACCACGTCACCATTGGAGTGTACACTCTTCATGTGGCGGTCAAGGTTACGATATCTCCACTGTCCAGCATCCTCAAAGTTTCTTTTACAAAAAGGACAGATTGCAGGTTTATCATTTTTCTTACGACCCATCTTTTTACTTCTCCTGAAGAAAATAAGTTGCCAAAAATGGGCAAAATATTTTCACCAAGTGTATATTTGTTATACAAGTAACCATATGATTATTTGGCAACTTATTCGTGGCAACTTATTATTTTTGTTACCTAATTATTACATGAATAAGTTGCCAAATAAGTTGCCCGGAGGGGGGACTCCCTAAAATATTTTCTCCTTGGAAAATTCTTCTTATTTGAAGAGAGAAGAGAGTGTGTTGAGTGGTCTCAAAAATAAATTGCCAAAAATGGGCAAAATATTTTCATCGTGCATGTGATTTTTAGAGGACTTATTTTTGGTACACCTTTCGATTTCCTCTCATTGTATATTGACCACCCCTTGGACCATAATAAATCTTGGGTGAGGACAAAAGTTTTACGTTTGGAGAAGGAACCCTGATCCTTGCATAAACCGCCCACATCTTCTTTGCTTTTGGAAGGTTTGTTCGAATGTTCACAGAGTTTGGTGCCAACTTTCTTATTATATGAATCATCGGTGGAGTGGGTGCTCTATTCTTGAAAACCTTTGGCTCATTCACATGAACCGCCTTTACCAAAACACCTCTCTTCATCACTTTTGCAGCGTTCAAAACCACCTGCGTCAACTTTTTCCCTATTCCCCTCCCCTTTGGTTCAGCATACACCACCCCATTGTTTGTTATGTTCCCAACCTTTCCAAGTTTATTTGGTGAACCCACCAAGCCAACTGGAAACCTTCCATTCCCGTTATTTGATTTATAAATCACATACAATTTACCATCTTGATGGCGCACTGAAAACTCTGGTTTGTTTTTAGTCACCTCTTTAAGTGCCTCTTCAAGCTTGTTCATTTTATTAGAAAGCCAACAATTTTATTGTTGTACAATAAAGATGGTGGTTCCATATCTCAGACAAACTGAGAGTACGTGTTATTTTTACACCATAATAAACTCCATGGCTACAACAAAGTATGGGAAACGTCTTCTCCTTTCAAAGATGAAGGCATTCTACAAGAAACTTTCCCCACAAATGAAGGTGATGTTCAAAGACACAAAACTGTGTTTCAGAAAATCGCATCTCCCAGAAATCAAACGGTTCATTTTTTACAAGATGATTTATAACCTGTGGACTGAAAAGATAAAGAAAAAGAAGATGGGAAAGTCTGCACTCCTCTACAAAAATCTTGAATTGAACACAAAAGGACATTCCATTCACAGAGGTCATGACATAAATAAAGCGCGTTCAGACATATTAAAGAGTCTTGGAATCAACTTTGCAACTGAATATGTTCACGATAAACAGGCTCCAAAAATAACTTCCAGAACCAACCTTGTAGTTGTTACAAACAGAAACATTTTATACAACTTGGCAAGTTCCAATTCTGATAAAAATCCAATTTTACCAACAAAACTTCCAGGACATCCCGATTTCGAACTCGATCATGCACTCATTGTTCTTGATGGACATGTTGTATCATCAGTTACAAAAGAGTTAACCAACAAGACCATAAAGCATGTTATAACAGGAATTCGTCTAGCAAATGATGGGTACACAGTTATAGACCCACATGGATACAATGTTCCATGTGATTGGAGAAATCCAAAGAATTTCGTAAAAATATTCAAAAAGAAATGGCCATGGCATTCATATACAGATTATTATAGATGGGATGAAGGGTGGAGATACCATTCCGCAGTGTACGTGAGAAAGGAGAAACTTCCGGCTTTCGCCGTGGTGAAAAATCTTGGCGCAAAGACCGTTGCTAGAACCGCCACTGCAAACCTTGGTGTAAATAAAAAGGGTCGTCAAATTCTGAGAGGACCCATGGGTGGTAAGTATGTGATGCTTGGAATTTCAAAACAGTATATTGGACATAAGAAATGAACAACTCATTCGTGTCTCTTCCTCAACAGAATGAAAGCAAGTGCAAAGAACCAAAATGGATGACCGTTCAGAGGTGCGCGCCACTCGGGCATTTCTTAATAATTAAACATTCTTTTTTTTAAACTTGTTCATAAGAATGAAAATTTTCGCAACGATATTTTATACCACCCATAATTATTGTCATGACTAAAGAAGTTGAAGAAGATATCCAAATCGGAGGTTGCTTCAAAGCAATACCATAAAATGTAGTCATTGATAATCCTGTACCCCACATAGATAACATTCCCCACCCAACACCTTTCGTGTCCCTTGTGTTATACATATGATAAATCTGAGGCACACCTGACATTGTTGTCACAAAACCACCGATCAATCCAATGGAACTTACAAAATTCATTCATATTTTTAAAAGTCAAACTTTTAAACCGAATGGGATTTCCCTTTGAGTCTTCTTGTGTTGTGCTTTGGATCCAAAAACAAATAAGCAGCTGGAACACTTCTCTTATTAAGTGTCTTTCTTCCAGCTTTTTGATGATGATACTTTATTGAGGTTACCATATAATTATGTAATGCATTGGTCATATTTCTACCAACAACCGCGTTAAAGCGACCTCTTGGTCTAGGTGGCGATGGCGTTGAATACTCACCCCTATTTTTGAGTAACTTCAAAACCTGATTCGTTATGTTTTGCTGATGAAGAAACTTTTTTGTATTCACCTTCTTTGTATATTTTGGTGTAAACAAACTTCTATTTTTAGGATTCTTCTTGGCAATGGGTCTTGCCAATGTCAAGAAATGTTTTGAGCTGATCATTTATTATTAGTTTATATTAAATGTCTCAGTGTGACAAAATGATGGATGCGATGAATCATATAGAAGGGTTTCAATTAGAAATTGTTGAATTCTCCAACTTTGGCCACGCATTCATATCAGGAACTCTGAAAAGTTCTCCTGGTACCCACATGGATATAAAATACTATGATGGGGAATACAACATAATATTTTATACATTCAAGTGTTGTTTCAAAGTTAATCTCACCATAAAACGCACTGAAGAGATTAATAAAATCATAAATCAGATAATGAAAAATATTCAAGGCTTGAAACACAGACATTGACCCCTATAAGTTTCTTGCATGACTTCAGCCATGAGCTTTTCAACACGTGTTTTATTATAGTATCCAAAGTGATCCATAATAATATCTTCAGCAATGTACATTCCAATACAGATACCAAGAATAGAAGAAAAAATATCAATCAAACGACCCAAGTTCTTTGAAATTGCCATTTATATATTAGACTTGTTCTTTTTTATTACAAGATGAAACTCAGGTGAAACATCTTGATCTTTCAGGTAAAAGTAAACGAGACCTTGACGTGGATCCATAATTGCATGAGCATATTTATAATAAGTATCATATGTTACATTTATATAAATAAGCTCCTCGTGACCCCTGTACCCATCAACAAGAAGACTCTCATACTCAAACAGAGTCCCGAACCACATTTAGTTTTAAAGAAAATTTTATTTTTATATATTAAATGTCCACCCAAAAGGAACTCCTTTACAGCGCTCAGGCTGCGCTGCTCTTTGTAGTATTCTCCAGCCCAATGACCTATAAGCTCATACGTAAAGTACTGGGTCCAGTTATCTCCAATGTAGAAGGTTTACCCCACCCAACCGGTATCGCCCTTCATGCAATTCTCTTTGGACTCACAGTCTTTCTGCTCATGAAGCTAAACACAAAGGGAAAGTAGGATTTTTTTAATTTTTTAAATTTATTCCAAGCAACAGCGCGCTTCAAATCAGGAACTCCAATCTCACCTTTCCACTCTGCAATAAACTCCTTGTAAAGCTGACCGTCGCTCATTTTTCATTCTGTCTAAAACAAAAGACTTTACTTTTAACCTGTTCACATCACCCTGTAAAAATCTTCTTAAATGGACTTTTATCCAAAGGTAAACTGAGCCACTCACGCGTTCTCTCCAAAAAATTACGCGCCACTCTTTCAGACTCGAAAATTCTCATAACATGTTCAGGAAAATCACTTCGTACAGATATCCTCTTACAAATCTCGAATACATTATTCATTCCAGATTTGTAATTGGTGACATTTTTCGTAAGATGTTTCAAACTCGGCATCAACCAAGCAAGAGACCAAGTGGCACAGAATGAATCATCCTCATGATGTTGTGTATGATACCCTTCTACACGAACCGGTTTCTTGGTAAATTTTTCTATGTGACCAATAACCTTTTTATCAGCCCATGCTCCATAAGTCCCCTCTGATGGAGCTGGATCAAATACGACTGTTTTATTTGCATTCTTTTTATATGCGATAAAGTGACCCTGACCACCAATCTTTGAATTGGAAATGTATATGGTACCCTCAGATTCTGGTGACTTTTTATCAGACCCAAACCCAGTTCTAGAATTGCACGTGTAATCAGCTTTACCAGTGAGTGCAATTCTAAAATCTTCATCATTCATAACATGGTCCCACCGTTCCTTCCACGTTTTGACAACAGCAAAAGAGACAACCATTTGTTTTATAATTGTGTAATTTTTTAAACGTCGGTCTACAGAGTAGAATTTCTACAGAGTAGAAAGCTTAGTAGCAAACTCCGGTATCGTGTCCCCCTCCTTAATAAAAAACCCAATCTTCCCATCGAGCAAGTTGATCACCACACTATCAAACTCCATCATCGGAGAAAACTTAGTAGTCAACATCCGAATCGTCTTGTACACAATCATGTTAGGCGCAGTAGCGGTCAGCGTCTCGTACGTGAACAGAGTGGAGAAGGTGTTTGTCATCTTGGACAATTCAAAGAATTGGACAATTCAAGGATTTGGACAATTCAAGGATTTGGACAATTCAAAGAATTGGCTTTTGAACCTGAACACGTGACTCACTTTTTTCTATAAGAACTAAAAGTTTTATTTATACTTCCTGTGACCTGTCTAATTCTTCCTTCAATCACATCCAATTCAGACAGTAGCTTTTCAAGAAGATGAACCTTACGCTTCTTCTCACTTAAAAGAGCTTTAAGCTTCTCTTGTTTATTCATGATACCAAGTATCATCGATTTTGGAGCAGGTTTAGGGTACAATGGAGGGCGACCTTGTGAACTCATTTACTTAATTAAAATATTTTAATCTGAAATATCTACCATCTTTTGTAACCAAAAATCTCTCATGTATGGATTGTTCTATCAATGCATCCTGCTCTCTCAAATAAGTCCTCGTTGTAAACACATAGTTGCTCGTTATGTTTACAAAGAGAAATTTGTAGTGTCCTTTCAACTTGCGAATAACATCAAAATATTTGTCATAAAACCAAATGGAATCCTCAAAGACAATAGCCATACTATACATTTTTCCTTTGAATAACACCTCATAAAAAACTAAATTACCATAATATTTTCCACAATATTCCCATGTTATCTGAAGGTGTTTTCTGTTGATACGGGTCCAGTTGCGCATCAAACCCAAAAAGTCTGAACACGATTCACTTTAAAAATATTCAAAAACGCACGGAACCAAGGTCCAATTACAGCGTAATTGTTCATCTAACTAACAAACACTTCTAATTTTTAATATCATAATCCATCCTATAAACCACCCCATCCTCCGTGTAGAGCAACTCACACCCATGAATGTTCATGTACCCTGTGCTGTACCCTGGATGAATCTTCAGATCCTTCAAGATTGCATCGGTTCCCCAATATGGATGCTCAAGAATACTTGGCTCCTTTAAGCCATGTGCCATGGATACAAACTCTGAGATGACCCCATTCAAATCAACCACTGGAATAATGTGAGATCCTGGCATCAAAACCAAATCACACACCGTATTCACATATATGGGATGTGGCTTGTACTTTTTGCAGGGGAAGAACCAACCACTTTGTGGTTGTCCACTTTCTTGATCCTTAGAAAGCCTCATTGGGTGCCACTCCGTCACAAGTACTCCCGGTGCAGTCTCACACATTTGAATGATAGCATCGATGTGAAAACGAACCACCTTCCTGACGACACCTCCACCAAGCAACTTGTCACCAGCTTTCAATTGATATATGGGAAGAATGGTGGACCCATCTGACAAAACAACTGTTGTATCCTCATCCAGACAACCAATACCACACTTTGGTCCCTTGTACTCCTTGACGCGCCCACAATCACACTGACCTGATGCATATCCACCCTTTACACAATCTGGAACCCAATTTGGACCAGCTTTCCGGTATCGTTCATATGCAATTCTTGTTTGTTCATCTTGACCCCAAATATCATTCTTGGGGTACCTCTCGATATTCGGCTTGTCCATCCTTTTTTAACACGAATCAAATGATTCGGTCTGAACCTATCCACGCCACCTATTAATATTATTTAGCACATTCTGTTTGGACACTGGTACATTTCCACCATAATGAACCCATTGTTTCCGGTGTTTTACGTATGGTGAACCATTCCCCCAATTTTGATGCTTGACCCAAAATATCAACTGACTCAAAGTAATATTCTTGTACTTGTTGTTCGCAGCCTGTCTTGAAATATTTCGAGCTGCCAAATAATTTGAAACTTTATTCAAAAGTCTCTGTCGAGCCGCCTTGCTGGCATTTGAAGTGTAGTGCCTTCTCTTCTCGTATCCAGCAGTTGTGTGATGCTTCTTTTTGCGAGTCTTCATCTGACTAATTAAAGGATCTATACGAGTCCCTTTAATAACCCCATAAACAGGCTTGCGTCTTCCCTTGTGATTTATTGTGAAGGTATTTTTCCTTTTATTTGCAAACAACACGGTGGTTCTATTGATGGGTAAATAATATTCCCAATTTGTTCTTTTATACGCAGCTGGGCCAACAACTTTATTAATGATGTTCATTTACATTTATCAACGAGAAAAATCCAATTGTCTAGCTCAATGCTACTATTATATCCGGCTTTTCATCCCAATTTATATAAAAGTAAAGCTCCCCTAAATCCGCTTCGAACTCAGCATAAGAGTAGTATGTATCTTCGTACATCACATCTTTATAAATGATATTATCACTCGGGTCACGATCCCGAAATTCATAAGTGAACAGATTCTTACCAAAGGTGTGTACCATTTTTGATACAAATCTTTGATTTGACTTTCGGACCTGTTCACGTGTCCAATTGCTTTGCAATTGTCCAATTACTTTGAAACTGTCTAAATACTCTGAGATGCCCACTCGAATGCAGCAGGGGTATCCTCCCCATCAAAGTGACGCGTTCGAGTGATCCCAAGATCATTGGCACACTCCAGATCCGCACCAATATAAATCAGCTCCATCTTTGAAGCCTTGATCATATCCTTGATTGCACCCTTTGTGTACTTCCTGCTCGCATTTTCAAAACCATCCGTCAAAATGACAAACTTTGTTTCAACCTCACCACCATACTTGAGGAGAATCTCACCCATGGAATCAAGCAATGCAGTGTTTCCCTGTGTGACATAATCATCAGTGACCAAATTCTTGACATCAGAGACTTTCAGGTTATCATAAAAACATTCACACTTGTCACTGAACATGTAGAGTGAAAAGAGTGAATCTGGTTTATTCTTCTTGAGGTCCTTGAGGAAAGAGTTGAAACCACCAACTGTATCTTCTGCGCGGTAAAACATCGAACCAGACTTGTCAAGGAGAAAGACAGTTGCGGACGTTGCCATTTTTAGTTACCATTTCAACGCGTTTTGTTTTTAAATCTTTACAAATATTAATAAATGAAAAGACACCCTAGACACATTCAACCGTCGACAACTCATATGAGTTGGCCCCAAAGATACTTTTCAGGTTTGAGTCCCTCCATGAAAGTCAAACGTGAAAAGGAACTCCTCAAAAGAAGGAAAACTCCATATTCCAAATTGAAACTTGGAGCCTCTGACGCAGTTGCAAAAAAATCAAAATCAAAGTGGACCCTTCTGTTTCACAAAACGTATCCAGGACTCTCCTCCAACCGCTCTTTAATTGCAAGAAGGACAGGAATCCCAAAGTCAACTTTAAATACTGTATATGATAGAGGGCTTAAAGCATGGAAGACTGGTGGGAGTCGCCCAGGTGCCACTGCAATCCAATGGGGAACTGCTAGGATGTACAAGTATGTTTTGGTCACCAAGAGAAAGGCTCCACCTGCTTGGTACAAGACAAGGTTTGATCCAAATAATAGTCTGCGTCAATAAATACCAACAACTCGTTCCACTACCATCGTCATTTTAAAAAAATAAGCAATATATCTTTATATAATGAACAAAGAGTGGACAGAGTGCTATGAATATTTCAAGAATAGAAAGTTTATCGAGAAACCTCCTAAAACTTTGGTTAATTTAAAGCAGACAACCATTGTAACACAAAATGCTGTGCATCCCAAACCCATGTCTTATTCTCAAGAAGATTCAGAGGAACCTAAAGAACAGGAAACGGGACGGACTTCAGCGACTACGCGAAACTCATGTGGTGAAAGAGACTTCAAAGAAGTCAATAATCATCCCAGAGATTCTATTTGAAGATGATTTTCTCAGGGAGAGGAAAAACTATTACAATATTTTTGACGACGAGGACTACTAAAGATTTTATTCACTATAAAACAAATGTTTAAACGCTGTGAAATCTTGAATAAATTTTATGAGTTTTTCATGAAGAAGGTTCCAGGTCCAACTATTAATAATCGTCTGTACATCAAGGGAAATGAGACGATTCTCAAAGTCAATAAAGATGGTTCAAAGTACGTCAAGACGGAGATTATTAAACTCTAAAGCCAAACGCCTCTTACAAATCTCATCACCCGGATCAATTAAACGCATCCGATCCCTTATCCCCCTCCATCTTTTTTGAATGGTGGTTGCTGCCAATATATTCAGCCGCCATTCAAAATAGACGAGATCCAGTTCTGCATTGAGCTGCTGAGACCTCTCCTCCATTGTCAAATGAATTGTTACATAATCAACACTCCCACCATGCCTATAAAATAATTGAGTTCTTGGTGTCCGATACCACGCAATCGCACCTTTAATACTCCCGATGGTTGATTTCATCTCAACAATCGAAGCATGTTCCATATCAACTGAGCAAGTTGAATAAGTGTCGAAGTTGGACCTGTTCACTTAACCTGGTAATAAATTTGATTTTCTCCACTCATTATATGTATTGATATTAGAGAGACCAAGATTTTTTACAATCCTTACCATCTTATTAAAATGACGTAAATGAGATTCATTGTTCTTGTTCATGGGACCGGCTCCAAAAAAATGTGTCAGTTGAATTTTTCTTGATCTTAAATTAGTTTGAATATCTCGTTTGAATCTATCTTTTTCACTTGGTACCAAAGACTGAAATCTATGCTTTATAGACACTGGGTTAAAATTTCCTCGTCTAAATCCACCTTGTATAACATAATCTACGATATTACTATGTTTTAGTTTCTCATGTCTTGCTATGGTTACTTTATTCATTGCAGTGAGACCTGGTTTACCTTTTGGTCCCATGATTGTCGCGAGTGGTCTACTGAATTTTACACTTTGTCCACTTCTTTTTAAGAGCCTTGGCCTAGCTGGAATTTTACCACCCGGTGGTATATTTCGACCCCTTAAAGAATTAAGTGTTCTAATTTTACCTTCTTTTAAACTATGAATGTAACTTTTTGCAAGATGAGGATTTAAAACAAACCACGGGTAAAGATTTTTCATGCGTTGTTTCATAGGTAGTCGACGAGTGTAATTTTTCTTAGGAGGTAACATTTACAATAATACACGGGAAAAAATCCAACTTCTAGAAGGCCTCATCCTCCCTCCTAGCTAGGTACATCTCATTCCTCTCTTCCCAGTGAGCATACTCCCTCTCAATCTCATCCCCAAACTCAGAGTCCCTATTCATCTTAGTGATAAAGTCATCCTTCTCCTCGTTGGTCAAAGATTGCCAAAACATTATGCACAACTCTTCAGTGGAAAAGTAATGAATCCCCTCAAAAAAGAACCTTGTCTGATCATCATGTGACCATCTTTCAATCGCCTCTCTGGTGATTTCCCACCGGTCCCTATAGTATTCCCATGAGTTCCAAGAGTTGGCGTACAGCTTCAAATGGCCTATACGACTCTCAATCTCCTCTTTTAGCTGGGGATCCATATCAGCGTTGATAAGGGAGTTGTTTTTCAAATGGAATGCCCAACTGTTCACAGTTGTCACGAGCCTGTAGACGCATCTCCAAAATTTCACCAAGTGTTGGAATCTTTTCGTGCTTTTTAATCTTGACAATCATATCCTCACGCGTCGGGAGAATCAACTGTGGGTAATTTGACATGAATAGTTGTCCAACTATGAATAGTTGTCCCGAACCTGGTCACGCAACATTATCAAAATTGGTAAAGTACCATAACATTGCACCCAAATTCAATTGGGTCTGTTGCTTTATAATCTCATCGATTCTCTTTTCACTCTTGTGAAGCTCCATCAAATAATTTGAAATCTCAATGTACTCCTGATCAGTAATAGTCTCCTTTGCATCATCAACAATCTCAAGAATCTTTTTAAGTAACTCAAGTCTCTTTTGACTCATGATACTGAATATAGATTATATTTTTAAGTAGACCAAAACATTCTGGAAACGCGTCTCAGTTGTTCCATACATCTTATGATACCACCTGTAAAGTGTTTTATTGTCCAGAGATATATTTTTGAGGGAACCATTCATCGGATCATACAACTTTGTCCTTGTAACTGCAATGGAATGACCCTTATTCTGATAAATAGAAGCCCCATTTATCATTGCGTGACTAAACTTGTACCTTTTTCCAAGTATCAAAAGATCTTTTGGTGCCAGAGTGAGATTTGCATACGGGAAGGAGCATGCAATTATTTGAGGAGGTTCAAGGACCAATGATTTGTTCATCTTTACGGGTTTTGAATGTATAAATTCACCAGTGCTGCGTATTCTTGAATTGATCCAAGCATATTCACCTGGAAAAGTCAAATCCAAGAAACGTCCAAGATCCAACCCAGTTCCGTAATTCGTCTTGTTATTTTTGGTTCTCAATCCACTATTCTTGATAACTTTATTTTGATTAAAATTTGCACCCCGCCCATGTCTATACACATATTCCCAAAACATGGCAGACCCAACTCTGGGACAAGACTTTAAAGGAACCTCTTTATCACTTTTGAATTGTTTCGCCTTTTTCATGAGAAGAATTCTGGCACCTCGACTCATGTAAAACCCATTGAGTATTGAATGGAACCAGCACGTTTCCCCTTTTTGTTTCGTTGTCATTATTAATATTTCTTTATTTTAAATGAGCACTAGAAAAACTGGTTTACAAAAAGTCAGCACTGCTTTACAACATGCAAAGAAACCAGACATTTATATAATCAGCGGTCATGGAAATTTTCAAAAAGAAAAGATACGGTTAGGTCCTGGACAATACGTTGTTCATCTTGCATCAACTGGATGTAGTTTAGGTGCAAAAGACACACCATCATATAGCAAATCATTCAGAGACTGGATCAGGAATGATATCGATATGAGAAGATATCTCAGAGGGGAACCTTCAAAAAGTACAGTTCCAGTAGCTTTTAGTATTATGAGTGGACTCGATGTTCATGGACCAGGTGAAGTTATTGCAGATATTGGGGTAGCTCTGTACACATCAGGACCTGACGCAAGTCCCCGCAATAAACTTCCTGTAAATTTGATGTACAGTCCAACAATTCCATCCCCACGTATAGCTGGTGTCAGTCCATATACAAGCAGAAAGTGGTGCGGAATGTTCAAAACTGGTAATGGAGTATTAAAACCAACTGTTGTTGTCCCATACACAAATAAATTTGATGATAATTCAATTAAAGAACTTTTGAAAGGAAGAAAGGGTATTTTTATTATTTCAGCATGTAGAAGCCCAAGATCTGAAAATTATGCTCCAAGTTTTCTAAAGAATGTGGCTACAAACAAAAAATTGACTTCAAAACTAGAAAATAAGATACTTGATATTACTCCTAATTACAATACAACACCACTTCCTGAAAATCTAAGAAAGAAATATGTTACTCTTGCAGTAAATGAGAAACAGAGACATGTTTTCACAACTGCCCAAATAGCACAACTTGTAAATGAAAACCTGGCAAAATATTACAAGACAAGAGTCAAGACAATTTTAGGCAGAGTGCCAAAAACAAATGCAAATTATAAGCGTGCTGTAAAGAGAGCACGCGGGTCTCCAGTGAGCCCCTCACCAAATAAAAAAGCTCCTAAGAAGAACAGCGGCAACGGCCCCAAAAAATGAGGAATGCTGCAAACAACATTATGTAACTGTGATTTGCTGAAAGAAATGCATTCTTGAAACCAATCAATATGAACACGTGAGCAATAACTACAATGGAAAGTCCAGTGTAAAAGGCAATTTGTTTGTTGTTCATTTATAATGTTGTGATATAATAAAATGGGTGCTTGTTTCTCAGCCGCTGAACCTCTCATTGTCTCTGAAATGGAGACTGTTGTCATCCCAAAGATTGTTGCTGAGATAGAGTCTGTCATCATTCCAAAAATTGTTACCGCCATGGAAGCCAGACTGAATGAGATTGCTGCTGAACACGCACCACAGACGACAACTACTTTGTAGACAACTACTTTGTAGACAACTACTTTGTAGACAACTACTTTGTAGTTGGTTTTGCCCCATATTTTTTGACTGCACCCACCATCACATAAAGACCACCTCTGGGTCCTTTTATAATCTTTCGTCCTTGTGAATTTCTACCATGTGGTGCGGGGGACAACTTCTTTGAAGTTGGACTTTTCTTTGGGGGACTTTGACTTCTCAGTGGAGAAGTCTTCTTCAAACTTGGTTTAGCCCCATACTTTTTGGTGGCACCAACCATAACATAAAGACCACCTCTGGGTCCTTTTATAATCTTTCGCCCCAATGAGTTTCTACCATGTGGTGCGGGGGACAAACGTTTCACGTTTGGACTTGGACTGACTCCTCCCAGACTAAATTCTGGGAGCCCTTTCGTCTTAATATAAGTGATGGATGTATATACCCACCTAGTAAATATCCCACTATAATGATTTTTCCAAACTCTTTCAACATCTTTGGGATTTAGCCAATCACATTTGTACCTTTTACCATTACTTGAATCTTGTAGTTCAAACGTGTTATCTGGCAGTCTCACAGCTGCAATTACATGGGCATCTTTATTATTATTAATATTTATAGTTGCACTATCAACTACAAAATCAGAATCACCTGGCATGAAATTTTCTATTCGGGAAGTTGGTAAACCGTAATTTACTCTTTCATCATAAGCTGCCAACTTTACAACACACTCTGTTTTTGTGCTTGGTTTGTATTCTTGACCAGAGAACCATATTTCTTTATGAATACCAATTGCGTTGAAAATACTGTTCCTGGTTGGTGCTGTATATCCAGTTTGTATAAACTTTATACCAAGATTTTTAAAAAGTTTTACTGATCCCTTAAGTTCTCGATATCCTTTCCAATAATTATAAATGAATTTAAAGAAGATGAAACGTTTCACTGAAGGTAAATCAGAATACTTTATACATACATGACGATTGAAAAATATTTCTCTTTGTGCTTCAGATAGTTTCGATAAAAACTCATTCATTTTTACTAATAAAAGTCTTCGCCCCCATTTTGTCTCTGCAAGTGTATTCAAAACACTATAAAAATAACAAGTCTTTTGCGTCTGTACCAGTGGCATTTTTAATATTTAGAAATATTAAAAATGCTTAAAGACTTTTTATTTGGTGTTTTCGGCACTCTTATTGTACTCAGATTTCCAAAAAAGGAGACGCACAAATATTGGAAAGAAGAATTTTGAACAACTACTTTGTAGTTGGACTACAAAGTAGGTGGCACTGGCCAAATGTACTCCGGGTATTCTTCTTGTGACACATCAAAATGATAAAAGTCTGGTTTCTTCCTATTCAAAGAAGCTTGATGAGACTTGAATACATCCTCTCGCCCCCACCAATCTGGCTTCTTTGGATTTTTACAGTGTGGAAGTTTCTCCATAGTATTCTTGTATCCACGAAGGATCCATTCGTCTATACACGCATTACAGTACATTGCCAAGAAACAATCATAGCCTCTCCACATTCTCACAGCCGGATGATTTTTCCAGCCGTGAGAATATCCCTTGAGAGTTCTCCATATTTGATAAGCTTCTACGCGTTGTTTACCAAGTCTGCGATAATCAAGCGCTTTTGCGTTTTTGATCAGATCGGGGGAAGTTACAAACGTATTTACCATCTTCGTTGAAATTTACTTCAAGAAGTTCAGATGAGGCCCGTTCACTTATCCTCGAAAGTTTATCAAGATTTGCAATTGAAAGTGGTACCCACGTCTCCTCTTGAATACCAACTGTTTCACGACGACGTGGGAAGGACAACCGACTACTTGTAGTCGTTCCGGAGTTGGACAAAGACGTGTCTTTGGTCTCGGGGGGCTCAAACCAGTTCATATTATTCTTATATATTTTAATATTTTTAAGTAATAAATGTTTCACATCGGTTATATTGGTTTGATTGTTCACGAATAAATTTTGCGATCGTTATTCCTTATTACCTATAGATTTATGTTTCAAGAGCTCATATGGTGAAAAATGTGCAGCTGAACAAGAAAAAGCTGTAAAATTCGCATGCGATGGGGGGTGTGGAAAACGTGTTCAGTAAAACATATTGTTTAATTGCATGGCAACATCAACAGAATCTTGCCGGCTATTTTTAGCCGTGATCTGGATTTGTTCCTGAATTCCAAAATGGGGAGGAAAATTACGAATTGGACTTTCATAATTATTTCCAGCCCCCTTTACCCAAACATTTTTTAGGGACCCATCTTGTGAAAATGATGGTGTTATATCATTCTTCCTCTCAACCCTCTCATAGATATTTCCCATGTATTTTCCATTGTAATAAACATCAGCCGTACAATTCTCGAAAAAATCGAGTTCCATTTCAAATATCAACGAATCGAATATTTAAGCCTCTTTGAAGGCGGTTCATCCATGCTATCTACATTCTTACGTTTATTATTGACCACTGGAACCACTGGAACCACTGGAACCACTGGAACCACTGGAACCACTGGAACCACTGGAACCACTGGAACCACTGGAACCACTGGAACCTCTATTAACCCCAAAACCTCCTTCACAATCTTGAGTGAACTCTGATAATCAGCAAAGAAAAATTCGTTATCAAGATTTACTCTTTTAAAATTTTCCCCCATTTTTTGTTTGATTTTTCTTTCAATCTCTAGACGATTTTTAATTTTGAAAGACCATATATTAAATATCTGATAACGTCCATATGATCTTATTCTTTTCTTGAGATTGCCACTTTGACCCACTTTGATTTGTCTCCTTCCATCTCGGATAAGATCAATCAAATAAATTCCAGACAAATGGTCATAGAAATCTTTTGTATATTCCACGGTGTATTTTTGTCTGCGAAATGTAGGCTTGGTTCGCGCCATTTTAAACAACTACTTGTAATTAAAAAGTTGTCTGAACCTGTTCACATTTCTTTTATTTATAAACGTGTATTTGGTATTCTTCTACCACCATATCTCGCATTACCAGCTAATCTACGCGTCCAAGCAAGCTCTCTTAACTGTGCGCGTGTCAAGGGATTATTTCTGAAAATTGTATGTGCAAGTGCATAATTATTTCTTGATAATTCAGCAATGGTTGGAGCTGCCAATCTTGCATTCTCTCTTTCTACTGCTCTTGCTACTATGTTTCTAACCATAGTACGAACCTGTGGTGGAACTCTTCTAGCAGCATTCACAGCAGCTTTACGTCTATTTTTGCTTGCAGTCATTGCAGCTGAACGACGCGCCTCTGACATTTTCTTTCCTGTACGGCCTTTAGACTGAGATTTGCGTTTTTCTAATCTCTGACCAGCGTGTGTTTTTTTGTAAGCTTCCATGTTGGCTTTGCGTTTTGCCATATATAATCCAATATTACCAAGTTCATATTCCATTTTATTAATACTTTATATTTTAATATTAGCGCGCTCTGAAACTTTTCTCTTCTTGGCTGGTCTTCTTGGTGAAGGAGTATTTCTTCTTATACCAAGAGTCGCAACGCGTCTTGTTAGATTTCTTGATGTTGCATTATTAGACAAGTTTCTTCTTGATGTGCCCGTTGATCCAAGTGACATCGTTCTTCGTGAAGCTGAACCTACATTGGAATTTGCATTGGAACGCGCTCTCCCTGGTCTTGTTACATAATCAATTGCATGTCGAACAGATGTATAATTCAAAGCTCTTTTTATGTAAACCAATCCTGCATATGCTACTGTTGAATATCTATAGTGTGCAATAAATGGAATTGATAAAACTTCAGGCAAATAATTTGCCCAATCACACTGTGTTACACTTTGTGTAGACGAATCTACTATATATTGTACTCTATTATATACGATACCGGTTACAAAATGTGAAACGACACCGGGTCCACCGATATTTATGAACGCATGATCTAAAAATAACCTGTCATTATCTATACTTTGTTCAGCTCTGGTGGCATTGTAATTAGCTGTAAATATTTTTACTGACATGCATTTTCGTAATGGGGGAACTCTGTTATTAAGTGCAAGACCATTATATTCTATTTCTGTTATACTTTTTAAAGAAGGTGACGCGTTGAAAAGATTCCTGACTATTTGGAATACTGACATCTGTTGATTACTTCTTAAATTAGGAACAAACGTTCTAGCCAAATTAAGTGAGCACAACCTTGTATTCAGAGAATCAGAAAGTAATAAAGAAACAGCTTTCCAAAAGAAAACTTCTCGGTTTGTATAAACAGCAGCTGGATTATTAAACATGGTTCTATTTGCTTGACTTAAATTACGTGTATAATTACGTAAAGCAAAACTAAATAATTTCCTACCACCCGGTGTAATCAAAAATGCATTTAAAACCGAATGAAAAGCACATGTATTAAATGTACCCTGTGAAGTTACTCTTCTTCTTATTATATTTAGATTACTCATTTATAAATGAGCAACTTTTTTTATCGAATGTGCCTTGGCAAAATATACTCAAAATTGATTGGAAGATCAGTATCCAAATCAAAATTCTCAAAGAGAATCTTCTGAACATGCTCCTTGAATCCAGTCTCACTGCGTCCAAGATTCACGCACAAGTCATTAAGATTTTGACGGTTACTTAAACAATGTATAATTTGGAGATCCTCCTCTGGTGTGTACCGTCTTCCGTAATTTACATTTCCAATTTTTTCATTCTGCTTCTTGCGAGACTTGTTGAGACACTTTGAAAGTTCTCGATTGAGGGTAATCCTGTCAGCATCAGAAAGGTTCATATCAGTAACCTTTTGAAGAGTGGTGATGACAGCATTGAACATTGTCCGAGAATCCATTTACTAAACAATGCTCGATTTGTTTAAACTAAATTCCATATCATATCTATCAAGCTGGTACCCGATGTGTTCATTTCCAAAAAACATTTGCCCAGTATCTGTGTCAAGTTGTAAAGTTTTAAAAGGACTTTCCAGTGTTCGGAGAACTATAACCTCCTCATCTCTTTCTATTTCAACCTTTTCAGGGTGACAAAAATCATCATAAAGAGGGTTAAAGGATACTATTGTCCCAAATGGGTATTCACATGACAAACCAGATCCCATTGTTTAATTTAAGATTATTCTTTTTATTACAATATAATAATGAGTGATTTGATCAAAGCAATTTACGCACTCCGGAAATTTACATTGTATGAAAAGTATGTTCTTCTTGTTCTCATTGCTCATTGGATGGATCGGTATCTCAAAACTCAAAAGGATATAGATTGGGTGGAGAGTCAACTCACACGGATGGAGAAGGAGGTGTTGAATCGGCAAGAACCATTTCACGTACCAACTCTTTGAATGAGATTCGTGGATACCAACTCAGAAGACGGTTCGCCTTGGATGCATCACCCTGAAGATGATCAACCTCAGCTGGTCTTTTAAACTCCTTTGAGGTGGTTACCAAAAGATTTGCATCTCGGTCGTACCCGTCGTTTCCAATCCAATTGAAAATAGGAGTTCCTCGTACTCGACACGCCTCCTCCACGAAATCCCGAATGGTTCGAGTCTCACCCGTAGAGACTACAAAATCCTGTGCGTCGGGGTACTGCATAATCATCCACATGGCTCGAACATAATCCTTGGCATGCCCCCAGTCCCTCTTTGCGTCGAGATTTCCAAGAACCACCGGTGGGTTGTTGAGTCCGATTGTAATCTTTCGAGTCACGAAATTTTCACCCCGGCGTGGAGACTCGTGATTGAACAAGATTCCATTGTAGATTTTCAAACCATACGATTCGCGGTAATTTTTACAAATCCAAAATGCAGAAACTTTAGACACCCCATAGGGGCTCCTTGGGTGAAATGGGGTGAGTTCATTCTGTGGAACCTCTAGAACCTTTCCAAACATTTCAGAAGTTCCCGCCTGATAAAACTTAATCTTGTCTGAAAATCCAGATTGACGAATCGCCTCCAACCATGAAATGACACTCACTGTATTCACTTGGAATGTATAAAATGGTTGATCGAATGATGTGTGGACGTGAGACTGTGCAGCCAAATTGTAAATTTCAATCGACTCGAAATCTTCGTACCTTTTCAGGATTTGATTATTTGACATGGCATCACACGAATCACTCTCCACAACTGTGATTTTATTCTGATCAATCAAGGGTTGAATCCACACATTCGATTTGAGGTTGGATGTTCGACGCTTGATACCAACGACTGTGTACCCATGGGTCAAAAGATATTCCGCAAGATAACTTCCATCCTGGCCAGTGATTCCGGTGATGATGGCAACCCTGTCCATTTGTTAGGTAGCCTTTTTAAACTTTAATTAGAGAACCCAAAAATATACCGATTGTGTTGTAGAGTATATCCAGTGGATTCATAATCTTGAATAAGTGTTCGAAACATTCCCAAAATACACCCAAAACCCAAAGAAGAATCCTCTTGTCAGGAAAAAGATATGAACCAAGTGCATAGTACAAAATATGTGATAGATTCCAGATTGTAAATTCTCTGGGACCATACTTTTTTCCCTCGTCTGATATGTTTCTGGTAAAGTATAAAAACTGCTTGGTATGTGGGTAATGAATCAAAGTGGTTTGCATAAACTTGTCAATTACGTTGATACCAAAAAGTACACCGACTAATCCAAGAATTATATAGTCCCTAAACTTCATTATTAAATGAACAATATAATCATCTCGAAATCCCACCAGAATGTAAGATGAATATACCCAGAATAATAACACCAAGGCCTATGTATTGAGATGGTTTATTCAACTTTTCACCAAGTATCAAATAAGCAGCTATGCTTTCAAGGAGAGCACTGATTCCATCCCACATCCCATTCACATAAAGAACATTTCCAGACTTGAGTAACTTTATTAAGAAATAAATAACCGCAATGTACCCAGCAGATCCTTTCACAAAGTCGATCGTCTTTCCACCTCTTGCAAAATCCTTATAACTAAAATCTCCAAATATTTCAGCTATTGAAATTGCCACTATACCAGAAAGGCTCATTTATATTATAAAAGAGTAAAATAAATGAGTTGTCCCTTCAAAAACATCTTTGGAAAACCCGGAACCGGACCACATTCTTTAAGGGTGGCTGATATTGCAGTTGTTGATTCACTATTAACGGTGATTGGAGCTCTTCTCATTTCAAAATATTTTAGGACCCCCTTCTTGATGACTCTTCTTCTCTTCTTCTTGCTTGGAGAACTTCTTCACTGGGTATTTTGTGTCGAAACCACAGTTATATTAAAGATAAAAAGTCTCTTAAAACAAAATGAACCATCATATTCAACAAATTCACACTGAAGCAATTCCAAAGTTTTGCAAGAATTGCAAGTATTTCAAACGACCAATTATATTTTCACCTCTGAGATATGGGGACTGTACATATTTTAGGTCAGTAAACAAGGTTGATGGGACGATTGTGTATCCATTGGCGGTGAATGTAAGACAAGATTATTGTAAAGATGTATTTTACGAAGAGAATGTCAACCCTATTACTAAACTATGTAAACTGCTCCTCAAAAATTTCTAGACATCGAGCGCGCTCCTCCTCTGTCAACTGACACCAGAGAGAGTACAACAGAAGCATGTTGATCCCCACCCGCGGCCTTACAAACACTGGCCCATTCTCTTCATTCATCACATTTAGAAGAATGAAGAAAACATCAATGTTACCAGCTCTCCGCTTAATCTCCAAAAACTGTCCCCAATCCTCAATGTCCCTCTTCAAGTTGGCATCAACCTTGCGAACTTGAGGAAGAGTGTTGCAGATCCGTTCACTAAGGGCACACGGGAGAGTCTCCCAGATGGGGTCCATGGACAAAATAAAATTTTGGACTCAGGTATCGTTGAAATCACTCTGTTCAAGAAACTCGATCCTGTTCACATGACTCCCATTTTTATGAATCTTTAGATTCTGTAGACGGACGTATCCACGCTCAAAATCTGGGTGACGTTTGAGGTCCAGGATGAACGGTTCACCACCCCAATATGGATCGACGATTCGAATATCCTGTTTATTCTTAAAGTGCAAATCGCTCACCGGGATGACATTCTCGGAATCTTCCATCACAAGGAGAAATACACAAAAAGTTTCCCTTTGAACATTTTGAGTTGGGTCAGTGGATGCGGGAAGCATGGCACAGTCAAGACCTAGAAATTGCATATCGAGTTTTTTGAGACCCCCAAGATGAAATTGAACATTGACGAGAACCTTCCCTTTCCCCAAGAGAACATCACCTTTTTTGATGTCACTTATGTGCACGAGAGAACGATTTGCCATGATGACACGTGTATCCGGATGAAAGGCGGGGAATGAGAGGTCCATTGAGTTCCTAGTGTTAAAATTTCAAGACGCATTCACATTACATGGAATTCTTAAAAGAAATTTCTCAAGAGATTTACACTGAGCTGGGATCTGGACACACCGAGTCTATTTATCAACATGCATTTGAAACCGAACTACGCATTCGGTGTATCGAATACGAGTCTCAAAAAGTTGTACCAATTACTTACAAAAATTTTAATGTAGGTTATGGTTTTGCTGATATCGTGATTGACGATGCAGTCATTGAGCTTAAAGCTATAACCAAACTTCGACCACAAGACCATACACAGGTTCTAAATTATATGGAGATGCTTACTATCAAAACAGGATACCTCATAAATTTTGGAGGTGCACACGGGGTTGAGTTCTCCTTAAAGAAATCAGACGAGTGAAGGTGAATGGACAACTGTAAACAGTTGGACAAATGTGAAAAGTTGGACAAATGTAAACAGTTGGACTGGCTCTTCATCGGCCCGACTCCCCTCTCTGGAATTGGACAAGTCATGTTGAAATATTCTCAAGCTGCAAACGGAAAGCACCTCGTCTTTGGTGAAAAGATTACTCAAAAATTCGATTACATATTGGCATTCGTTTTACCTGTAAAGGAATATATAGACATGGCAAAAGAGTACCAAAAATATGCCAAAAATACGTTTTACGCCATGACCATATGCGAGACTCTCACAGTTCATACGAGTTATCTTGGAATATTTAAAGAGTTTGAAAATGTATTGACACCCAGTGAATTTTGCAGGAATGTTTTCAAAAATCAATTTGGTGTGGATTCCACCGTGGTTCCGTTGTATCAGAGTCCAACTCCAGAACGACTTTTTCCAACTCTCCAGAGTTGTCCCTACACTTTTTACACGATTGGTAATCTGGCTGATCCCAGAAAAAACATAAGAATGTTGGTGGATGCATTTATAAGGTGCAATTTTGGGTCAAGTGCGCGTCTTCTCCTCAAGGCGACGTGTGCCCAAGATTTTCACATGAACATACCAAACGTTCAAGTAATAAACGGACTCATCTCGGATGAGGATCTGGAGAAACATGTCCACAATAAAGCTCACTGTTACATAAACTGTTCTCATTCAGAGGGTGTCGGAATGGGAGCAGTGGAGGCGGCTCTCAGAAATAAGCCAGTCATCATAACTGATTTTGGAGGACTTAAAGAATATGTAAAAACCCAATACACAATAAAATGCACACCGATTGCAATTGGTAACAATGCTGAATTTTTATTCACACCGGATATGGTGTGGGGACAACCAGACAAGGGACAACTCATAACATTCATGAAGGAGTGTTTTGATAAAAAGTTGACGATTCAAGAGCATCCAGAGACTATTCTAAAAGTTAACCAAGCCCTTATGTTTTTTTCCCATGCCGAGTGCAATAACACTTATAATCTGGATTAATCTTGAGTTTACACTTTTTCCCATCCATGTTGATCGCCTCGCATATTTTACTGTTATCCTTCAACTCTGGCGCCTTTGGAGGCTTGTCCAGTACCACGATTGTTGGTCTCTCATCACGAGCCTTTTTTGCAGCCGCCACGTAAATCTCAATCGCCCTTTCCAAATTCATCTTTGAGTTCATCCAAGGTTATATTTTCGCTGATATTCACCTTGGTTCTGTCAAATGTTCTGAGATTATTGGGATGACTCTTGTCGGTTCTTGTGATTATTGGAGTCCAGCTCCCTAACCTGTACACACATTCCAAAATTTTCCCCTCTGGTGCCCCCTGCATCTCTTGAATTTTTACAAACTTCGAGTCACTTTGAACACATAGATACCCATCACTCACTATGAAATCAACTGTGTTTTTGAGACACTCCTTCCACTTGAACATTGTTCTGTGTGTCCCAAGACGAACCGGTTCATTGACTGGGGTCAAAATAATTCCATCAGTCTCTGGGCTCAAAGAGAGTTTCTTTATATCAGACAGTGGAATCATAGGTTTGGAAACCACCTTTATCGCTGCTGGAACTATAACCTTACAGAGTGCCTTTACTCTTGAAAGTCTCTCTATAAGATTCATGGTTCTGAGATCCTCCCCGTTTATACAAACCGCATCGTGAACTATAAAGGTGTCCCCTATGAGTTCCCCATCCAAAAGTGTATTCTTGTGAACAGTCAAAGAGACGAGACGGTACTCAAATGATCTATTTACAAGGGCACAGAGTTTCAAGGGTCCATCCATGAAACAAACTAGTATGTGTCGAACCCCATCGGTTTTTTCACACACGAGGTATTTGTGATTTTTTATGTGATTGAAATGTCTCCTTTCGATTGAAATTGGTTGGGGGCCAGGGAATCGGTTAATGTCCGATGAACCCCATATGTCATAAACAAATTGTTTAATTTTTTGGTCCACCATCAGTTGAAACCTTAATGCCCGAAGTCTCTAATATGTTTCCGACACACTCGTATGTGTAATGACACAGGGCAGCCTCTTCGTTCAAAACTCCAATTTTGATTCCATCATCTTTCAGTTTACTGAGCTGAATACTTGACCCCATTTTTTTCAAAACCGCCTTTGAGTCGTATGCAATAATTCTTCCATCACCCTTTGAGTATTCAGAAACACCTGGTGAAATTTCACGCGTCAAGACACTTATGTCAAATTCTAATCCCCTTTGATTCGGGGGCTCACTTGAACCCATGCGGGTCTTTGTCTTGAATTTTTCCCAATCGATATTTGATAAAACAGTCGGCACAACCATAACCTTGACACTGTCAGGGAATGGAGCCAAGAGTTTTTGGATCGTCTTTCCATCGATTGATACTGCATAATCTATAAATATGAGTCGATCACACGTTTTGAGCAACTTTGGAAGTGGTTCACCAGAATTGATGTGAACATCGAGATGAATCTGATTCATCTTGCAAAGCATTCCAAAATTCAAAACGGTGTGAAGAGTTGTTGTGTATATGGCATCATTCACAGAACGGAGACAGACTGTAATTTTGGACAACCCCATTATGGTGTAGTAGCCCTTAACCTTTAAGTCGTCCAGTGAATCGGATGTTGCCAACGTGTCCCAGAGTTGTCGTCACATCTGCGAAAATTTGTCCCCCAATCGCCTGCCACCGACGACAAAAGGCGTAATCTTCCGAAAGATATCTGCGATTCACTGGATCAATCATGCAATCAAAAATGGCACAATAATCATCCAAATCCTTATTCTGGTGATCATTCTTGCACATGAGTTCGGGATACGCAGCGTACATCTTTTCAATCACAGACCTCTTGATACACATGAACCCCGTGGGGCCATCCAGCACCTCTGTGAATCCATTTTCAATCTTAGATTGGGCATATTTGAAATTCATAACAAGAGAACTTGAAACACGGGACAGATCCATGGTTCCACCATTGAGCACCTCTCGCTCAGCTTGGTCCCACATAATAACCTTCTTTGGATAACAAGCCACCGCCACATCGTGACCAGACTCCAAGAGACGAACAACCGAATCAGGGTTGAAATGAATATCAGCATCTATAAAGACGAAAAAATCAGCATCGGTTTTATACAAGAAACGAGCAATTGAAATACAACGACCGCGTGTGATGAGAGATTCATTCTCTGTGGTGTCCACCATCATCTCTATATTCTTTTTACAACACACATCTTGGAGCCCAATCATACTCTCTGCATACTTTACTAGACACAGTCCACCGTAGCAAGGAGTGCTCACGAAAATCTTCATTTAAATATCAACACATGATGTCTTTAAGATGTTTTCAATCTTGACCAATGTCGGAATAGACACCCCGCATATGTGTGCTATGTCCCCCCTTTGAATGTCATACCCAAAGTTTTTCAATTGTGTAAACAAAACACCAGATACTATACCCTTTGGAGTCTTTCCAAGAAGCTCTGGGATGTTCTCGACACTCTTGCATAATGAAATGAGCTTCATCCTCATCTTACCACGCTCCTCAATGGGAATACAATCAATCTCGTTGAAAATCCTAGAGAGAATGTTGGATGCATTTGCAGACTCTTTGATATCCTCCCCCGTAATTTCACTGAAAAGTTCACTGGTTCTTGAAATGTCCTTCACTGGAATGCCAAACGCACTCGCAATCTCCTCAGTTGACCTCGAGACTCCATTCTCTTTGCAAGAGTACAAAACACAATTCGCCTTGATACCTTTTCTGACGGCACCGCGAGTCAATTTATCCTCATTGAATTTGCGGTAAATCTTCTTGGCATCTTCTATAATATTTTCAGGAATACCAAGTGTCCTTTTACACACAGTGTCAAATTCAACATACGCATGATAGAGAGCTCGATCTCTATGATTCATGGAGGAGTGAAAGTTGATTTTAGCCATCTTTTGACAATTCTTCCCCTTTATGATTGTCCCCATACCCCAAGCCTCTGAATACAAATCAAGATTCTGAGCCATACCAACGCGGCACGGATCATCACCACCATCCTCATCGGGACCACCTGCCCACTCTGGTTCATCTGAGATGAAAGAAACATCCTGGAGTCCGCAAGTTGTACATGTGGGTAATTCAAGGGAGAAAGTTTTCAACCCTCCACATCTACAAAAGAATTCATTTCCAACCGCTTCCAAATGTTCCTCTTCCTTCTTGAGAGCATCAAACTGAGCCCATATTACCTCCATCATCTTGTCACCATCTTGTATTTTTTCACGAGCCAATTCACGCGCCTTGTTTTTTCTTAAATATCCAGATTGAAACAAGAGCTGATACCAACAAGAAAACAAACCATCTACCCCATGTTCTCTTCTCCTTGATTATTGGGGGCAGCGGAGGAAGTTTAGGAATTGGAATCTTTTTCTCTCGTTCTTCTTCCCAATCGAGTTCTCCTGTCGGTTTTTCTGCTGTCGTGAATCTCAAGATGACTGCGTTATCCTCCAGACCCTGGAAATTGACGAGGTTTCTACTCTTATCATACCATGCGATGCTCAAACGATCTATACTTGATATAGGTGGGTCATAGGTGATTGAGATTGGATAATCGTTATTTTTAAAAATCTTTACAGTGTTTGGAGCAACATCCATGGTGATTCCTGTGAATAACCCGGTGGCATTCTGAGCATTGTATGCTTTTGAGGTGGCATCCTGAAACTTTTCGTGACTCAGTTCCGAAATGTTCAAGAATAAAAAGTCATTCTTTGACATGTCCCCAACGGTTGGAGACTTGACATAATATTTGAACCCTGCAGTTGAAAAAACTGGAGAGGTTACAGAGATGACTGTGTACTGCACATTTTTTGTAAAGCCAAGAAGAGTCGCCATGTCATCGGTCAAAATTGTGATGTAATCTGTTCCAGTGTTTGAAAAGAAGATAAACTTTCCTTCTGCAGGTAACCAGTTAAAGTCACCTCCTGGTAATAATTGGTTTATTGCAGTTGCTATAGTCGCTGGATCTGAGTAAAATCCGGTTGGTATCTGATAAAGTGTCCCGTTTATATCCACCTGAGGGATCGTCGATGTTACATTGAAAACTGTGTTTGGGACTCTAGCAACAATAACTTCAACTTTTGTTATGTTTTTTATGGGGTACGGTAAATACATTGTGTATGCATTACCAGATGGGTAAGACACTGTATCTCGATTCCCTGAGTTTACGTGAACATACGTGTTCATTCTTAACACTATACAACTTTTTCACTCGTTGATCTTAAACTTTCTCATCTGATCATTCACAAACTGCTGATCACCACAGATGCCACCTGGATTATCGGTACGGTTAAAGTAAGCTGCATCCTTTGAGGGGCCTGGTACACACTCAAGTTTATCTGGGAGACCGAAGAATGCACCTGGCTCCATACCGGTTCCTGAAATATTCAGGGGGGCACCCTTGACATACTTGGAGATGAGCTGAGGAAAAAACAGCTTGACGAAAATCAAACCCAAGAGAACGAGTATGATCAGTTCATAATTGGAAGACATTTATAGTACACTACGAAAAATATCTGCGTTTGTCTTAAAGACATTTTCACTATTAACTCTAACAGATGGATTTTGATTTGGATGAGGATGAGAGAGCCTTGATGGATGAGATCAACCTGGTTCAGGATGGTGGAAGACAGGAACCACGGCGTCCACCACCATCTCGTGGTTTCAGAAAGGCGGTGAATTTTGCACCCGAGGAGGATGACATAGGTGCTTTCGTCAATGAGAATAAGATGGAGGGTACAGGACCACCTCCAGCTGAGGAGTGGGATGGTGGAGAGAATCCTGAAGTTCAGTATCAGCGTACAAGCATGCCATCTGGGCCATCGGAGGGGTACAAGACGATTGATGACGAAAAGGCAGATCTCCTAAACAAGATTAGTAGACTTGCAAAAAAAGGTATCCTCACGTCAGCCAAGTTGAACATCTATTCAAATGTCGAGGATATTCGAGCAGAGTTTAAGAGAATGTCATACTCCATCGAGGTTGATCAGTCTGTAAAGTTTCAGAGACGTATGTTGATTGCATGTGTATCCGGCATAGAGTTTCTGAATAAAAAGTTTGATCCTTTCGATCTGGAGTTGGATGGGTGGTCTGAGAATGTCATGGAGTCCCAGGGTGACTATGACCCTGTGTTTGAGGAACTCTATGCAAAGTATCGAACCAAGGTGAATGTAGCTCCAGAGATTAAGCTGATTTTCATGGTTGGTGGTTCAGCCATGATGTTCCATCTGAGCAAATCCATGTTTAAGAAGTTTATTCCCCAACAGAAGCAACAGTCTTCGGTTGATGATATCCAACGTGGAGGTGGTGGAGGTGGTGGGCGTGACATGAGAGGCCCGGGTATTGATCTCACCAGTCTGGGTGGTGGCATCGATCTTTCAACCCTCATGAGTTCACTGCAGCCACAGCAGGATAATGACGATGCAGTCTCTGACATCATCTCAATTACATCCAGTGGAATACGGGACATTGATGCAGGAGCACCCAGGACCAAAAAGACTCGCAAGAACAAAAAAGAACTCGTATTATAAATGATAAGTTATGCATTATTGGATGACGAACCACAGCGACCACCCCCTTTACTTAAAGTACCAGATGAATTGCCTCCACAAATACAACAGGAATCGGAGTGCACTATAATACTTTTTATGTTCATAGGTGCAGTCATTGCACTCTCCTTACTCGAATCACGAAAATAGACAAGGTGTCTCTGGCTCCCCGTCATATATCTTCTTACGTTTGTACCACATCTGTTTAAAAAGGGACCAATTGTCCACAAAGTCCCAAATCTCTTTAACGGCCCCCATTGAACGCGTGATACGCCCAACCGCTTGCTTCACGTCAGAGTGAGGTGTGGTTAGAAAGAGGGTGTCCAATTCAGGAATGTCGAGACCCTCATATGCAAGACTGAATGTTGATACGAGCGTTCCTCCCCCCAATGTTGGTACTCCTTTCGATCCCCCCATGTGTATACTCGTCTTCTGAGGATCCAATTGTGAATACAGGTACTCACAGTGACTTCGACGGTCACTCAGAACCAGAATCTTCCGGTCTCTCGCTTGTGCCTCCTGGATGCACTTGAGAATCAGTTGATTTCTTTCAGGTATGGTGGTGAGTTCCGTCACCATGGTGCTCATGCAAATCTTTCCAAATTTATTCAGGTGAGGACCCTCCTTAAATATGAGCGGATGATCAAAATCCACCTTATTTATAGAGAATTCAGATGCATTTTGTGTCATTGTGTAAAATGGATTTCCGAGAAACCAATACAAGATTTTGGTGAGACCATCCTTTCTATCCGGAGTTGCTGTGAGACCCAGAGTATATTCAGGCTTCATCTGAAGCATAACTTGTGAGAATGCAGGAGCTCCGATGTGATGAGCTTCATCTATAATAACCAGACCAAACATGTCAAATGCATTTTCAGCAAATTCTCTGGTGCACAGAGTCTGAATCATAGCAATGACATATTGGTGCCCATCCACATCCCATTTTGAACTTTGAATTCTACCCACAGTAGATCCATCAGTAAACTGTGAGATTCTTTCAATCCATTGGGATGCCAAAAACTCCTTGTGCACTATGATGAGAGTTTTTCTCTTCATCTTGGCTGATATGGCAATTGCTGTTATGGTCTTTCCTTGACCACATGGGAGACACAAAACTCCATTTCCCTTGAAGCTTTTTAGAGCCTCCTTCTGGTGACTCTTCAAAGTTCCATTAAAGTGTATGGAGACATCTTGACCCTTGACGAAAGGTTGCTTGGACTCGTCAAAAAATCTTGGAATGATGAGTTGACCATTGAGTTCCCTGTAGACCCTGAACGGTTTGGGTCTCATACCCATTGCGTTTTCATTTGCTCTGACTGTGAGTTTCTTCTTGAGTTCATTCATCCTCTCTAACATGTGTTTATAGATTTTAACACCTTGTAGATGTCACCTTCCCATAAAACGTTCTTGTATTGGATACCCGAAACCGAGTCACCCTCCTGAAGTTCATAAAGGGTTTTGACCCCCTTGGGAATCTCACACATGATTCTATTGTACCGAAAAGGAATTTTGTAAACAACTTTATCAATCTCGATGTACTTTCGAGGACCGACGGAATAAATCGGTCTCGTGACTTGGTTCATTAAAAATGTAACACGTGTAATCATTAAATGATGAGAAGTCGAAACAACAACATCAAGAGAGATTTTTTGAGTAAATGGGTCCGTGGTGGACACAGAGTCCTCGATGTAGGGTGTGGACAAGGTGGGGATCTTCACAAATGGAAATCTTTGGGTGTCAAGGATTTGATTGGCGTTGATCCAAATCCTCTTGCGATTGAAGAAGCAAAGAGAAGAGCGAAAAATATTTTACCGAGTGCAAAGTTTTACATTGGGACAATTAAAGATGTTCCAATTGACTCAAAATTTGACGTCATCTGTTATAACTTTTCGATGCAGTATGAAGACCCGGGTAATTACCAGTACATTGCGTCTCTTTTGAATCCAGGAGGGTACCTTTTGGGAATCGTACCTGATAAAACACGGTTCGAGTTTGCCAATGATGATGGTATAGTTTTGGGAAAGATTTCAAACGGGGAGGTTTCGGTTTGGATTCCAGATACTCCATACTATGCACACGGGGCTGTGGTGGAACCAGTATTGGATCCTGAAGAGTTTATAAAGAACATTGGCTTAAAGCTCATACTCTTTGGTGAATCTTTTTCCATCTATTCAAAGTTTGTGTTTCAGTTTTAATGTTTCATCTTAGTAAGATGAAGTATCTTATCGGTACTCTGGTATTTGTAATAGTGGTTATACTCATCTTGAACAGGGAACACCCCATGCTCACCGAACTGAAAAAGAGGTACAACATTCTTTTAAATGCAGTTCAATTTCATGAAAAGTATGGTCATCTTTATCACAATCGATCAATCATAACAGGACTCAAGAAGAAGGAGGATACAATCGCATACAATATAAACAAGGGGTACGAAATTTATATTGCAATTGATGATGAAAGTGATGTAAACTCCGCCATGTATGTCCTTTTACATGAAATTGCACACACGACCGTTGAGGAGTATGATCACTCACCTGAATTTTGGGCAAACTTTAAAGAGCTTCGAGAGATTGCAGTGAATGCACATTTGTACTCACCTGTAAAAAATTCATTATACTGTGGTCAGACTATTAATGATTCACTGAGTAAGTCCTAAGAAGACTTCTTCACCACATACTTTTTGAACAAGAAGAAGAGAAGAGCAATCAGAATGGCGGATGCAATTGACCCATTCATCCCGTTAAAGTTGGGAACCATACCAGAGAGCTTCGTTTGTATAGATACCGAATATACTATTGCGCCAATTACACCCGCTATAACCGCATCGTACTGATCGTCAGTCAGATTGAATGGATTTTGCTTCTTTGGCTGAGGTTTCTTCTCTGGAGTTGGAAGGGAAAGACCAGTCACGCGACCACTGGTTGGGTTTGTGTACTGATCGGTATCAGTTGGTGGTTGATCAGCTGGCATGAGATCATCTAAAGAGGATGAAAATTCCATCATATTCATTTGTTGTATGTCCTCTTTTTTTTCCTCGAGTACAAACGTTTCATTTTTAGGCTGAATGATTTGACCAACATCAGTTGAACTAAAGTCTAGATTTTCCATGTTATTATATAAAACTTTAAATATCTTTATATATTAACATGACGGATCCGAACGTTTGGGGGCCACCAGCGTGGGAGTTTATCTTTGCAGTCATTGACCAGATGCCAGATGGGAATCCACCTGAAGGGTACATCTCCTTTTTTCATTCATTCATAGATGTTTTACCTTGTGGTGTGTGCAGAAAACATTATAGAAAATACCTCATAGCCAATGGACCTATACCGATACAGTCAAGAAACTTGACTCGCATCTGGTTTCAGAATCTTCGATATTACATTGCACAGAAAAAGGGGAAGAATCCGGATAGGAAAAAGTTTCTGGGGATTTTTTAGCCGACTCTTAGAGTCCTTTATATTGACCGACTCTTAGAGTCCTTTATCTTGACCGACTCTTAGAGTCGTTTTTACCTAACCATTTTCATCAAGACTATAGTGGCTGCAGCTGAACTGACATACTTTACAGTTGATTTTACAATATCCAGCCACGTGGGTCTTGGGAACCGAAATGTCATTGATGATGTATAATCTCCATTCTTTTGCTTTTCAAATCTCATTTGACCTACGACATCATTTGTAGTTTCATCATAGAGTACAAAGTGTCCGTTCATTTGTTTTCTCAAGACTTAATGTTTTAAGCCGTCTCAGATGAGACGTTCTCCCCCTCTTAAACGGAGTACCAGATGGAGTGTAGACTCTTTTTGAATGTTGTAATCCGCCATAGTGCGGTCATCCTCAAGTTGCTTTCCTGCAAAAATGAGACGCTGTTGATCAGGTGGGCACCTGATCCCGAAGCTTTCGCAACGGGGTGGACTATACCTTAAGCCATCACTGGGATTACCAATCCCTCAGACCCACAACCATCTAGTCTCTGAACCTTCTCCATGCTCTGGTGTACGAGTTTAGGAGCTTGGCTGCGGATTGCCCAATCTCTCATTTTTTTACCATTGGAGCCAGCAATTAACTGGGTTCCTCTTATACGTTTCCAAATAAGAGTGGTAATCAGAGCTCTAAGGGTGTTCCCGCAATTTGATCATGTCGCCGGTTTCCCGACTAATATCTGGATTTTCTGCATGTTCGGATAATATATGTCGCCTTCTTCCACTTGGTGAAGCATAATCGTTTTCACAATGATAACACTTAAATCTGTGTTCAATACCAGTCTTCGCTTTTACAAAAGCATCATCAATTTGCTTGATTTTATAAGGTATTATCATATATGGTCTTATGTCATTTATAAATTTTTTTGCGTCATGATGATATAATACCCATTCAATGAAATTCTAGTTCTTTCTCTAATTGAACCACCCCATCTTTTTTGACCAATATCAAGAGGTGTACGATCATTCTGAGAAATAGAAACCCTAAAACGCATATTGTTAGACATACCCTTCACCTTCGTAGAATCCGGCAAACCAAATAATTTCATTCATTTGATTTTATATCTTTATCATCCTTAATTATACAGACGGAGATCGCAACAGTTTTCCCATTTACAGAGCTCCTGATGTAAATGGCTGGATATTTTTCGGCACCCCTAATTAATGCCCTCCTTGTCTTGAACTTTAGCCTTTACATTTGCAATTGTGTCCGAAGACTCCACCTCGAGAGTGATGGTCTTCCCCGTGAGAGTCTTGACGAATATCTGCATTTATTTATAAACGATACTTTTTTTTATATGGATACATTCGATGCATCGAGAACAGCTTTCAAACAAGATTCGATGGCACTCAGAATGATTGTATCCTGAACCCCGTGAATCACTTGATTCAGAGTCATTTCAACGTGTTTGAGAGCCACATCGTTAATCTCGGTTGGAAAAAAGGAAAACATGGTGGTTTTTGCAGCCGCTTTATAAAGTACAATTGGGTTCCGGAGAGTCTTTCGAACTCGTATCCTCACCACAGTGACGCTCTTACCCAAGCATTGTTGATGTCTCATCTTAATATAAAGATTTGATTATATAATATATAAAATGAAACGTTTTCTTGCAATCATCATTAGCGTATCCACACTTCTTCTTTTTCGTCGGAGGGTTCCAGAACCAGAGCCTGAACCAGAGCCAGAGCCAACTTGGAGGTGGCCTTTTCACGCAAAGACTGAGTAATTGTAGAATCCACCTTTTTGCAACGCCACATGTACCAAACCAAAGAGTACACCTGAACCTATACCGTTAGCGTATACTGCTTCTTGTGAAGCTCCGTGGTTCTTTGAGACGTATGCAGAACTCACACCCGACGCAATTCCGAATATGAGCACTTCGAGTAATAAACTTGAATTGGTCAACGGGACATTTGCCTGATAAGCAAAGTACACTAATAAAAGAACCGTAAGAGTTGACCCAACAATAACAGGCCACTTTAAAACCTTTTCCTCATTATTCTCAGTTTGCGTTGCATTTGCACTATTCACAGAAACTGAGTTGAATCCAGAAAATTCTAAAAGAACGTTCAAAACAAAGAGTAACAGAAATGTCATTATTCCAACATCAAATGAAAAAGAACCTCTTAAACCTGATATGATCAGAAGAGCAAGTCCACCGGTTGCTCCTGTTACAAGACAATCATTCATGAAACTTCTCGGTTTATCATTTATGTACCCCACGTGAACGTCTTTATATGAGAGGATAATGAGTCCGATGATAAAAACAATCTTTGAAAATATAAGAACAAACTTGAAGCTATCAACTGCGCTCATTTATTTTCGTCTCAGATATTAAATGCCTGGATGTGGATGCAATGCATTTCCCGGTCCTCCAAAGGTGAAACCAAAACCAAAAAAGAGGGTTAAAAAGAACAAACAAAGTAAACGTAAATGAACACCAAGGCTCTCATTGCTCTGATCAACGATTGGGAGACCAAGCGCGTAGGTGGTGTTTCGGTTGAGGAGTTTGCCAAGTCTCAGAAGCCACCGAAGAAGGAAGCTTCTGAGAAGAAGCCCAGTGAGTATCAGAATTTCCTGAAAAAGTGGCGTGAGGATAACCCGACTGTCAAGGGGAAGGAGGCTATCAAACAAGGGGCTGAGGCTTGGAACGCGGTGAAAGCCAAAAAGTAGTGAGTCACGTGAACTGGTCCGGGACAAACACGAAGACAAACACGTAGTGTTTGGATGGATATCCCCCGTGACGAGGAGGAGTTTGGTAACGTTCCGGATTGGACCAACGAATGGGATTGGGTGGAGGATCCATATGAAGAGTGGGATGAATATTGGAACAAGATGAGGTTGTATGCAGCGGGGGTGATCCAAAGGGCATGGAGGGAAAGACGAATAAAAAATATAGTAATATAGTAAGTGATGCTAGAAAAACTCATTACTCGTTATGAAGAGTGTAAATTTTATGAATCGGTTGTCAAGAAAAAAGGGTACAAATTTTCTGCTAATCTCAAGCAAGCTCGACAAGCTGTTCGGAACGCTGCACAAGATATAGCAAATTATTCCTTTTTGACTCTCAACAGAAGAAAATCTTCAATCTTGAATATTGTGGATCCAATTGTCGAAAAATTTAAAATGAAAATCTTCCTCCTTTCTTTAAATAGAATCGGAAATCCATTTTGCGTTGATGAAATGTCGATTATTTTGAGGTACTACTTTAAATGAATAAAATCTATAACAATATTTATGTCGGTGATAAAACGAGTCCGGAGCTCGATCCAGTTGCGTGCAACTGTTCCTTCGACCTCATAGTAAATTGCACCAAGGATCTTCCAACCAATTCAAAAGGTATTCCTGAACTACGAGTCCCGGTTGATGATACACCCGATGATCAAAGTGAAATGTTAAAGTATCTCCCTTGGATCACGTACCAGATTCATCAAGTTTGGTCAAATGGTGGAACGATTCTGATTCATTGTTTTGCTGGAGTATCGAGAAGCGCAACGGTGTGTGCAGCATATCTCATGAGGTACCACGGGTTTGGGTCGGTTCAGGAGACTGTGAGATATATGAGGTCAAAGAGACCCATTGTATTCGGGAATGCAAATTTTAAAGATGCTTTGGAAAATTTTAATAACATGTATCATTAATGGATGGCTTTGTTATAGCATTTGCTTTTGCAGTGGTTATATTAGTGCTCGTTATAGTTTTC
>JGI24890J29729_1000269_pt1 | contig 38170 bp, 33 predicted proteins | sample FreactcultureFD7_FD_29729 | JGI IMG/M metagenome (IMG submission 29729)
AAAAAAAAAAAAAATGTCAATTGAATTATTTAAAAATTTAGATATTGAAAATGAAAAAAATTTAATTGAAGGTGGAGTAAAATCCAAAAAACAATATCTTACACCTGCACTAATTAAAAAACAAGGATTAAAACCTGGTGATACATTTTGGGGAATTACTGGTCAAGAAAATAAACCTAGTATTGTACATTTTGGAGGATTTTGGAATGATGAAATTGATGAAGAACCCGAACCCGATAGTGGTGATACATCAATAAGATATAGAAGTAAATATAAAAATTTAGATGATATTGTTATTGATGGATTTCTAGCATATGATTGTTCAGAAAGAATAAAAAAATTTGGTACAGGAAGTGGATGCGATAAAGTTTATTTTATAAGTAAAAAACCACCAGTTGCAGTAAAACGTTCAAGATCAAGATCTAAATCAAATCCTAATGTTGATTGGGGTGGTGAAGAAGAACCTAAAGTTGCTCGAAATTTATCTAAATCTAAATCTAAATCCAAATCTAAAGCAAAGTCTAAACCAAAATCAAAGTCTAAACCAAAATCAAAAGCTAAACCTAAGTCAAAATCAAAACCTAAGTCAAAACCTAAGTCAAAATCAAAATGTAAATCAAATCAGGTTAAAAATCCTAAAACTGGACGATGTGTTAAAAAAACTGGAAGTGTAGGAAAAAAATTAAAAAAATAAGTTAGGTTTAAATTTAAAACTTATTATGTAGTAAATTTAAATTTGAAAAAAAATATATGAACTTTTTTCTAAATATTTTTTTAGAAATTCCCAAGTATTTTTTATATTATCCATTAAAAATATTATATTTTCATGGACCAAGTATGGGAAATTATGGATTTTGGAATGGTAAATCAAAAGAAGATATATGTTCACAATTAACGCTTATGCCAGCAAAAACATGGTTAGATTTTAATTTAAACAAAGAATGCAACGAATTACTAGAAAAAAAATTTCATTCTTTTTATATTTCTATATTATTTTCATTGTATGTATTTACAGTTTATAATTTATTTTCGTATGTTTGGTATCGTTATTTTTTATGGAAACCTTTTATACGTGATATGAAACAAATATTAGAATTTGAAAATTTTAGGGAAAAAAAATTATTATTAGATAAAGATAAAAAAATATAAAAAAATAAAAAATATATAAAAAAAAAATCTATCATGGGTGGTGGTCAATCAAGCACAGCCCAGCAATTCGTTGAAACTTATTTAAGTTTTGATGCCACAACAAAAACCGTGATTGATTTACAATCATCCATTAATGCCACTGGTATTACATCCCAAAATATTACAATTGTTATAGGAAATGCAAATACGGAAAACGTTGTGATAGATTCAATAAATGGAACACAAAGATCCGTTCAAAATGCAAAAATTATTCAACAGCTTTGTAATAAAACAGATTTAAAACAAGTTCGAGATATTCAACAAAATGTAATGAATGATTTACAAACTACAAATAAACAAGTGCAAGAATATTTAAATTTATCATTTTTAGGTGCAGGTTCTTCAAGTAATACTACGCAAATTATTCAAAACGCAATATCAACATCGGTTTATGACACGGTTAATTTTCAATCCATAAATCGCGTATTTTTAAATTTACGTGCAGATCAAGATGGTTATGTAAACATTCAGGGTAGAAATATTACAATTGGTAACATTACATTTAATCAAGATGTTTTATTTGAAATTGCTGCCCAGCAATTAGTAGAAAGTGCTTTAAGTTCGGTCATGGCAACTTCAGCTGTGCAAGATGTTGAAAATCAAGTTATTGCTTATGTAAAACAACAGCAAACGGGTGTTAAAGACATTGGTCGCGCAGGTGCATTAGTTGTTAATGGATTATTAAGTGGGTTAATGCCAATATTTATTATTCTTGCAGTTTTAGCTGCTGGTGGTGCAGGATTTTATATATATTATTCTAATTCAAAAAAGCACCCTAAAATTCATGATCATGATATAACAAAAGCTGTACACAATCAAGAAGAAGCAACATCTACAGGTCCAGTATTTCCAGAAGTAAAAGAAGCAAAAGAAAAAGCTTTAGAAGCTTTACATAATACTGGACAAGATTTACCTCACGAATAATAAAAAGACAAAATTATTAAAGAATTTGATAACTTCTTTCCTTATAAAACTTCATTCTTTTTTTAAACATTCCTTGACAAATGGGAAAACAATCAACAATATCTATTACAATAGGATTTAATTTACCTTCGTGACTCCTTTCACATCTACCAATAACTTGTTGCACTTTACTTCTTGGTAAACTTAACACTAACGAATCTAATGTTGCATCATCATACCCTTCTTCCATATATTGATAGGTAGCAATTACAATTTTGCAATCCATTGATTTTGCAAAATGAATAAATTCTTGTTTACACCCACCATGTAAAAACACACATTTATTTTGAAATTTTAAATTTAATTCATTTAGTAACCATTTTCCATGTTGAACAAATGTAGTTGTAACTAATATTTTTTTTCGTGTATCGCATAATTTTAAAATTTCTTCTATTAAAAAATCATTTCGATATTTATTTGTGCTTAACATTTTCATAATTCCTGTAAAGGGTATTGAAACAAAATCCATTGATAAATTGGGTGTTTTAAAACTTTTTTTTATTATTTGTACATTATTTTCTTTTCCTGTAATTTCTGGACAACGTTTATAAACAAAACTTACGGGACCAACCAACCAATATAATAAATGTTCTAAACCATCATTTCTTTCAGGGGTTGCTGTAACACCTAAAATACGAGAAGCTGAAAATTTTGATAAAACTTGTGAAAGTGTTTTTGCAGCTAAATGATGCATTTCATCAATAATTAAAAATCCAAAAGAATCTAAATCTATTTTTTTATGTTCACATCTCGAAAGAGTTTCAATGCTAGCAATAACAATATCTTTATAAATGTCATATTTTTTATTTTTTTCTTCATCTGTTCCTTGCATCCAACCAATTTCAATGTTTGGTAATAAAATTTGAATTTCATGTTTCCATTGTTCCATTAAAAAAACTCGATTGCATATGACAAGAGTTTTTTGTTTTAATTTACTTGCAATGTTAAGTGACATGGCTGTTTTTCCAGCCCCACAATCTGCTATAATTGTTGCTCCTCCCCATTCTTTTAATTGTTCCAATGTTTTATTTACACATAAGGTTTGATAATCTCTTAAAATAAAAGATTCATTAAAATTAAAACTTTCTTTTTTTTTTATTTCTTGACCCATACTTCTATTATCTTTTTTTGGCTTTCCAAATAAACTTAAACCATAAAATTTAGGTAATCCTATGAATTTCAATGGATGAGAATAATAAACTTGAAATGTTTCTACTTCACCTTGTTTGCTTATTGGTTTACATTCAAGATTTAAAAACCATGGCTTATGTTTGTAATCTTCTTCTAATTTAACCCAATAAATAGAATCAATTAAACTTGTTTTACTTTTTAACTTATTATGATTTAAATCATATAACAAATTAATTTCATTATTTTTAACATTTTCTATATCACAAAATTTTATTGAACCATTTGATTTTTGTAAAAACAAATCAAATATTTTTTCAGACATATTATTATATATATAATTACTTAATTATTAACAATATTTTAATATTAGACCCTTTTAAACCTTTTTTAGAAACTTTATATTTTATATAAAACCATGATGATGTTTGTTATAAAATATTTTTTATTTTTGTATTATTCTTATGTAGTTCAAAGTTTTTTAAGATATGTTTCAAAGTTTGAGTGTGATTTATATTTTAATAAAAAAGGTCATGATTATTTAAGTCATACAGATTCAAGATTTACAATATGTATACGAAAAAACGAAATAAAAAAGACGTATGTTTTGGAAACAAATATTAGTAAACAAATGATAATAAAGTTAGACTCTAAATTTTGGTTAGTTTTTTATACAAATGAATGTAATTGTATAAATCAAGTTTATAACTTGAAAATTTTTTATTTTAAAAATTTTCCTGCATTAAAATATCATTTTATTTTAAATAAAACAGATTTTGAAATTGTTTCAAATGAATTTTTTAACATAAAAAACAAATATGCAAATAACACCCAAATCAATTATTATTTAAATAACGATGAGAATTGATATTGAGAAGGAAATAATTTTCCAAAATTTTGTTGTATATCATGTTGTTTTAAATATGTACTTATGCTTTCAATGGGTGTATCAAATCCAAGGACTTGTAAATATAAAACAAACATTTTAGTTAAATTTTCTCCATTTAAACACCAAACAAATTGATTTGTTTTATCATGCAAAGAATAAAATTTCCATTCTAATGTTTTTTGTAAAATATCAGAAATTTCATAAAATTCAATTTGTATTTTTTTAAATTCTTTTTCAACATAATTTAAGTCAAAAGGTACAAGAATTGAAAAATCTTTTATTTCTTCTTTAAATTCTTTTCGATCTGGTAAAATTTCCTTCTCTTTTTTTTCATTCTTTTCATTTTCTTCTAAATTTGTTATTTTACTTTCTATTTCAATGCATAATTTTGGGATAAATTTATGTAATGTTTGAAAACCACAAATAAATTTACTTGTTGAATATTTAGTAAATAAAAAATTTAAATCTGATTCATATAAATAATCATATCCTAATTTTATAACTTTTTCAATTTTTTTTGTTTTTGTTAATGCAAATGTTGAAGAAGAACAAATCCATAAAAATATTAAATTTTCTTCTTCTTCTGTAACAGGATATAAATCATGAAAAGTTTCTAAAATTAAATAAAGTTTTTTTTTTATTTCATCTTCTTTATTTAAAATATTATACGATTGTGTAAATTTTATAGGTTGTAAAGATGATTCCATATATTTTATATTATCTGTATGATTTAAATCAGAAAATTGTATGTCAAAATCATAGCCAATAAATATTCCTAAAGAATGAACGGTTTTTTTTATTGGTAAAAGTTTAGTTTCTTCAATTGATTTTCGACAATGTATTTCTTTGGAATGTTTTGTTTTTTCTACATTTTCATATCGTTTTAATACTCTATAACATTCATAATGTAAATAAATTAGGACTAAAATTCCTAAAATATAAATTAACATTTTTTTTTTATTTAAAAAAAATAAAAACAAATGGAGAATAAACTAAGCGAAGAAAAAGAAATGAATGAAGATTTAGATTCTAGCATTGAAATAATTGAAAATAAAAATGATGAAAATATAAGTGAAGATGGAGGAGACTTGGATTTAAATGAAAATGAAATTCAAGAAGAAGAACAAGATGAATTAGATTTAAATCATGAAATTGAAATTATAGATGATGATATAGATTTACCAGAATTAGTATCCATTGATGCATCACAACCTCAACCTTATCAATTACCTTCTTATAATTCTGTCAATGGATTTTTTATTCCTTTTGATGCAGATGGTCAAGTTATAAATTCAGATGAATTACAAAATAATGTTAATGAATTATGGGGAACCAATTTTATACAATTTCATTTTCCAATTTTTTCCAATGAAATATTAGATGCCTTAGTGATTGTTGAAAATGCGCACGTTGAAAATAACGGAAATGTTTTATATTCTAACTTTCACGAAAATAAAGTTATGAAAAGGGTAAAAGATGCTTTATTGCGATGTAAAAATGTGGAAGACCCTTTAGTTTTAGAAGTACCCAAAGGAACAAAAGATTCTATATTACAATTAGATGATTTTATAACAGATGATGAAGCCTATGTTTTAGATGACTGTTTAAACAATTTTTATTTATACGAAACATTAGATCAAATGTTTAAAATACAAAAAACGGATTTAAATCCTTTTAGTCAAACTCCTATACAAAGAATTATGAAGGTAAAATTAATTGTAACATAAAAAAAAATATTTTACATACATTCTTTTTTAACTTTAGGTGCAACAATTATGCAATGTTTTGTATTTTTATCAGCAAGTATACAATCTAAAACCAAGGGTTGTTCACTTTCATCATCACATAAATGAAAAAGAACCCATTCAATGTCCATATGATTTAAAAACATACGTAACTTTCCATTGTCATATTCATTACTAGATTTTAATTCATATTTTAAATTAACTTTTTCTTCTTCAGTTAAACCACTTAACTGATTCCATTCAATTTTTTTATTTGTAGAACTTTCTTGAATTACAACTTTTTTAGCACTTTGATAAAATTTATTTTTTCCAGATGTTAAATTTCCTTTAAATCCTATACAAAGAAGTGAATGTAAAATGTCAGGATCATTTGCATCTTTACATTGAAATAATTCTATTAATAAAGATGTAGCACCACTTTTTTTAGCATTTGAACATAATTGTTTTAAAGATTTTAATCTTAAATTCACATGATAATGTAAAGTTAATTTAATTCCCTCTAAACTTTCAATATGACTTGTTTCTAATAAATCACAAAACCAAGACGATGAGGCATCATTTTCATCGCTTATACACTCAAACATAAGTTTATCGGGTTCATCTTCATATCTTGTTATAGTTAAAATTGAATCTCCAATTGAATCACTCATATTTAAAGTTTGTAAAAATGTACTTGCCAATACATGAATGGGTTTTAAAATTTTATGAGCATCATTTTTTTCAATGTTGCAAGAAAATTTACTTTTACATGCTATATGCATGTAAGAATCGTGGGATTCAACATTTAGTCCAGTAAATAATTCACTTATAACCAAAGATATTTTTAATTCTGTTACAGCACTTGCAATAGCATTTACAAATTTAAAAAATAAAGATGGATTATTTAATGAAATTTTATAAAAATAATTTCTGTTTCCTTTTATAATTTTACTTGGTATTTTATTTTTAAAATCTTCTTTTTTCATTACGTGTGATATTTTATTACTTAACATTTTAGGCTTTTCTTCTTCCATAATTTCTGACATTTCTTCATCATCGCTCATACTTTTAATTTCAAGGTGTTTTTTTGTTTGTTTGTTTATAAATTAAGTTTGATAATTAGCCAAAAATAGTCCTTAATATATATATTAGACCCGTTTTTATATGATAAAATAACGATAAATGTCTAATACTAATATTTATGTTCTTCGTCTTGAAGGTGGCAGATATTATGTTGGTAAGAGCGATAATGTGATGAATAGATACGAGCAACATATTAAGGGGAGTGGTTCTGCTTGGACTAGAAAGTATAAACCAGTTTCTCTTGAAAAGACTATTGAAAATGTATCATCATTTGAAGAGGATAAGGTTACAAAGGAGTATATGTCTAAATATGGTATTGATAAAGTTCGTGGTGGTTCTTATGTTGAAGTAAAACTTAGCGATTTTCATACTGATGCTCTAAAAATGGAGATTTGGGCGGCAAAAGATCTTTGTACTCAATGTGGGAGACCAGGACACTTTATAAAAAATTGTCACGCTAAAACAGATGCATTAGGTAATAAGATAGAATATGAAGAAGATAGTGATGAGTGGGGCTGTGAATATTGCGATAGAACTTTTACTACTGCTTTTGGTTGTGGTGTTCATGAAAAATCGTGTAAGGCAAAGAATAAGAAAACGCCATATGTGAAACAGAAGACCTCCAAAAAAGATGGTGTATGTTATAGATGCGGTCGCCCAGGTCACTATTATTCTGATTGCTATGCTAGAACAGATAATAAGGGTTATACATTAAATTCTGATTGTGAATCAGACGACGACTCTGATTAAACGCTCATTTAAAATCCGCTGGGGTCTAATATTTATATACATTGTTTGTATTATTTCGGTTTTGTAATTTAGTCCTTTGAAAATCTTTTGAAATCACTTGCACAAAAACATTTACAATTCATCACACATATAAATTAATTTTTGTTACTTTTTAATTTTATTATAATGCCTAGTGTTTACAAGTTAAATCCTGATGCTGAAAGAGTTAGTCGTAGATTACGTGAAGGTTTTGGATGGTATCCTACAAGCAAGGACAATGAGGAACAATTACGACTCTTTGAGAATTCCGTGACTCGATTAAAGAAGGCATTAAAAGGTGATTCTAAGGATTCTTCTATTACTCCATCCAACATGCGAAAGAATTTTTCATGGGTATATACAATTTGTAAGGCTGAAGGTGAAACATTATGGGAGGAAGTCAGTACAAATTTAGACATGTACAAGGAAATGTTACCTGATTTGGAATCATGTATGACATATTCCCATGCAATTGTATTTGCATTGGAAGCATGTTTTGATACTTATTTAAGAAATTTAATGACAAGGGAGTCGGCACAGCCATCCCAAAGTTCTGGAAATGTTGGAAATTCTGCTGGAAATGCACCTAGATCAAGGTCAAGAGAATATAAACCCCGTGATTTAAGGGGTGATGTTTATGGTGGTGGAAGTGGTCAAATGCATGGAAGTAATTATTATGGAGGAAATGGATATGATAGTGGGTATGGAAATTATCAGAGTGCAGGCGGACGTGGTGCACAGGGAAATCATGTTGGTTTACATGGCCAGGGTCAGAATGGAGGTTATTCTGAGTCACGGGGCGGTGGTCGTGGTGGCAGAAGGTATTAAATTAAATTTATCTTAAAATTATTAAGCAAATTAAGTTTATTTAAATTTTTTTTTTATTTTTGAAATAAATAAAAATGTATATAAAAGATATAAAAGATTTAACAAGAATTTCAAAATGTAAATTTGGTAAATTTAAAATTGTTAATAAAATTTATAAAAAAGTTTATACAATTGTTTTTAATTCTTTAAAAAGTGAAATTGAAAATAAAGAAAATAAACCACGAATTTTAAAAAAAGTTGGTGAAAATGAATATTCATTAGTGTGTAAATTTATAAAAAATTCCAAAATTTCAAAAAATAAAAAAATAGGTGGATGTAAAGGTGTAGATTCCAAAAAAATTTTAGATATTGCTTATTCCGATCAAGTGGATGCAAAGGAAAAAAAATATAAACGTTATATACCATTTCATTGGTTAATTGAACCAAAAACGCAAACAAATGTAGAAATTTTAAAAATGTCTCCTTTTTTAAATGAAGTGTGTCAAAATGAAATTTTAAAAAAATTTGCAAATCATTATAATGATTATTACTGTGTATTTGATACTGCCTGGAAATCTAGAAGGCAAGGAAATATTTGTATGGAATATTCTGGAAAACCATTGTCTATTTTTGCAGAAGAAATGAGTGAAGAAGAAGTTAAATGTGTTATATTTCAGGTTTTATTAGGGTTGTGTTGGGCACAGCATGATGTTCATTTAAAACATCACGATTTACACACTGAAAATGTTTTTGTTCAAATTTTAGACATGGAAGAAAATGAAACAGGAAAGATTGTTTCTTTTCCAATTATGACAAAAGAATCAACAAATCCCTTGTCACTTTTTAAAAAACATGAAATGGAATTATTAACTTATAAAATACCTCAAAAATATAAAGTTAAATTAGCAGACTTTGGTTTATCAAGTTGTACAAATCCTAAAACAAAAAGACGTCATGAACGTGCTGATTTTCATTTATTAGAAGATGATAATACAAAAAAATGGGGCAAATTTAATGGTACATTATATGAAAATGAGGGATATGACATATTATGTTTTTTATATGGGTTTATGGATGATGCAAATTCCATTGGTCGCGCATACATAAAAACAGTTATAAATAAAATGAATGATTTAGCTGGACATAAAATTAAAGTTTCAAAATATAATAGACCCATGGAATCTTGTAATGTAAATCCTTATGATTTACTTTCAAGTGATTTGTTTTTAGATTGGAAAGTAAAAACATAAAAAAAAATAATATAAATGTAAAAATTTGTTTAAAAAATTTTTCTAAAAAAAAAAAATAAATTATGCCTTATGAAATTAAAAAAGTTCCAGGTGGATATAAAGTACGAAGTAAAGGTACAGGAAGATATTTTAGTAAAAAACCTTTAAGTTATGAACGTGCACGTAAACAACAACAAGCCATTTATTTACATGTAAATTCTATTCATGGTGGCAACGAAAACGATTTACAAACATTTATTGAAACTTATATGAAACATAATGATTTAAACATGTATGAAAATAATTTTTCATTTACCCCTAGAAAATTACAAGGTGGTAATTTAAATCTTACAGAAACACCACAAATAAAAATAAATACAATTCAAGGTGGTGATATACAAAATAAAGTTGATACAATGTCTTTTTTACAAGTTGAACATTTAATTAATCATGAATTTCATCGTGCAGGTTGGATGATTTTAGCAAAACATCATGGGCACACGCATGAATTAGAATCTTATAAAAAAAGTTTACGTGAAATTATGATTAGTTTAAAAAAACAATACGATGAAGCAGATAGCGAAGATTTAAAACGAGATATGAATAAATTATATAAACAGGTGCATATATTACATATTTGGGTTGAAAATAATTTGTAAATTACTTTCATAAAAAAAATGTCCTATTGGGATAAAATCCATAAAAATTTAGATAAAAATTTAGATGATTCTCATGAAATTATAAAACAAGATAAAGAATTAAAATCCGTTGAAATAAAAAAAAAATTAAATGATACTTTATATTTAAATTTAAAAGAAGAAAAATTAAAAGATTTTGAATATGAAGATAATGGAAAACAAAGAAAATTAGAAAATTTATTTGGTTATAATGTTTCAAGACCACGTCAAGAATGGATTGAAAAAGAACAATCATATGAAGAAAAACCAGAAAATGAAAATGAAAAATGGGAAAAAAAAAGAAATGATTTAAAAGAATATTCTGAACGGGATCGAGCTGTAGCATATAAACGTGATGAATTAGCTGAAGTTGATGATGAAGGTTACAGATACGAACCTGAATTACCAGCTTTTCGTGATGGATACAATAATACTTTACGGATTAAACCTCCCGTAAATCCCGATTTACACAATGGTTCTGAAATAAATATTCAAGGAAAAGCTTTAGAAACTTATTTTAATAGACAAAATGTAAAATCAACACCAAGTGAAAAATCATTAAAACCTTTAGAATTACAAACAAATAATCCTAGAGTTGATCATGAAACACAAGTTAAAGTTAATACTCCATTGCTTGGCATGAGAAAAAATAAACATGATTTAAAAATAAAAGCATTGTTTAAATCGCATTCTAACATTGAAGTTTTTGTTCCTAATAAAAATGGAATAAAAAAAACTTTATTAAAAAGAGATTTTTATTCAAAAACTTTAGCGTCTTTTGTATTAAAAGCTTTATTTACAGAAAATAATTTTGGTTTAGATTTAACAAAAGATGAAAAAGAATCTTTAAAATCAAAATTTAAAAATGGTGAAATTGAATTAGAAGAATTAGGAAAAGCATTTGTTGAATTAGGATTTGTTTTGACACCTGAATTAAGAGAAGAATCAAAACGTCATGAATTTGATACAAAATCTTTAAAACTTGGACAAAAAATATTATTTAATGTTATAGAAGGAAAATCTACAGATACACCAATTTTGGAAGAAAGTGTACGAGATGATATGGCATTAGCTTTAGGAAGAACCATGCAAAATCTTAAATCACTAATTCAAATAGATTTTACAATATTAAAAAATGAATTTATATATGAAAAAAGTAAAAAAAAAGATGAGGTTTTAAATTTAAAATCAACCTTTCAATTATTACAAGGGTTAGGAACTTTAAAAAGAAAAGGTTCCACGTCTTATTTTAGAAAAGAGAAAAATATAGAAGATTTAAATATAGGAAAATTTCAAAATAATTTATTAGAAGGAAATATACAAAATCCTACAAAATCTGTTTGGGATGCATTAGAAAAAAATATACCTAAAACAAATGAAAGAAATATTTATCCTGCAAGACCTGATTATTTATAAAGATTATATATATCTTAAAAATCATCGGTTGTAGAAAAAACAAATTTTTCTGTTTCAGAAGATTCAAATCCAGATTTTGAATATTCTCCCACTCTTTTTTCAAAAAAATTTGTTTTTCCTTGCAAAGAAATAATATCCATCCATGTAAATGGATTTTGTACTTCATATAATTTATCATATCCTAATGCCATGCTCATATGATCTGCAATATATTTTACATACAATGACATTTCCTGACAATTCATTCCAAGTAATGACACAGGTAAAGATTCATTAACAAATTCTAATTCTATATTTACAGCTTCGTTAATCATATCCGTAATTGTATCTTCATGTAATTTATTTTTTAAGTATTTTGTGTATAATAAAACACCAAATTGGGCATGTAAGCCCTCATCTCTTGATATTAATTCATTACTAAAGCATAAACCATTCATTTTTCCACGTTTTTTAAAATAAAAAATAGCAGCAAAACTTGCACTAAAAAATAAATATTCTATTATTACAAAGGCAACCAATCGATGAGCAAACGACATGTTTTTGTTCATATATTTTAATGCCCAATCAGCTTTCTTTTTAATTCCAGGATAATGTTGAATTGCATTTAATGTTCTGTCTTTAATTTGAGGATCACTAATTAAATTTTCAATCATGGCAGAATAAACCTCATTGTGAATACCCTCCATCATTTTTTGAAAGGAATAAAATGTTTTAGCTTCACGTAAAGCAATTTCTTCACCAAAATTAGCATCTATATTATCAAACACAAGTGCATCTGCATGTGCAAAAAACGAAAGAATGTGTGTAATAAAAAATTGTTCATTTGTAGTTAAAGCATCAAAATCCTTTTTATCACCATGAAAATCAATTTCTTCTTGAGTCCAAAAACAACTTTCTGACTTTTTATACATTTCCCAAATATCTTGATATTTAATTGGAAATAAAGCTAAACGTTTTTCATTTAATAAAGGTTCTTCAATTAATTTTTCTAATTCGTTCATTTTTTTAAAAACAATAAAAACTTTTTTTTAAAAAAAAAATTTTAATTTTTTATTATAACTGCCTGCTTTTATTAAATAATAATAATTAAATGGCATCCACGGAACAAAAAAAATGCGAATTTTTATTGCAAGGAGATTTAAATCAATGTAAATTAAAACATATTTTAAATTCATCTACTGGAATTTGTGTTGATAAAGAATCCATGCTAGGAAAACATTTAACAAAAATACAAAATAATACTCAAGAAGTTGTTAAAATTGTAGAAAAACAAAATAATAAAGAATTATTAGAACATTTAAAAAGTTTAAAAGATGAAATAACGGAAAGTTTAAAACGAATAGATACAAATCAAGAAAATTTAAAATATAGCATTCAAGAATTTAAAGATGAATTAAAAGAAGAGTTATATGAAATAAAAAATATTTTACATGATTTAAAAGAAACAAAAAATAAAAATGTTTTAAATGAACTTGAAACATTAGAAAAACATGTCGAAAAATGTAATGAAGAAATTTCTGATATAAAATCTTGCATGGAAAATTTAAATATGGTTGAAGAAAAGTTACAAGGTTCAAAAAGTGGAGAAGAACAAAGAGTTATTGAATTATTAAAAGATGAATATAATATTGTTTCATCTTCTTCTAAAGATAATCCAATTAATGCAAAAATAAAAAATTTTTTAATTTATGTTCGAGGAAATATTGAAAAAGGTAAAAAAACAATGGTTACAAAAGAATTAATTCATCAATATTTTTAAAAATTTTGCGAAAAAAAAAACCCAAGCAAAAAAGAGCCTGGGAAAAAAAAATTTTATTGTGATTTGAAATGGAAAAGATAATGACGATACTTTTTCGTTTTGAATTGCAATACAGAGAGCGCTAATTAGAAATTTTTTACTGTAGGATTTGCATAATTTTTTTATTTTTATTTTACATAAACATCATCATTTTATATAAAAAATCAAGGCTTACTAAAATTGACTTAAAAACTTTTAAAATTTTTAAAAGTAAATTTTTTTATAGTTTTAAAAAAGTTATAAATTTAAAAGAAGGGAAACAATTTCACTATCGGGATTTTTTATATAAAATTCAATTAATAAAATTAAATAAAATGTAAAATTATGCTATGCATTATTGACAAAACGAAAAAAAGAATCGAAGTTTTTAAATCGAATAAATTTTTATAAAATGTTTTTAAAGTTATAAAATTTTATTCTAACAATAATTTAAAAACCCACAACCATTTTTTTTTATTATGCAAATTATTTTTTTAAAAATAAACGCATATGGATTCAAAAGATCAAATTTTTATAGAACAAAAAGATCCTTTTATTATTAAAAAAGAAACAGGATTTACATTTGATACAAAGGTAAGATTACATGACAAATTATTTAACATTTATAATGGAGTTTTATTCGGAATTTTTTCATTTGTGTTTATTTTATTAATTTTTTATTTTGTTTCCTTGCTTCGTTTTCGTAGACCTTGTCCTCCAAGACCCGTTGTTTAATTTTTTACAATTTAAATATATATTTTTCAAGTTTTTTGACAAGGTATTTTAAAAAAAGTTTCATATGATTCTTTGCTTTTTTTCATTTTTTGTTCATTTCTTGCTTTTGTTGTTTCAAAAGTAAAATAAGGTGAAGGAAAACGAGTTTGGTTCAAATTTAATTTTGCTTGACGTGAATTTATTATTGTGGATAGGTACAAAATTAAAGTTGCCAGTTCTTCATTTTTATATTCCAGAATGTCACTTAAAGATAAACATTCCCAATGTTTTTGTAAAGGAAATAAATGAAAAGAATTTTCATGAATTATTTTTCCCATCATATTAATTTCTCCTTTTGTTGTTTGTAAAAAATTTAGGGTTAAAGGAATACCCAAAAATAATTTTTGTGTGCTTTCAAACAAATCAAATTTGACATCCTTTGTACACAAGGAAGATTCTTTCGATAATAATTTTCGTTTTCTTGTTTGTAATAAAAATTGTAATTCATTAATTGCAAATCGAACATTACCAAAACAACTTTCATATAAATTTTCTAATACATCATTGTGTAATTTTAAATTTTCACCTTTTAAAATATTTTCTATTATACTTTTAAATGTTTGAATTTTAATACCATCTAATTTTATTTGAATACATTGCGATTTTAATTCTTTGGGAATATCAAATTCATCATCACATGTAAAAATTAAAGGAAAAAAAAATTCTTTTCGTTTTAAAAGTTTTGTTATTTCATTTAATTCTGATTTTGTAAATCCGTCTAAACAATCTAAAAAAACACATCGCTTTATTCCAAATAAAGGTTTACGTTCCAATAATTCTTTTAACACAACGGATAAAATTTCTCCTTCTTGTAAAAAAGATTCATCCCAAATAGAAAATTGTTTAAAATATCCTTTTATTAAACATGTTTTTCCAACACCACTTTTACCACTTAATAATAATGGTTTATTTTTCCAATTTTGAGTTGTATACCAATCATGTATTTTTTGTTTTGCTTGTTCTTGTCCTTGTAAATTAATACCAACAAAGTATTTTTTTTCTAATAATTCATAATCATCATCATTTGATTCTATTAAATCGTAATTATTTAATTCAGATTTTAATTCTTGTGAAAAATCAATATCACATAAAGTTTCACCAGTTTCTTTAAATTTTTGTTTTAATGGTAAGAATGTACCAAATAAACTTGATTGTTGTTTATCATCTTTTTTATCATTTTTTCTTCCTCGTTTCATAATTTGAATATTGGTTTATGATTATTTGTTTGTTTAGTCCTATTTATTTAATATCCGCCATAATATCTATTATAATCGTTTTCACTTATATTTAATATATGACAAGAAAATTCTTCAAAAACAGGTGTTTTTGTTTCATCTCCTTTNACATATACATTTAAAATTGTTTTTTTTGAATTTGTAAAACATCTATCTTCAAATATTAATTGATCCATTAAAAATTTTCTTGCTTGCATAATATTTTCATTTGAAAAATAATATAGAGTCAATAATTCATAGTAATCATCGTCATTGCTTGTATTTATCCATTTAAAATNTATAGTTTTATCAAATATTTTTTTATCATATCCGTGTAATAATTTAGAAGCAACTTCTNTTCGTTTTTGTTTATCCCAATCTTCGTCTCTAAATTCAATTTCAATTCGATATAATTTTTCTCTTTCCAGTTTTTCTGGATTTTCTAAAATTTCAGTTTTAAAAAATCGATTTACTCCTGTTAAATTAAAAAAACTTTTAGGATCTAAAAAACTAAACACTGTGTTTAAAGTAGTTTGAGGTATGGCACGAGTAGCATTTAAAATAGGATTTTTTTTTAATGTCTCTTCTGAATAAGGTATTTCACCAAAAAAATCTTGTCCTTTTAAACTTGTATCCATTTTTTTATAAAAAAAAATTATGTAAATGTAAAATTTAAAACTTCTTTTTTAGTCATCATACAAGCAATTTGNACTCCTAAAAACAAATTTTTAAATGCTTGATTTTCTAAATTATATATTGTTTCNTCTTCCTCTTCATCTGAATTTATTGAATATTTTCTTTTCTTTTGTGGAGTTTCAATAAAGCCAAGCATTTGTAAAATTTCGCTTGATTTTGTTCCCATTTCATCCCCTTTNCTTTTACTAAATGTATATGTACTTGTAAATGTTTCTTCCATGCTATCTAAAAGAATGTCTTTTTTAAATTTTTTACTTTGTAAATTTTTTGAAATTAATAATTCTCCATTTTCATCTTCTAGCGTCCAATTAGAATTAAAAACATTTTTACACAATTCATTTCCCATGACCAATAACATTTTTAATTTTTTATCTGTTGTTTCTATAATTTCTTGAGGTGCCTTTAAATCATTCTTTTTAAAAAGCAATTGTTGAAGAGAATAAGTTAAAGGTATTGTAGCCGATGAATATTTTGAACAAATTCCAAACTTCATTTCTGGGTCTTCTTGATTGTCATGGCATCTTTGAACCATGCCTTCGCTACAAATATAAAAATAAATACGGTTATTGGAATGTTCTCGAGAAATATTATGACAATATCTTGAATATTCTCCTTTTACATGTACAGTGTAAAAATTTCTATTTAAAGATGTTTTTATTTCACTTACAATTATATTTTTGTAAATAGGTAAAGAATGTTTATTTATAAATTCTTCAATGGCGTCCCATTCAATGTCGCCATTTGTAATTTCAATTGTATCCCCACGAATTTGTTTTTCTTTTTCTTGTTTTCCATCTAGGTTTGGTTGGGATATTTTTGGCTTTTTCTTTTTACTTCCTCGTTTTTCATCAGGGTTAGGTAAAGGTGCACCTTCAGGAATTACAAATTTTGGAAAGCTTGGAATTTCATCAAAACTTGTCCGTATCTTTGTATCTTTGACCAACTGTAAATAATCTTTTTTATATTCCTTTTCCTTTGCAAACACTCGATTCCCATAAATGTCCATAACAAATAAAGCCATGTAAGGACGGCCTTTATTTATTGCTTTTTCACCAAAACATTCCATGCAATCAAAATTTCTTTCTTTTGGAAGCAATTTTTCACATTTAGGACATTTTATTGTTTTTTCTGCTCCCATTAATCTTAAACACATTCCATTTGGATTAAAAATTGAATCATCAATTACTTTATCCCATGGATTTAATGGTAAAATACGTTTTCCAATTTGTTTTGTGCAAGCATAAATTAATGATTCACGAATAATTAAAGATCGTTCTTCATCTGTATATATTCCCCAATGCATGTGAACCCCTGTTTTTAACATTTCAATGTTATCAATAAGTTTTGGAACAGGTTTTGCAGTGGAAACTATGCAATGTAAACTTTCATATGTTTTTTGTTTTATTTCTTCATTATTACTATCAAGTTCAGGAAAAAATTTTTTTAATTGATCTTGAATTACATAAGCCAACATTTCAATGCGATGAAAAGGCCAAGAATTTTTTTGCCAAATATCAAAATCAAAACATAATCTTGTAACTTTTGTATTTTTTTCAATTATCCAACTTCCAAGACCTGCAACAATACATTTCGCATAAAGTTCAAGAAAATTATCTTCTTCATCAGCTGGAATTCCTAAAGAACCACCACCAATTATTGTATGCGTGTATCCTTCAGTAAATTGAAAAAAAGGTTTTTTCTTTTTATCACCTTGTTGTTCATATTTACGTTCAAACCTTTCATATAAATTTTTTAATTCATATCTTATAGATCTGTTTTTATTGGATGACGAAGAACCTATTAATTCTTTTCGTAAAGTATAAGATGAACAGTATCTTTTTATAGGTTGATCTAAATCTTTTTCATCAAAAATATAAGGGTGATTTTTTCGATCACCACTAAATTGTAAACATAATTTTTCAATGTCTTCTTCATTTTCTTCACCTCCATAATCTTCACCCTCTCGTTTATCAACAATCATACATTTACTATTAAATCTTCTTAATTTATTTTCATATTCATCCATAAAATTTAAATTCTTTCCAATTTTCAAATAGGACTATAACTGTTAACAAAAATTATTATTATTATAAATTTATTTTAATTTATGGACGAAGAAGAAGATTTTGATAATGCAATACCAAATGAAATAAGAAAAAAATGGATTAAATCTTTAAAGACTGTATATATTGAAAAACAAAATTATAGTAAATTAAAATTACAAATAAAATTAGAAGATATTTTAGAATATTGTAAAAAACTTGAACAGTTTATTCATGAAAATTCTTTTAAATTAATAATAAATAATGGTGTATCTATTTATGAATATCAAAAAAAACAATTGTTTAAATTTGAATCTTTAAAAAAACATTTATTTTACAACTTACAAAGTTATTTAAAACTTATTAATTTAGTGTTTAGTATTTTAACCTTAATTCCTTTTGATAAAATTCCTATAAATCCTAAAGATTTAATTAAATTTAGTGACAAAGAATTAAGTCTTTATTCAGGTCATTCACAATGGTTAAAAGAATATAGAGAAAGAGAAAAAGTATCTAAAGAAATTTTTAATGAAAAAAGTAATGAAAAAGGAATATTTAGTTGCCCAAAATGCAAATCATTTAAAATTGAAATGGATGAAAAACAAACTCGTAGTGCAGATGAACCTATGACTATTTATTGTAAATGTGAAGAATGTAATTGTACATTTGTTAAATAAATATTTATATGGGACTAAAGATTATAAACAAACTACTTTTAATAATAATTAAATGAATTCAAAAGTAAAAGTTTTATTTCCAAATATAGAATTTAATGAATGGCCCGAAAAAACAGATGCTTTATGTCTTTATTGCGCTGAAAAAATAAAACAAACACCTTTACCAAAAGTTACATTTTATAATGTAAAAAATGACATTTTTCATATTCAAGGATTTTTTTGTAGACCATGTTGTGTTCTTGGTCAAATAAAAGAAACTCATTTTGGTGCAGAATGTGATAGATCATATATATGGACGCAAGTATTTTTAAAAAGATATTTTAAAATTAATGAATTTGTTTGTGCACCACCAAAAACTGCTTTAAAAAAATTTGGTGGAACTTTGAATTTAGATGAATTTTATGGAATTTATAATGAATTTGAATTTTTGGGTAATATTGATGGCCCTTTTATAAATGCTTATCAAATTTTAGAATTTGTTAAATATGAAAAAAAAATAGAACTTGCAAAAGAAAATGAAATTGATATGTTATTACGTCCTTCAATTCGTTATGAACCAAAAGCAGATTTTCAAGAAACAGGATTTCCTCCAATGCTAATTGATTTTTTATCTCAACAACAAGATCAAAAATCACCTTTTCAAAATACACCAGGAAAAAAAGAAGGCGATAAAAAAGAAGTACAAAATCAAAATAGTGAAAGTCTTTTTAAATTTATGAAAAAAAGTTAAATTAGATTATTTTGATTTTGTAAAAAACCAAGCCAAAACTTTAAGATGAAAACTATATTTGATTAAAATATAACATAAAATTGCCATGATTGCTAAAATTAAAAAAGAATATTTAACTANCTTTAATCCAAAATTTGGAATTACATCTTCTTTACATTCTTTACATAAAGGTTCTATTTTTCTCCAAAGTAATTCAGCTTCATCATATGAAACTAAATCTTTTCCTAATTTCTTATTTACATGATTGTGAGCATCCACACACCATTTTATAAATCCTTCTCTTGTTTTTGAATGAATAGGATTTTGTTTTAAATATTTTTTAAATCCCTCTTTACATTCTTTACAAGGCAAAAGTTCAGAAAAAGATGAAATAAATTTTTCAATTTCCATTTGTTTTTCAAGTGTGGGTTTTTCAGGATATGTATATGATAATGTATGCAAAAGATGCCATGCTGATGGACCCCAATCTTTTGGATTTGACATTTTTGCGTTCTTATATTTTTTATTAAATTTTTAAATACAAAAAATCAATGGACGCAGAAAACTTGGAAAGGGGAATTAGGCTCTCAAAATCTTCTTTACCACCTCTACATAAAAATCCTTTACAGTTACAATTAAATGAAGATTTATTTGTAGAACCAAAGTTAGATTTAAAAGTCGACGTAAAATTAGAAAAATTAGACCCTAAATTAGAAACATTTTCCATGCCTGCAAAATCCCCTGTTTTAGAATCAGTTGAAGTTAAAGTTCCAGATTCTGTGAAATCTATCATGGAAAAAAAAACTTTAGTTCCTGACAAAAAAGAATTAAATTTTTTATTAACTAAGAATAAATTAAGTAAAAATTTAAAAAGTAGTGAAGTTTATAAATATTTTCTTTATTTTTTAGCTTTTGTTGTCATGCTATATTTAACAAGAAATTATTGGTGGAAGTATGTAACAAAAAAATTTTTTCCTTCTGAAGAAGTTAAAGATTTAAAAACATTAGAAAAGGATTTGGGAAATGAAGTTGATTTTTTTGACGTAAATAATATACAGGAAGTTTTAGAATTGGAAGATAAAGATGCAGTACATGTAAAGAAACCTGCACCTTATGCCAAAGTATTGCTTATTTATGCCAACTGGTGCGGACATTGTAAGGACATGATGAAAGCATTTGAAGATGCTGCAAGACATATTCACGATAAATCAAAAACATCAACAAACAAGGTAGTTTTTATGAGAGCTGAATCTTCAAGGGCACCTAAATTAGCAAATGCTCCAAACATTCAAGGATTTCCAACCATTGTTGGTATTTTTCAAAATGGAAAGGAATTTCCTTATAATGGGCCACGAAATATGGAATCTTTTATTAAATTTGCTGACTTAATTGCTATTGGTGGATTAAATACTGAAAGTACGACAGAAAATGCAAATGGAACAGGTTTAGAAATGCCTAAACCTAGAGTTTTACCCAAAAGAGTTGTGAAAACACCTTCTGCAACACCAACTGCAACATCAATTGACACTGAAACTGAAGTTTTAAAACCTACATTTCAGGAAACTTTGGATGAAGATGATGCAACACCGTCTTTAAATGAGCATGTTACTGAGGATGAAGTTCAAGATTTGGTAAAAAAAACATTAGAAAATATTGATAAATTAAAATTAAAAGAGGAACAAAATCAAAATTCCACTTATTCTTATTTTGGTGAAAAAGATGAAAAGAGTGAAAAAGATTATGATTTATCTTTGGATGTTTCTGTAAATGTTCCAGAATTAAGTGCACCAGTACTAAACTCCTATGTACCAGAATTACCTGAAACAGTTTCTGCTGAGTCTCTCCCTAAAAGGGAAAGAAAAAAAACAGAAAAAGTTTTAGATGATGAGGTTCCTTCCAGTAAAAAGGTAAAAGTTAAAAAAGATATTAAATTATAAAAATTTAAATTTCTAATTCTTCATAATAACCAGTTTTTAAAATATTTTTATTTTTTATAAAATGATGTTTTTTTTGTTTATCACATCCTTTTTCTTTTTCTAACTTACGTTTTTTACTCATTTGTGTCATGTTTTTTTTTATATCCACATAATTTTCTTCAACGTATTTATCTATTTTATTTTCAATGCACCATTTAATAAATGTTAACTGACCCACAGTTGATACTTGTATTGAATTATTAAATTCAAAATAAACGTGGGTTCCTCTTCGAAAAGGATCAAATAATAATCTGTGAAACTTTTTTAATTCCCCTACATATAAACTATAAGGATCAAACAATGTAGTTTCATTTGCATTTGCATCTTTTTCATAAACACATGACCTTTTTGTTTTAGAAAAATTTGTTACAGCCCAATCATATGCTCTAAGACGTGGAGTTTTTGATTTCTCATTATTTAAATCTATTATAATTTGCATATTTTCATTGTTAAAAAAGTTACTGTTTACTAATTCTTGTAATTGATTTTTTTCTCGTAATGTCATTCCTAATAAAATTCTTTTATTATTTTGCATAACAAATGTTTGTTTTTCAAAAAAAAATATTCCTATTGTTTCATATGTTTTTGATTTTAAATCAATAACATTTTCTTCTTCTTCAATTTCATTTTCTTCTACTTTTTTAATTCGTTCTTTTATACATCGTTTTCTATTTTTTTTTATGCTATTTATTGGTGTCAATTGAATTAAATCATCTAATTCCATTTTAATCTAAAAAATTATTTTAAATATTATTTATTTTTTTTATTTTTAAGGGACTAAAAATTATTAATTCTAAGTGATTTGCAAATATTATTTTTTTTTATTATATTAAATAAAAATGAATTATTTGCAAGCGCAAAATGTTTCTGCTGCTGCACAAAGAAATAATTATTATCAAAATTCATTTAATACAAATTCATTGACTCCTTATCAAATTGAATTATTAAAAACTATTCAAACTTTACATTATAAAAAATTTGAGATTGAAAATCATTTATTACTTGCACAACATCAATTTACACAAACACAAGCACAGTTTTCTTCTGCACAAACATTAGCTGCTGAAACACCAACTCAGACACCAACTCAGACACCACCTGAACATGAAGAAGAAAGAAATAATAATGATCAACAAAATCCCGAAAATGCAAAAGAATTTGTTCAAGTTGACGTAAAAGAAAAATCGATTGATTTAATTGATAAATCAGAAGATGTTAATATTATATTTGAAAATGAAGATAAAAACAGTATTAAAATTGAAGAAAATACCTTTTCTTATAAAAATATTATAAATCAGCACAAGATTAATGAACTATGTACTAATGAAATAATTTCAGTTGATTTAAGTATTCTTTTTAAAAAATTTTGTAGAAGTTGCGATTACAATAAACCCAATAAATTTTGTAAATATATTCATTTAAATGATGAAAATTATTACTTTTATACTTTACCTTTAAATAAAAGATGTTTACGAAGTGTTTGTTTTGATTTAATTTGTATGCGAGTTCATCATACTTTAACAAAACGATTAAGTATTCGGTGTGAGAAAAGTCCTTGCAATTGTAAACATTATGTACACAAAAATGATACAAATGAAAATAAACCTTATTTTTGGAAAAAATATGAAGATAGTTTACCTAAACCATCTTATCAAGAATGTAAGGATTATTTTCTTTTAAAAACAAAGGAAAAAAAATAATTTTATTAATTGTAAAAAAAAATATTTATTAAAAAAAAATGCCTTTTCCATTTAAAAATAAAATATTTTCTGAAGAAGAAAAGAATCAAAATGATTTAATAAAAGGAAAATTTTTTTTTAAACCAATCCTTTTTCCAAAAAAATCATTTTTATTTACTCAAAATGAAAATAAATTTAAATTTAATGCAAAAACTGTAGTTAATGATTCAATAAAAATTGATGAAAAAACTTTAACAACAAAAGAAGAAGAAGTGGAAAAAGATAAAAAAAATGAATCAGAATAAAGTGACAAAAGAAAAAAAATGTAGCCGCTGGCGGGGCTCGAACCCGCAACATTAAGGTTTCGATATTCAGAAATTTGTTAAGTTGCTCTTCCATATTTGTTTTGCATTAGGATAGCGACTCCTAATGCTAACAAATCAGCTCTTTATAAATTGTAAATAAATATAAGGAATTGTCTGATCGAGACTTTAAAAGCCTTACACTCTACCATTGAGTTACAGTGGCACATGAAATATAGAATGTAAAAAAAGTTTGTATAAAAATAAATTTTCAAAAAAAAATATGAATGAAACTTTTCAAACCAATAATTTTTCTAAAAGTTTAACTTTATATTATTTACCAAATTGTTCAGGATGTCATACTTTGTTAGAAACAAAATGGAAAGATTATCAAAATGAGTTTATGGGTGGATTAATACATTTTCAAACAATTGATTTGTCAAAACATGAAAAACCATTACCTAATTTTACAGGGGGAGAAATGACTCGAGTTCCTACCTTGGTCTTTCGAGATGAAAATTTTTTTACAAAAATAAAGGATCCTTTCGAAATGTCTACTCAGGAAAAAACTTTGTTAGAGGGTGGTGCACTTGAGCGCGAGATTATCGCAAACATCATTGGTGGTTATGAAAGGTGGAAGGCCGAGCACGCTCAGCCTGAGCAGCTTGAGGGAGGAAGGCGTCGTCATCACCGCATGCGCGGTGGTGAGTCCACTTTAAAGGGTGGCGAAACCGTTGAGGCTGTGGAAGCCACTGAGGCACCCAAGGATTTAACTGGCGGCACTGTGGCCGAGACTTTAGAGGGTGGCGAAAGCCAGATTAAGGGTGGTGAGGCAGCAATGCAGGGCGGTGGTCGCAGGAAGAAGGCTCGCACTCTTTCCCGTAAGGGCGTGGCTTACCGATGCAAGCGTGTGACTGCAAAGGGCAGGTCTTCTCAGAGGCGCTCCAAGTCTCGCTCCAAGTCTCGCTCTCGTAGCCGCTCTTAAATATTCAAATATTCAATTTGAATTATTGTAGAGGGAGAAAAAAGTACTACTATTTTAGAATTTAAAACATTATTTTATTATAACAATATACCTACTTCATAAAACTTTTGTTTAAGTTTAAAACAATCATCAAATGACATATATGTATGCAAGTCATTAAATAAAATAATAAATTCATCATTAAAAATTTTTACTGAATCAAAACAAATTTCATAATAAAATATGTCAAATTTATAACAAGTTTCTAAAAAATTTAATAATGTAGAAAATGTAAATTTTTCTTTTTGAAAGTCTTTTAAAATTGAAACATTTTCTAAATTTAACAAAAATGTTAATGTTTTTGTGGAACATGCATGAATAAAAGCTTCTCGATCAAATTTATAAATTTTTTTTATTTCAGTATCAAATAATTTTGTTATAAGTTGAAACGATTTTAATGCTTGCGTTTGATAGTGTTGACAAAAAAATTCAATTTCCATAATAGGTGGTGGAATTAAATTTAAAGTTGATTTTATTGATTCATTTAACCAATTAACTTTAACATTTCGTATAGGTCCTAGCCAAAAAAATTGTTTAAAATAATCTGTAAAATATTGAATTAAATTTATATTTTCAATATTAGGTTGTTTTTCAAAATATATATAAAGTGAATATTTTTTTAAATATTCTTCAGAGTTAAACATTTTCATTGCTTCTGTGTCATCTGATATTTTAGGTGAGGGCGGTAAAAGTGGTAAAATATCTTTTATTTCATCATCAAATTCTATCTTTTTTTTAGATTCATAAATATCAAATTTTTGTTTCGTTTCCCTAATTAAAAATTCTGCATTTTTACATGCTTGCAATGATTGATTTAATGAATCATTTATAATTAATCTTAAATATTCATTTTCTTGTTTTAATACTTCAATAATATATTTTTCCATATTATATTTTTCAAACTTAAATTTTTTTATTAGGACTATTTTTTAATTATTTTATATTATTTTTAATATTTTTTCAATGGTTTTAGTTTCCTGTGTATGATTTGAAACAACAAAAAATAATTTTATGTTTGCATTAAAAAATTTTGAATTTAATAATATAAATTTATAAATATTTTTAAAATAATTATATTCAGGCGAAATGTAATAAATTATTGTTGGATTTAATTTTAATTTTGAATTTTGTGAAAGAAATTTTTCAGATACAATACATTTCCATTCATATTCATTTTCTAATGTATCTGTTTCTAAAGTACAAAATATATTTTTAGACATAAAATATTTTTGAAATTTTAATTCTGATTGATCTGGTACTATACATAATATTTTTTTTTCTTGTGATTTTTGAATCTCAAAATATAATTTTTTTAATTTTGATGAAATAAAATCTTCAGTTTGAATTGTTTCATCAACAATTAAATTAGTGTTATCATCATAATCTAAGACTTCAATCCAATCTAAAAAAGAAAGATTTTCTCTGCAAATAGGACAAACACAAAAAAGAGTTTGAGTCATTTTAATCAATTGTTGTTTACATTCGCAACAAAATCCATGTCCACACACTGAATAAACTTTTGCTAAAGAATCAAAACATATTAAACATTGTTGTGTAATATTGTTTTTTAAATCATTATATTTTGAAGATGAATTGGAAAAAATGTCAAATTTCCATTCTAAAAATAAAGAATAAAAACTTTTTCCATTATGAAATTCAAAATTTTGAATGGCACTTTTTTTATCCATGGGTTTTTCCCTCTTCATTATTTCATATAAATTAAAAGGTAATGAATCTTCATCTTCTAATTCTAATAAAATATTTTTTATTTTTATATTTCGAGAATTTTTAACTTGTAAAATGTTTGTATCTTTTAATGAATAATCATATACTTGTTCAATCATAGTTAAAAATTTATCTTCATAGGAATATAAAGAAAAATAAAGATAAAGAGGAATTAATTTCAACTTTATTAATTTTGATATGGGTATTAAAATAGAATGTTGTTTTATAATACTAGGCAAATGTTTATGTATATATGATTCTAAAGGAATTTTAAAAAAAATATCTTTATATTCTTGTAATTTTAAAGCTTGAAATGTAAATTCATTTTCATTTTCAATTTCTTTATATATCCAAATCCAAGAATCATGTTGAAAATTTTGTAAAAACTTTTTTATAAATTCATTGTTATTATCATCATCAAACATAATTATTTGATCAAATTCAATCCATTGTAATGGTATACTTATAAACGGAAATTTTTTTTGTAATGAGTATATAAATCTTTTACTTAATGAATCATTTAAATCAATTTGTTGTACTTGTTTATTTTTATTTGCAATGTAAATGTTTTTATTAAATAGAGTTTGAATATTATTTATTATTTCTTCTTTAAAAAATTCTAAGTCTTCTTCAAATTCATTATATAATAAAACAAAAATTATGTTTGATGATTGAATTAAAGAAAATGTCAAATTTTTAAAATCGTCAAAACATTTTATAATTAAAAAGTCAATAAGTAATGTTTTTGAAAGAGTTATCCATTCAAGCAAACATTCTTCATTTTTAATAAATAAAAGAGTTTTTCGTTTTAAACAAGATTGTAAAATGCATTCTTTATAATTTGAAAGTTCATCATATAATAAAAAACTTCCTTGTAAAATAATTTTTGTCAAGGTTTGTTTTTTTTCATATTTTGTAAGTTCCATGTTATAATAAGTATTTTCATCCATATAAATATTTTGTGGAATAAATAATTCTTTAGGTACACTTTCTTCCATAAATTTAATTAAATGTAGTTCATTAGTTTGAGATTTTAAATTTAAAATTGATTTTTCATCATCCTTTCTAAAAAAATATTCGTCAGAAATGTGGTCATATGTCCAAAGAATTAATTCGTTTAATGATCTTTCCACTTCAAAAGACATTCTTGTATTTTGTTGGGCTTTTTCTTCTTTTAAATGAAATTCAAACCCAATAATTTTATTTATTTCATCATTTGTAACTATTTTGATTTGAATAATATTTTGTATAAATCCTAAAAATTTTTCAATTGCATTTCTTATATTTTCATTGGATATTAATGAAAAAAAAGTTTCAGATTTTATAAAACTTTTTTCTTTTATTTCAACTAAATATTGAAAATCATCATTTATTTTTCCCCAAATATAATCAATTTCAAATTTTTTAAAATCATTAATATCATTAAGTAAATAATCGCAATTTTGTATTGTAAATAAATACATATTTTTATTTAACTTTTATTTTTTTTTGTTAATTTTTATCTTAAAAAAAAAATTTATAAAAAAATGCAATTACATACTTTTATTTTAATTTGTTTAATTTTGGCAGCTGGAATAACTTTAGGTTTAATTTTAAATAAACCTCCATCGAGTTCACCACCTCCTGTTCCTGATACACCAGTATTAATTCCAATAACTTATGATGATTTACAAACAAATTATACACAATTAACCCCAGAAACTTTTACTTTTAATTTTCCAAATACAGAAGTAAATTTTACTATAGATCCACCCAATGCATCATCTCCTATTTCTTTTTACTTTGTTTTTTCATCTCCAGAAATAGTAGCAAGTAATGTTATATCTTGTTTTTTAGATGGAGTATCCCAACAAGTGGTTAATTTTGGGTTAAATTCACTTTTATTAGAAGTTATGATTGATGGTGCATTAACAACAACAACAACCATAAATTTAACTTTTAATTCATTAATATCTGAAATTAGTTTTTATTCTATGTTAAATCCTGCTAGTTTTGAAATATCGTATACGGATTTGTTTAACACTTATGTATATGGAAGTCCTTTTACAAGTGGTTTTCCTGCATTTCCTGCAATAGATAATAATTGGTTATATTTTATTTTTGCTTTACCAAATTCGGGTCCTTTATTATCAGGTGAATTATTAATTGGATTTATAGGTGAAGGTGGTGATAACAGTAATCCAAATATAACTATAGGTGACATTGAAGAATGTAATTATAAAAATGCATCTATATTAAATACTTTATCTGATGTAAATGTGGGTGGTAATCCTTTTATAAGTTTTGGTACAATTTCTAATAATATTGAACAAAATTTATTGGAAATAGTTTTTAATAAATTAAAATATATTTATGGAGTTGTGTTATATACAATTCCCCCTCCACCTCCCACTCAAATAATTCCTGTTGGATCATATGAAACATTTTTAATTAATAATGAAACCGTGTCGAATGCATTTAATCCAACAGAATTTACAGCAAATAATTCAATAAGCATTACATTTTCAACACCCGTTACTAATCCAACACAATTATTTAATTTATATTATTTTACAACTCCTGTTACAACAGTTGCGAATGTATCAAGTTGTACAGTCAATGGAAATTCTACAACAATATCAGCATATGTACCCGATTCCACTTTACTTATAGGAACAATTTCAACAGCTGCAATTACAACAATTAATATAGAATTTAATGGATTGGAAAGTGGAATTACAAATATTAATTTATATTGGTTACCAGTGCCTCAAACACTACAAGGAAATTTTGTAGATTTTTTAACTGATCCATTTAATTCAAACGGTCCTTTTACACCAACTACAATAGTTGATTTAATTTTTCCTTTTGAATCTACAAATGTAGGATCTGCAATTTTTACATTTGATTTAAATGATGCAGGAATTGTTGCTTCAGATTTACAAGCTAATTTAAATGGATCAATTGTAAATATTATTCAAACTGATGGGGATAATAGTTATTATTTAGAAAATCCTTTAACATCTGATCAATTACCAATTACACTATCTATATCAGTAATATCAAAAGTTCCTGTAACATATTTTAATTATTTGTCTTCTGTTCCACCACTTACAATTGTTCAAGTTGATACTAAAACATTTGAAGATAGTTCAGAAGCAGATCCTTATTTATTAACTTTTCCTCTATCTCCAGGAATTGATTTACAGTTTAATACACCTTGGTCTTTAGCAGGCACAGGATTTACATTTAATTTTGGAAATTCAAATATTCAACCCTCAGATTTAAATATTGAAATAGCCGATATATCATTTATAAAATCATTTCCAAGTGATACAACATTATCATCTTTCGTACAAAATGGAAGTTATATTAATTGTGGTGTTCCTACTTATGGACCAGGAGGACCACCTGAAGATTTTAATACAGACAATTCATTTCGTATTGTTTTACAAACAGGATTATATTTTAGTCAAATAAATATTTTTCCTACATAAAAAAAAATTTATTTTACTAAGAGTGGGGTTTGAACCCACGCGGATTACTCCAGCAGATCTTAAGCCTGCCTCCTTAACCACTCGGACATCTTAGTTACGCTACTAATTATAATTTTATTAGATGAAAACTTTATAATGAAAAAACTTAGTATTTAAATAAAAAACAAATTTTTAAATAAAAAAAATCAAATTTATTACTTACCAATTATGAAAACAAAAACAAATTTAATTTAATGCGTTTACATAATGACGATGCCTAATTTGAACTGTTGTTTTATTTGTCAATTCACGCTTGGACAATTTTTCACATTCGTATAATGCATCTTTAAATAACAATTGTTCAGGAGGAGATTTTTGTGTAAATGCACTTGCTCCTCTTAAAGACCCACATAATCCTAATTCTTGTGCAACTTTTAAAAATCTGATAGCATCCACAACAACTCCAGCACTATTTGGTGAATCCTGAACACTTAATTTTGCATCAAATGTTACTGGTGCACCACCAAATCCTTTTAATTCAAGGTGAAAATTTGCAACTTTTTCATCACCATAAAATGAAATATAATCTGATGGTCCAGCATATAAATATGATTCACTTGAATCTTTCATTTTTAAATCATGCGAAGCTTTAATAACATTTTCTTTGGAAATCTTTTTTGATGCCAATCTGGTTTTATCACACATATTTAAAAAATCAGTGTTTCCTCCAGTGTTTGTTTGAATGTGACACACAACTTCATGGCCACGATCCAATGCTAATTCTTGTAACATTTGACTTAATACTGATGCTCCAAACTGTGATCTCATATCATCCCCAATAATAGGTAATCCTTTATCAATAAACTTTCTTTCCCAAACTGGGTTTGAAGCTATAAACACAGGTATGCAATTTAAAAAACATATATTTACTTCTAAACACATATTTGCCCAAAATTCTGTGGCCATTTGACTTCCTACAGGTAAATAATTAATTAAAACATCAGGTTTTAATTCTTCTAAATGCTTTTTAATTTCAAAAAAATCAAAGTTATCAGGTAAAGGACGAAATGAAACATCAGCATTTTCTTTTAACATATGAGGTGCTACTCCATCAAGTCTTGGACCCTGTTTTATAATAACTTTGTTTAAATCAGGATCGTTTTTAGCTCCGTAAAGAGGATAACAACAATTAGGTTTTGCAAAAATTGCTTCACCTAACGTTTTACCAACTTTTCTTTCATCAACATCATAACCACCCACAAATTCAATGTTTGAAGCTTTATATCCACCAATTTCTTCAAATGTTAAACCTTGTAATTTTTCATGTTTAGATAATGTTATTCCTTGAACTAATGCTGAGGCACAATTTCCAATCCCAATAATAACTACACGAATTGAGTTCATTCTTTTTTATTCATTACAATTAATCGTAAAAAAAAAGGACTAACGCATCCTAATTTTATAAATTTTTACTAATTTTATTATGTCTGATGATGAATTTTCAGATTTTTCAGATGATCAACCAACTATAATAATAAAAAAAGAAGAAGTTCAAGATTTATCAATTGATAATGAAATCATTGTTGAAAAAAAAGTTGATAACGATATTATTGAAAATAAAGTTATACAAGAAGAAATTAAAGAAATTGTAGATGAAAAAGAAAAAAAAAATTTAAATGAAGAAGAATTAAATCAAAAAATAACGTATCCTTTACAATGGAATGATTATAAAAAAATAGAAAATGATATTTTAAAATCTATTTTAGTTTTTAATTGGGTTGAAGAAACATTTGTTATTCGAGCAAGTTTAAAATATATTTATGAAAAAGAAGAAAAATATCAATATACATCACAATCTTATGATTTAAAAAAATATAAACAACCCACAGATGATTTTTTACCAAAATTAAGTTTAGTTTATATGGTTTTTAATATTTTAGAAAAATGTCCATTTGATGAATTATATGAATGTAAAAGCATGTTATACATATCAAAAATGTTTAAAAAATCACCAAAAGATCTTTTAATTTATTTTTCTCAAAAACTTGATTCAATTTCTGTATTAGAAAAATGTTTAGCATATTATTCCCTAATTTTTATGGATCATCCAAGCAATCGTAACATGGAACATTTTGTTGNTCTTGAAACAAACAAAAAATTACTTGAAACAATGTTATTATAAAAACATTTCATTGTTTTGAAAATCTGGGATTTGATCAATGCATAAGTCAGGATTAACATTTTCCATAATTCCTATTGTAAAAAATGTATCTACCACTTTTGTAAAATTATAAATTAATTGTAATAATTCTATTTGATATTCTAAATAATCATTTAAATCATCATTTTGTGATATTAATCTTTCAATCGTTTCTAACATACCTTGAACTTTTCGAGAACATGAAAAAACATTTATAAAATAATAACTTAAAAGTAAATATTTAAAAAAATGTAATTTTTTTGCAATTAATTCAAAGCTATTACATTTATGTTTATAAACAGATTCAAATTTACATTCTTCTAATAAACTTTGAAATTCTTTTTCAATACATTCTTTTAAATTTTCAGAAAATAAAAAAAAATTTTTTGATTCATCATTTTTAATAAATTTTATAATTTTTTTAAATTTTTCTTCTTTTAAAAATTTTTTTATATTATCAAGTTCATCTAACGAAAAATTTTTAAATGTTGATGGATTAAAAAAAATTTTTTGTTTTTCAAAAAATAAAAATAAAAAATTATTAAAAATTATTTTTTCACTTAAATAAAAATAATTTTTTTTTTTTTCTTCCTTTTGAATTTTTTCATGACTTAAAAATTCACGTGGTTCAATCGAAATTTTATTTAAATTTTTTATTAAATTTGATGAAAAAAGTAAAAAATCTTTGGGTGTTTTTAATTTATTAATTTCTTGAAATAATTCATCACTTGACCGTTGAACTTGCATCTGAAAATATTCATCCGTATTTGGAATTGCCATATATTTATTATTTATTTTAATAAATAAAAAAAAAAATTAAATTATAAAAACGAATTTAATTTTTCTTCAATTGCTGCATCTAACCAATCACCCCAATCATCTACGTTAACTTTAGCTTCAAATAAAACTCCTCTTATTTTATGTATCATATCATCTAATTCCAATTCTTGTTCTTGTATAATATTATAAATGGATGTGTGTAAAATTTCAGGCGTATAAATTTTTGATCCATCTTGAGGATTAATTTCATCATCAATGCAAGCAAAAACATTTATTAATCTTGCCATATTCCCATTTAAACATAATTTTGTACCTTCAAATATTTCTTCAAAAAATCGTTCTAACAAAAATTGTTTTTTGTCATAATCCTCAGTCATCATAATTCGATGCCATACCCATGATGATAATTCAGGATACGAAACTCCTAATAATTTTAATGGGTCATTAAATTGATAACATTCTCGTAAATGTACAATTGCTCCATTAACTTTATCGTTTCCTCGCCAAATTCTACCTTGATTTGACAATAAAAAACTTTCAATTGTTTCACTTAAATTTTTTTCAATTTTTATATTTTTTTGTAATGCCCAAATTTTTAAATTTTCAATAGATTTTTGTAAAATATCATTTATTTCAGGTGTATGAACATTTTCTTCATCTTTTGACAATTCTTTTAAACGTTCTTCTTTTTTATTAATTTCAATCGAAAAAACTTTGGGAGGTTTAGGAATTCGTTGTTTTTTTCTTTCTTCTGCCAATTTATGAAGTAATAAATCTTGATGTTCCCAACATAAAGGTTCATTACCTTTACATTCTTTTTGAATTACAACCATTCGTTTACATGGTTTTCCTCCCTTTGTATTTCCTGTACATTGTACAGTTTCTTCCATACGTTTTTTATGTAAAATAATTTTACTTTAGTCCCCTAAATCGCAACCAAAATTTATTATTATATATAATAATAATAATGGAAGAAAATAATTTGTCTTTACAAAATATACAATTCCATGTGTATAGTGATGAAGAAGTAAGAAATTTAGCTGCAGTACAAATAACCAATTGTAGTACTTATGATAGAAGATATCCTAAATCAAATGGATTAAATGACATTCGTATGGGTGTTAATGATCCTCATTTAGTGTGTCCAACATGTAATCAATCCACAACATGTTCCAATCATTATGGATTTATAGAATTAGAAAAACCTATAATACGCATTGGATTTATAAATATGATTTTACAAATTTTAAAATGTGTTTGTTGGGCATGCAGTACACCAAAATTTTATGATTCTAGTTTAGGTGAAAAATCGCAAGAAGAAAAGAAAAAATTTGTTGATATTAAAAATATTCGTCAAATATATTTAAATGATCCAAAAGAATTATTAAAATTTGTAAGTGAAGCATGTAAAAAAAAAACTCATTGTCCTTTAGAATCTTGTGGTGTACCCCAATGTAATTTTTATAAACACAATAAATTATTCATACGTAGAACATTTACTGAAAAATTATTTGAAAATTTTACTGAAGATGAAAAGGAAATATTAAAACACGATCGTGTTTTTCCTGATGACATTTTATATATATTAAATAATATAAGTCATGAAAATTATGAATTGATTGGATTAAATCCAAGTCAAAGTCACCCAAAAAATTTTATTATGAAGGCACTTTTAGTACCACCACCTAATATAAGACCTGCAAACATTGCAGGTGATACTCAATTACGATGCGAAAATGATTTAACTCTTTTATATCAAAATGTGATTCGAGCTAATAATGAATTAAAAGAAGCCATTGATGCCTTTTTTAAAATTAAAAAAGTGAAAAATGTTAATGTAGATGGATATGAATTTAATATAGATGTTATTGATGCATGGGATAAAATTCAAATTCTAAGTGCTGCAATAATAAACCAAAATTTAAAAAGCATTGAAACATTAAGTGGAAAACCTGCCTATTTTCAAAATAATGCTCCTAAAAGAGTAATGAAAGATATAAAGTCAAGATTATGTGGTAAACGTGGAAGGTTACGTGCAAATTTAAGTGGAAAGCGTGTGGATCATGCTGCACGAACTGTTATAGGTCCAGATGCTATTCATGACATATTTGAATTGGGAGTTCCATCTAAAATTATGAATACATTAACATTTCCAGAAAATGTTTGTAATTTTAATATGGAAAAATTAAAAAAGGCAATTATGTTAGGACCTAATGTTGATAATGGTGCCCTAAGTGTAAAAATAGATAATAAAACGTATTATTTACAAGATTTGTCAATGGAAAGAAAAAAAGATATTTGCAATGAATTAAAGTATGGTTCGTGTGTAGAAAGACACTTACAAGATGGAAATTGGGTTATTTTTAATCGTCAACCCACTTTACATAAAGCGTCTATTATGGCATTTCAAGCGTATCGAGTAAAAGGATTTCAATTTAAACTTTCATTGGCATGCACAAAGGCATTTAATGCTGATTTTGACGGAGATGAAATGAATTTACATGCTCTTCAAGATTATGGATCCATAGCTGAAGCCCAAGAGTTAATGGCGGTACCTCATCAAATAGTTACACCTCAAAATAATAATGTTTTAATTGCACTTGTTCAAGATGGTTTATTAGGTGCTTATAAACTATCAAAAGATTTTGCTACATGTGATAGACAAAAACTTTTGCAAATGTTGACAAATATACACTATGATCCAAATGATATAAATTATTGTGAAATACCATTGCAATCATATTCGCAAAGCAGTATAAAATTTAACATTAAAAATGCTTTGGAATATGATGGTAAATACATTTTAAGTTTTTTATTTCCTTCTTCTTTTAATTATCAAGATAAAGACATTGAAATTAAAAATGGTTTGTTTACAAGAGGAAGATTGTCTAAAAAATATATTGGTACAGGAGGAAAAATTATTCGATCTATTTGGCAAATATATGGTCCATGGGCATGTGCTAAATTTATATCCGATTTACAAAGAGTGTGTGTAGCTTGGCTAGAGTTTGACAATGAATGCATTAGTATAAAGGATTGCCTTAATAAAATATCCAGCGAATGCAATGTTATTATTGAAAATGCATATAAAAAAACAAAGGATTTACATGATTTAAAGAATGGTATTATGTATTCCGTACGAGAGGCAAGACAAACCAAAATTTTACAGGAAACAAGACGAGAAATTGGATCTATGATTTTAGAAGCAATGGATAAAGAATGTGGAATTGCCAATGTGGTAAGTTCTGGATCTAAAGGGAATGAAATGAATATATCTCAAATTTCTGGAATTGTAGGTCAACAAATAGTGGGTGGTAATCGAATTCCTTTTAGTAATGGTCCCATTGGTCCTCGAACACTGGCTGCATTTTCTCCTTATGATAATTCTCCTGCATCTCGTGGCTTTATTAAAAATTCGTATATTAAAGGGTTAGATCCGCATGAATTTTTTTATCATCAACAGGCTGGAAGAGAAGGTGTTGTAGCAACAGCAGTACAAACTGCAGATGCTGGATATAATCAACGTCGCATGATAAAAAATCAAGAAAGTGAAGTTATAAGTTATGATAAAACTGTACGTGGAAGTAATAATAAAATTTTACAATTTTCTTATAATGGTGATGACTATGATGGAACTAGAATTTCTAAAGTTTATTTACAGTTTGATTTTATTGAAAGCAAAAGTAACATTCAATTAAAAAAAAGTATACAAATACTTAAGCATGTAATAGAAGAAAGAAATAAATTTAACTTATCAAATAATGAAGTTGAATATTATGTTACTATGCCATGTAATTTAAATGAAATGATAAAGTTAAAAAATAAATCAAAGGATAAACTTGAACAAGAATTGATAGAGTTCGAATTATGTAAAGTGTATAAATACATGATTGAATGTCATAATGAATCATATTATGAAAAAAATAAAAATATTAATGATTTTTTAAAAAATTTAGCAAGTGTTGAATATGAAGATCCAAGTTATTTAAGTCGTCTTGTTCTTTATGTTCAATGCCATGAAATATTTCTTACAATGAAAGATTTTCAATCATGTTTAAAGCAATTTTGCATTGAATATAAAAAGGGTATTGTTTCTTCTGGGGAAGGTGTGGGAGCAATTGGAAGTAGTTGTATAGGTGAACCAAGTACACAAATGACTTTAAATGTTTTTCATCATTGTGGAATTGCTGAAAAAAATGTTACATTAATGGGTCTTCCACGATTTAAACAATTAATTGATGCATATGATTCTTATGAAACAGCCAACGTTCAAATTCATTTATATGAACCTATTCCTGTAAATACATTTATTGAAATGAGATTAATTGATATCATTGAAAATTGCGAAGTTATACAAATTAATGAAAATGAACAAATTTATAAAGCAGCAAAAAATACCTTGTCAAAAGCAGAAATTTTGGGTCGTGTTAATTTATTAAATTTTTTAAATTGTCAAAGTTTATTGGATTTAAAACAAGAATTTTATGATCCCAAGAATATCAGTGAATTTAAATGTTCAATTATACTTAAAAAGATTTTAAAGCTTTATAATATTCAAATAAAAGGAAACATACAAAAATATTCTAATTATGCATTTTTTTATACAGTTAAAAAAGAAGAATTAATTTCAAAAAATATAAAGTTTGAAACAATATGTGACTTTATTTTAGAATTTTTAGGTCCCTTTGCATGCGTAACACATAGTATGGAAAGTGACGGTGATTGGATTCTTTTTATAAGACCTTTACATTTTATTGATGATAACATGATAGAATCACAAATATGCGAAATGCTTATGCATTCCATTATAGACGAGTGCATAGTAAATGGAACAGAAGGAATTAAAAGATGTATAAAACAAAGTGAATTGATATTTCAAACTGATGGTTCTAATATGCTTGAACTTTTAAAAAATGATTCTGTAAATCCTTATAAAACAATAACAAATAATGTTGTGGAAGTGTGTAATATATTAGGTGTTGAGGCAGCAGGTTTAATTATGCAAGAAGAATTTCAAAGAGTTTTAGGATTTGATGGAAGTTATGTTGATTCAAGGCATACATGGCTTTTAACAGACACTGTCACAAATTCAGGAACAATAAATCCTTTAAATCGTTTTAAAATGGGAGAAATGGGTGGAAGCATTTTACAAAGGGCAAGTTTTGAGCAAACTTTAGATGTATTTGAATCAAGTGCAGCATTTGCAGGGGTAGATTATTTGGCAGGAAGTACAGAACGAACGGTTGTGGGTCAACCTGTGCGAGTAGG
>JGI24890J29729_1000270_pt1 | contig 38157 bp, 49 predicted proteins | sample FreactcultureFD7_FD_29729 | JGI IMG/M metagenome (IMG submission 29729)
CCACCACCACCTCCAACAGTCCCAAGAACACCACTCGAGTTAATAAATAATGGAACACTGCTTGATGAAGTTACACCAAATACGCCAGTAGCAGTAATCCCACCACTTCCAGAGTTCAATGTTAAACTTGATGTAGTATTAGTACTTCCTACAGCAACTGTTTTTGCACCAGTACCCGTTCCCACATTTACTGTACTTGTTGTAGCATCAGTAGCTAGCGATACTGTACCGCCATTAGCAGTAATACCCACGAATGTCATAGTTATAGTGTTAGCTGATCCGCCAAATGAAGCGCCCGTCGTGCCACCGGTCAATGTAATTGCAGGTCCCGTCTGTGCACCGCCGGTGTTACCAGTAATTGAAGTTATTGCAGAAGTGAGAGCAGTTGTAGCTATTGTGAGAGTATTAGCTGTTCCTATTACCGTTATACCAGTACCTGCAGTAATATTTACATTGCCTGCTAATGGCGATATTGCACCACCACTCGTTGATCCGGTTAAAGTTTGAATAGCTCCAGTCCCTACTAATGATGCGGTAAGCGTATTTCCGCTTCCAACTATAGTTATACCAGTAGCATCACCAACTACATTTATATTACCTGATGATGGTGATATGGCGCCACCGGTATTTCCAGTCAGACTGTCTACTTCGCCAACAACACCAGTTTTAAAGGTGGGCAATGCACCAGCTCCATTTGAAGTTAATACTTGTCCTAATGTTCCTACACTGGCAATAGATTGAATAGGGTTTGTACTGGCAGTTCCACCACAAAGAACTGCATATGATGTATTAGATTGAACACCGGTACCACCTTCAGAAATAGGCTGGGGAGATATTCTTTTAAAACTCATGATTAAGAGCCTTTTCTTTTAAATATTTTAATCGGCCTTCACTCATTGTATGATATGTATTAAAAGACTTCGTATGTACTGGCATTACCAATTATTGAAATAGATTCATACGCAGTATTCATTACAAAAGTAGTAGCACCATCTATATCAACTGCACCACCTACTGTTGTTACGGTAATATTATGAGTAGCAGCTGATCCTGTTCTATCTTTTATATCCAATGTTCTACTCAGTGTTGCTGCATTAGGTAACTGAATTGTTATAGCACCACCAGAACAATCAACACTAAGATAATCATCAGTACTTAATACAATGTATGGAGAACTATTAACATTTGTATAGGTGATGAAATTAACACCATTTTGGAATGTAGGTAATGCACCAGCACCATTTGAAGTTAAAATTTGTCCAGCCGTTCCTACACTGGCAATAGATTGAATAGGGTTTGTACTGGCAGTTCCACCACAAAGAACTGCATATGATGTATTAGATTGAACACCACTACCACCTTCAATAACGGGGAGTGGGGAGATTATTTTATACGCCATAGTTAATTTCCTTAATAAAAAATGTATTAATATATTTCAAATGTATTAGTAAATTTCATAACTGGTCCCATTTCCTATCAAAGAAACAGATTGATATGCAGAATCCATTACAAAAAAAGTAACGCCATCGATAGTATCTATTCCACTCACCGTTGTAATACTAATATTATTTGCTGCAGCGTTTCCTGTTCTATCTTTTACTATATATGGTTCACCTGTGAAAGCTGCATCAGGAAATAGAAGTGTAATGGGACCACCACTAGAATCAACGCTCAGATACACATCATCCTCTAATACAAAATAGGGAGACATATTAACATCTACATAGGTAAAAAATATACCAGTACTCGAGACAGTCACAGTATTTGAAGTACCACTTGTAGTTATACCTTTGCCACCAATTATATTAAGTACACCAAGTACTGGGGTTGCAGCACCAGAATCTGTTTCAAATGATTCAGCAATAACACCACTAATAACTGAGGCAGTGAGAATATGTGTGGAGGGATTACCAGTAATTGTTATAGTTACTCCATCACCTTCAATACCAATATTTCCCGCTAATGGACTTATTGCTCCACCACTATTGCCGGTTAATGTGCTTACTTCACCACTACCAATAGCGGAGATAGTTAATGTATTAGTTGATGGATTACCGCTCACTTGTACTGTTGTCCCATCACCAATTATATTTATATTATCAGCACCATTGGGACCAACAACACCACCGGTATTTCCTGTGAGAGTTTCAACCACCATTCCTGGTGGTAATGTAGATATGGTAAAGGTTCCTGATTGTGACACAATTATCTCCTTATTATACCGATGAGGCATATACTACTGTTACATAAACACTTCCCATAACAGGTAACGTAGCTACTGCTCTCACATAGATTCTATCGCCCTGTGGTTGCTCAAGAAGACCTCCCATAGATGACTTATTTGATGCATAGTCATACAGGAAGAATCCATTAGCCGCTACTATATCATGATCATCAATAGCATTAAGTGATATAAAAATAGGTTGATTGGTAAGATTGGTAACTTTAAGTATTCGTATCGGATTAGCAAATGGTAATCCCACACCATTGTATTGAGAAGTTATTGATGAATAAATGATACTTCTTAAAGGTTCATATCTAATTCGTACTGCATTTGCGAAATTACTCATAATATATTCCTATACGTAATAACCGGATAGATAAACATTACCTGTTCCAGCCGTACCTTTAATATAGACGATCGTATATTTAGGGAACAAAGCTACTTGTGCATGAGGTTGTGAATTTGTTTGCGATGGCAATTCAAATGCAGTTCCTGCTGGCACATATTCATGATCATTAACACCATTATAACTGATAGTTACTGGCATTGTGCTATTGTTAACAATACGAATAAAAAACGGGGCGTGTGTAAACCCCGTCCCGTTAAGTGGTGCATAAAAAGTAGTAATAGCCGATGACAATATACTACTCAGTGCAAATGGTTTGACTGAATTTTGAGCCATTTTAATCCCCTTGTACAACCACTTCTGGTTCAACTGCTGCGTCTGGTTCAACGACTGGTTTTGCTGCCTGAATTGATTGTTGAGAAAGTTCATTTAACTTCTGCAATACTTCAAAAGCAGCATCAATTGCATTGCCCCAACTTGCACCATCTGGCATATGAAAAGCAAAAGCGAAATCGTTTTTTATAGATTCGAGGATATGATTTTTTTTGAATTCCATGAGATCTCCTTTTAAAGAATTTATATTATATTTTAAGCATAGCTCTCCAGTCTTTATAAGACCAGAAAGCTATGCAAGTGTAGGGAGGGAATGAAGCCTAAATTATGTGGCAGTTGTTATAGAAGTCCAAGCCGTACCACCACTTGTATTAATATATGCACGAGTAGTCGAACTTGATCCATCTGTTCGCAAGTAAAGTGATCCTATAGCTCCAGTTACAATACCAGCAGGACTACCACCTCCTGAAAGAACAAGAACCCCACCAGGAAGACTTAAGCCAGTCTGTACACTCGTAATATCGGTTATACTTATTCCAGCATTAGCAACGACTGGTGTTCCTACTGGTGTATTAAGTGCTAATGTACAACCCGCTGTAGTTGAACCAACTGCCGTAGCATGAACTGTTGCATTCGTTCCTAGGTTTAATGCACCGGTACCAACATTAACAACAACTGAAGTCGCACCTGTACTATTACCCACAGTCACAGTACGTGCCGCAGCACCCGTTCCAACATTTATTGCTTGAGCATTAGCCCCACCACCAATACTAATTGCACCAGTAGTTGCATCAATAGTAGTTGCTCCCACAGAACTGATCGTAAGTGTTCCATCAGAAACCGCTTCCATGTTACCAGTTCCTGCAAGAAGACTCAAAGATGCAGCGCCAGTATTTGTACCGAGCGTCAACACGTTGGCCACGGCACCCGTACCAATATTAACAGTTTTAATACCCGTTCCACCAGTAGCGATATTGACTGTCTGTGCCCCAGTTCCCGGAGCTAATGATACTGTACCGGTCTGAGCCCCTGTACCACCAATACTTACAGTACCTGTTGTCATAGCCGTACCGATTGCAACTGAACCAGCTGTCTGAGCATTACCAATCGTAATGACATTGGCTCCTGTACCACCAATAGCAATTGTCTTGACTACTGCAGTTCCTGTACCAATATCGATCGTTGTAGCATGAGCATCTGCACTTATTGCCACAAGTCCCGTCTCTGTTGCAACAGTAAATTCACCATTTGTAGATGAAAAAACAAATCCATTAGTCCCTGCAACAAATGTCATACCACCAGCAGCATTAGATGCATCGAGGTTAATAGCATTACCATCATCTAAACCACCACTTAATGATATTCCACCAACAGTTGAAAGAAGTTCTATAGCAGCCGGATCGGTACCTTGTATTGCATTAATAATAATACGTTCGGTCGTACCACCATTTGCAGTAAGACTAATAGCAGGATCAGTATTAGAAGTTGTTGTTAAACTGATAGCATCCGCAGATGTTAAATCAAAATCACCATTAACTGTTACATCACCAGTAACCGTAAGATTATTATCAATAACTGTTACGCCACTAATACCCACTGTTCCACCAAAGCTAGCATCACCGCTCGCATAAAATGTTCCATTGACACTCATATCTGCGGTGAGGGTAGAACCGAGCGCGGCTGAACTACCAGCGGCCATGGTAAGATTACCAGCAGTAACAATAACATTACCGGCAGTCACTGTTAGATTTCCAGGATTAACGGTAAGCGCTGTTAATGTTTCTGCACCACCTGTAGTTGCTGTCCACACATTAGCTGCTGCACCAACAGAACATAAAATAAAAAATGATTGGGATGTAGTGTTGACCCAAACAGTTCCAAGTTCAGCAGTATCATATACAGTAGGATCAGTTGGTTTGACAATGGGCTCTTGTTGTAGTCCAGCTTGTGGATTAGGGTAACCATAGAGTGTATTGCGACGATTTACTTGCGTAGACATTATGTCTCTCCTTAAAGCTTTAAATTATCTTACCTATAGTAAATTATATTTTCTGGTGATACACAATAAACTTGACCAATGTTCGCTAACATGTTAGTGTATAAATAGAAGGGTAAAGAAAATGACAGTTAAAAAACGTAAGCAAATGGCTTTTGACATAAATCCAGAGATACATCAAAAAGTTAAGGTATTAGCTTTAACAAGAAATATATCGATTAACCTCTGGGTTCAAAGAGCCATAATTCGAGAGATAGATAGACAATTAAGAAGTGAACACCAAGAAAATATGAAAATAATATAACTGAGGGAATGACGATGATTAGTTTACATGACTTTATTACAAGCACTATCACTCAAATACAGTTGGGAGTTGATAAGTCAAATAAAAACTTTAAAGAGTTTTATATTGGAGATATATCACTGGATGTGTATATAGATGAAAATGGCCATGTTGGTGGTAAGAATAAAATAACTTTAGATTTAGGTATAAATCGTCCATTGGAGAAATTAAATGATGTTTACAGATAATAGGGAATGTGTATTTTGTGGGCAATATGAAAACCCCACTAATGATGAAGAGTCACGGTTAGACAATCCAGATAATCCAGAAAATTTTTATACAGTTGATGGTGGGGATGAAATGGATATAGTGCATTATGAATGTTTTGATAATTGGTAAAGGAATAAAATGTGTTGCTCTATATTTAACTTCATAATCGTCGCTCTAGTATATATATATTTCTTTGGCGACGATTATGATAGTGATTAATTTCTTAATTGATATTTACCTTTTGTAGATTGTTCATCGGGATTATTTTTCTCAAATTCATTAGCTGATTTGTTTAATTTTGATAAATATTTTGCAGCAGTTTTAACATCATTCTTCAGAGATGCTTCTATAAATCCTTTATAATATCTTTGTGCAACAGGACTTTTGATTAATAACTGAAATGTTTTTGCTGACTCATGTATACCCAATGCACCACTACCTATGGCAGCAATTTGAGGATATGATAAATGTGATGCACCATGATATCCTCCTACAAATAGTAAATGCTGGACCAATCGATTATTAGTTAATTGTTTAAGTTTTGGATGTTCTGCTATAAAATTTTGAACATAATTAGTACTTTTAAGAGCACCTGTTAATTCTTCACCTATTTTATATGGATTATAAAATTTAGGATTAGTTTCTCCATATCGTTCTATACCTTTATTAATCGTTCCAACTGCTTGTTTAACATAATCTCGACTATTTTTAGATAAACTTTTATCCGATAGATATTGATTCCAGTCCTGTTTCAAATTAATCGCATCAACAATGTTACCTTTACCCGCTTCAGTTCCTATATTATTAATAGAATCAAGACGTTCCAATATGAACTTTTTATCAGGATTATCACCCTTTTTAATTCGTTCAGCAATCTTCTCTAATTTTTGTATTGTTGGGCTAAGATCGAATTTAGTATTTTCAGGTATCTCTGCGAATGCATCTTTGTATGATTGCTTTTGTAGTTTAGTTAATTCTCTTCTTCCACCAGCAGTTCCAGCAAGTGCTATAGATCCTATCTTAGCACCTACCCCAAGGAATGGAGAACCGGTTACTTTCTCAGTTGCCCATTGTGCTGCATTACCAATTACTGACTTACCTAATGCCCCACCGATTTGCTTCAAAAAAGGAACTTTCGCTTTACCCGGAACAAATAATGCTGCTGCATCACTAATTATCTGATCATATGATTCTTCGCCACTACTTTTTGGTTCAAGATATTCACCAGTTAATCTTTTAGTGCCATGTTGACGAATTTCTTCAGATGTAGGTAATCCTGCTTGAGCAGATTTAATAGCCTCTTGAGGAATAAAGTTTTCTTTCCCAGTAAGTTTACCAATACCATAATTAGCAACTTGACCAATTCCTTGCACTATATCTGCTGGTAATCCTGCAACTGTTTCAAATCCACGTGCTAATGTTCTTGCTCCAGTTCGTATTCCATATAATAAGTTAGATTCATTTATAGATGCCGGATTATTAGTTCTTAATCGGTATGACATATTATTTCCTATTGTCTTTTCTTACCCATTCTTTCCCATTACTTTGAAGAATTTCACCATTTTCTCCATCAATTATTTCACCTTTAAAGTATTTAGCGGGAGGTAATTTATCAAAAGAATTCTTATTGCCCTTGTTATCAATTATACTTTGAGCATATTCTGTTGCCTCGTCATCAATCTTTTTTATAAATGGAGCTGCTAATTCTTCAATGATATCATCAGTTTCATCGTTCAATCCATACTTTTTAATAACTTCTTTTCTTATATCATCTTTAATTACATCAGCTTCTTCTACAGCCATATTTGAAATAGCAATAATTTGTATACCTTCGGGAGTATTTTTAAGAGTTGGTAATGATCGTTGAAATGTTTGTTCTAAAAAGTTAGTCAGTCGTGCATTTTTACCAAATTTACCCTCTATATTTTGTCCTAATCGAGCTACTACTTTTTCAGCTAACTCAGTAGTAATATTTCTACCAAATTCTTCTAGTCCAAGTTTTTTTAGTAATTGATACACATTTCCAGAGCGTAATTCACCACTGCGTGCATCTTTTAATAATTGTTGATAATCACGAATGCTCGCTTGTGCTTTCTTTGAACGTTCACGATATGGTGCACTAAATTCCCTTATATCTTTATTCTCTTGAGATGTAAGTCGTCTTTTCTGTATATCTAACTTTTCATTCTCTCGTCTTTCATGAGGTGTTTCAAATAAATTTTGCCCTTTAATTTCTTTTTTTGGAATTAGTTGGTGATTTAATTGCGGACCAACAGTTTCTTTTTCTGCCTGTTGTTGCGGTGGTTGTAATAATGACTTTAACCCATTATCACTTTGTTGTTGCTGCATTTGGCCTAATGGACTTGAAAACTGGCTAGCAGCCTGTAATAATTGTTGATAAGGATCTTGTTGTTGTGTCTTTTGTCCAAAGTTATTAGGTGATTGTTGTGGTTGTACATATTGTTGTAATAGTTCCCCTAGTCCATTCTGTTCTTCATCAGGTTCATTTTGCTCTAGTAATTTATTAAGATTAAGATTTTTTAGTATTGCTTCACGTTCCCTAGGATTAAGGTTCGTTAAAAAATCGGCAATCTTTTCTGGTAATACCGATCTGAGTGATTTCGAATATCGATCACGTTCATGTTTCTCTGTAATCTGATTTAATTTATTTTGTGCTAACTCTTGTAACCCAGTTGAAAATGCTTCACCAATTTGATTTGGTAGTATTTGTACTGCCATAATACTTCCTTACTTTTTATTATATGCTTCTAAAAATTTTGGAGCAGCTTTAAGAGCACCAGAAAATAAACTAGATCCTGTACCGGGTTGATAATAATTCTCAAATGAAGGTTTCAATCCTAGTCCAAGTGATTGTAGAGCAGTCTGTTTATTTTGCATACCGTAGTGAGATTTAAGTGCAGCAAGATTTGTATCTAATCCTGCTCCAGCTTGTCCTAATTGAGAAACAAAAGCAGGAGAGCCTAATGAATTGTTACCCAGACTAGTAAATCGTTCCGCAAGTCCTGGAACAGTATTCTGATTAAAATCACTTCGTGCTTGATTTGCGATACCTTCAAATCCTTCATAAGGATTTTCAAATGAATTTTTTCCATGTTCTAAAAGGAACTGTAATATACTTTGTTGTTCAGGAGATAGGTTTTCTAGCTGTTGAATATCTCCATTACCACCTAACTTACTCAATAAACTTAAAAAAGCACCACCTGCACCACCTATTCCAGCGCCAAGAGCAGTTCCAGCAGGGTTTGCTGAGAAACTTCCTATTCCTGCACCAGCAGCTGCTCCTCCTGCTGCACCTTGTAATGCGTCTTTTAAGGCGTCTAACCAATTACTTGCCATATTATCTCCTATTAATTTATGTACTATCTAGAACATACAATATTCAAGTGTTACTTGCGAATCAGTGAAAGTTATTCCTGAAGCATTATTTATTATAACCTGTGTTGCGGTAACACTCACCTGTATATTATTTCCAGAGGCATCTGCATATGGTAGAGGATATCCTACTAATGTAGTGGTATTAGTTGCAGCACCAGAAATAAACATCCACTTAAAAGTATTAGTTACTGGAACACCATGATTGATAGCAGTAACACCAGTACCAAGTGGTCCAGTATTTACTGTCATTATATATCCAGGCCGCAATTCAAGTGGTCGGTTTGAAGTAGGGTTGAAGAATAACTTACCACTTACAAATTCTTCATTTATATAGTATCCAGTAGCTTTTGTATTCAGTACAATCGCAATGTTATTAACATTCTGATACAAACGAACCAATAGTTCCTTAAAGTCTGGACTATTAACATCAACTTCATAAAGACGAGCAATTTCCCATACATTAGTAGTTGGAACATATGATCCAGTATTAACTTGCTGATTTGGCACGTATGACATTGTATATCCTTATTGAAAACGATAACTTGTAGGAGTACTATATATGCACATTGCATGCAGGGCAAAATCACATTCCATAATAGCAACATTTCTCATTTGAGTGTCATTAAGTATTAACTGAAATTGTACCACTTCACCATTGGCTTGGAAGTACACAGGATGCCATATACGTGTTGTATCAGATTCAAATGGTATATCGGGATAGGCATATGTATCAAGATTTCCCGTCCCAAGTAATACACCATTAGCCTGACTTTCCTGTAATAATGGTACAACTGAGGTAGATGTAAAGAAGTTGACCTGAATTTGTCCTGATGCGGTAGTATCAACCATAAAGTCTATTTTTGAAATGGCAGCATTTCTACCATCTTTAGCATAGAAATTATATTCCTTCGTTGTGATAGCTATTTGACTTACTCGCGCTATTAAACCACCACCGATGTAAGTTCCTGTAACTGGGGTAATTGCCGGTACCACTATTACAAATGTGTTGATATCAATTACATTAAGTACTTGGAATATCTGATTATTTAAACCATTTGATGCATCTGACCATGTAGCACCCTGAATAAAAATATACTCGCCATAATTTAAATTATGTTCAGTCACTGTTAATGTAGTTGAACCTGCACTTGAAACAGCATTCGTAATTTGTAATACTGGAGCGTTTGTAGGTTCATCAGCATCGCAGATAAATGTATATCCTTGTTGATTACCTGCCACAACCTGTCTAAATCGTGCTTGAACCGCACCACTATCCCATGTAACTGTATCATCCCATGTTACTGTATTAGAATCCCATGTTACACCAACAATTGGTTGGAAGTATCCAAAGCATGTAATAGTATCATTATTCAGTGCCCATGTACCGGTAACATAATTAAAAATTAGAACCCGGTTAGGATAGGGAATATTAGCATCAGCCTCAGTATCAGGAAAACTCCAATAAACCATTTCAACATAATAATCTCTAATTCCATAGACTCTCTCTACTCCTTGACCATTATTATGAATTTCAAACACACTATCAGGTATCTTTTCATCAATACGTTCAACATTGCTTCCATTACATGCATGAATACCAACATTACCTATTCCAATAGCAACCTTATCAAAAGGTACAATAGAAAAGGTTGATTCTGCACCTAACTCAGTATTAATTTGTTGCCATGTAAATGGATATGCCTGATTTCCTTGATATACCACTTCCCATGTTGATCGTTCAAAGAATACAATGAGACGATCTTTGATAAACTCTACAGTAATAATTGCTTCTGTTGTTGAAGCATCAATAGCATTCCCTAGTCCTGGAATATCTTGACGCCATGCCGTGGAAGCCAAAGGAGATCCTACTTGTGAATAACGACATCTATTGCTGTAATTAGTTCCGGGTAGAGAATTAGCAGGTCCTTCCCATGTATTGAATACAAGTAATCTGTTTTTAAAGGGAACAATGATGCGACAAGAATTAAGAAAATTAGGAGTTGCATCTATTTGTGGATTAAATACGTTCCATTGCGTTCCGTCATAGTAACGCATAAAGTTTGTTTCATTTTCATTGAAATTTGTTACAAAGAATATCTTTGCAGAAGCATCTGCACCTAACCATGTATCTCCCCAGAAGAACTGAGAATTACTGCCGGTCCATATAGAAGCACCTGCTGCGATTCTATTCCAACCACCCATTATATATGTATATGCATACCGTGTATCGAATGCTATAACATATTCATCATTGATACTTACCTGTTCATACGTGAGTAATCCCATAACAGGAAAACTGGGATAAAAATAAACTACTGTTGCATCAGGTAAAGCAACACCATTAATGACAAAGTTAGAAGTTGCAAGATCATACGTTGCAGTTGCACTGGAATTATCAGTACGAAGCATCTGTTGTGGACCGGTAGTGGAGTTATATACCGTAAATATTATAGTACCAATGCTGAATGATTGACCAATATTTGTGGGCATTCCAGCATCGACCAATATAGTTGCGACATTACCTGAAAATGTCCCACTAGTTATGGTGCCAATATTAATTTTTAAACGAGATGCTAGGGGATTGTTTCCAATCCATCGTGAACCAAAACGTTTTCTTACACGTCCTCTAAATACATAAGCATTATTTAATTGTGAGAATGCTTCATCAGGGATCAACCAAGGTTTAAGGTTTGTTTGCAGGCCACTATTCTCTGCCATAGGCGCAATTAAAAAACGATCCATATTACATCCCTATTGCTAAATAAGAGATTGTTAATCCAGAAGGTGGAGCGACTATACCAAACTGAGCAAAAGTAACATTAGGAAATGTAAGTGTTTTAATACCAATAATATTATTATAATTAGCAGCCGGATTTGTTGTTGCAGGAAATACTGCGAATACATTAGTAAAGTTTGGTGAACCTGCGACATCAGTATTAAGGTTAATAGTAAGGGTCGAAAGACTTGCCATGCTTATGCCTGAATGCCATTTCATCAAAATACCTGAAGGTAATCGACACCATCCAGGGTTTGCCCATCCCGCTGAAGTAAATTCTACAATCTGAGCTGCAGTAGGTGCAGTTGAACCTGATTGATGTGCAAATACTAGTTCAGGTTGATTAGTTATAGTAGAAATCTGAGAATAAAGTTGAACTATTCCTGCGAGTAAACTTGGTGCAGAACCTTGTGTAGGAAAAGAGACAATATTATGCATACCAGCATTTGTAGTATTATAGGGAACATGATTCACTGCAAAAGCTGAATCAATAGAAACAAAATTACTATTAATTGGTACTTGAGTTTGGCCTAATGTCTGACCTGCTAATGGAACATTAATGAGTGTCATACTATCTCCTTAAATATATTAATACGGCCATCCAGAACCTCCAAACCACCCTCCTATACCAAATCTCTTACCTTGTGTGTAGATAGTCTCAGTTCTTTCATTTGCCTGTTGTGTAAGGGTAGTTCTCAGAACTAAACGTTCTTGTTGTTTGAATTCAGGCATAATTTGTTGGACCGAATCTAAATCCATACGATCTTCAAATATCTTTTTAGCGGCACCATATGCTATGTACTGCCACCATTGTGATATTTGTGGTATATCAGTTTGATTTATTAATTGCGTTGGTCTTACGTCAACCTCGATCTGGATAGAATATGTTTTGTCAGGTACCGGTCGTATAGTGAATTCATTATCATAATACAACATAGCAATTGGTTTACCTGGTTGATAAAGGATTGCCTCAAAGTAGATAGGTGCCATCACTTGAGTGATATTGGGAAAGGTCACTACATACTGGCCTGTTTGGTAGTTAATGTAGTTGTTGGGATTCTGTGTTGTATCATATGGCGGAACGAGTGGCACATTTGCTTGTGTAAGATTACCTATCGTATTACTAATGGGAACATCCACCATAATCATTGATGTCCCATTAGTATCCAAACAGTTAAAGTTTACACTGCTCTGAAGTATAAACGGATATGGTACACCAGGAACTGAACTATACGGTTGAACAGGTGCTACGGAAGTAGGCACATATCCGGTAAATGGTCCTGATGAATTGTTACCAAATAAAAGCGTCTGTTCGATCGTATTTGTCTGTGGCCACATGCCATAGAATTGATCACGCCATTGAGTATAATAGCACTGAATACCAGCCATAAATAAAGGTGGATGTACGGCTACATATTTGTTTTGAAAGTTATATAAAGGATCAGTAGTGACCGTTGTATTAGTACTATAAACATCCACTCCTGGTTGCGTATAAAATGTGAGTGTTGTCCTCAAAGAGAACAATCTCAAATGTTCAGGAAAATCATACAAAATAAATGTATTGATATAGTTGTTCAATTGATCATCACTCAACTGCGATATTGATGGACTGCGTGTCAATCGACGAACTTTTGTCTGAATATTTTGTAAGGTAGAATAACTAGAATCTGGAGTTATAGCCATTACTCATCCTTTCTTAAACGTAAGGAAAAGGGTTCAAAACATTTTGCGTAGCCTCAGTCAATATATTATTTACTTCACCTACCGGTACCACTTGTGCCGGTGTTCCAAAATTACCTGGTTGATATGGAGGAACTACAAATGCATCAAAATTAAGAGTATTAATAGTGATTGTAAATTGCGTATCATTAATTACTGTCACTACACCTTCTAACTCATTTGCTTGTACCATACCAAATCCATTAGGGATATAAATACGCGCAATTAATCCTGTAGAATATTGATGATTACCAGGATTAACTCCATCAAATGTAGTTGTTACCAACGCATTTTCAGCCTGTGTAATGGAAAGTATATTCCTCATCGCACGTTGAAACATTGGATATGGTACCGCATAGTAATTTGGTGTATTTATTGGCATATATTATCCCTATGGTGCAACAGTTACTTCTATTAAATTAGCAGGATACATATCAATATCATCATCCATGTATTCAAGTGATTGAAATGCATAGCGATGTATCTTTTTTGATGCTTGCATTGATAGTAGTGTATTAAGTCTTCCATCAGGATTAATTGCTGTTGATACTCCTGCGTCAGCACCAGGAAGTTGTTGGTACTGTTTATAGTAACAACCATTGTTCAAATGACGTGCAACACCCCGAGGCAATGTGTATCGTTCACCATCAAACAATTCATATACTTCAATAGGTCCATCATAAAACTTATAACTGAACGCAAGTTTTCCGCGACTACCACCTTTGGCTGGATCTTCATTATTCTTGAATATACCTGTTACTAATTCTTCATCTCGAGCACGTCTTTTTTGTATTTGTCTCGCTAATTCTTCTTTAGTCATTTTCTTCAGTGATGTTGCGGGAGATTTAGAATCGATACGACCTGATTTTACTTCTGGTTTGTTCATAATTTTCCTTTTTATTAATTAATAAGAGGGAAGAGTATTAGGCAACTCTTCCCAATCAATTTACATGTTGTTTACGCTAAATGATTTACCAGCAACCCAGTAAATAACATCAGCATCACTTCCCGCTGGAGAGTTAACTCCCGCTTGAAGTAAAAGACCAAAGTATCCTATGTTATTGGTAGCATCACCGAGAATATTCTGTCCATATTGGAGTGCAACTGAAGTCCATTCGCCCACTGGAACAACTTGTGCTGGAGTAAATCCAGGTGCCGTTGTGAGAGGGAATACAAATGGAGAGAATCCACTGGTATTAACATTAACCGTAATAGTATTCGTGAAACCATTAACATCCGCTTGATCAATTGCAACAATTGCAGCTTCAATGCCATTGAGTTGTGTCATACCATATGCAGTAGCAGTAACCGTAGGAATAATAAATCTTACTGATTGTCCCACTGTAAACGCATGATCTACTGATAAAGTCACAATAGCTTGTTGCGCTTGTGAAATATTGGTGATGTAACGTATAGGTGGATAAAAGTAAGGGTTATACGGTATTACTCGGAATGTACCTGCACCTGGATTAGCACTCACAATTGGTTGCATATACGCAAGATCAAAACTCGATCCTGCAGAAATATTGTTAATAGAGAAATCCAAGCCACCTAGTTGTTGTGCACCAACAGTATTGAAAATACGCACAATTCCACCATTGATTAATGATGAAGTATTAACAGTATTAACTACCGGAGGTGTACCACTAGTAATACCCGTGAGGGATAGTGATGGACCTGGCAAATTAACAGTACTGTTCACAAAATAGAACCCAGAGTTAGCAGCAATCTGTGATATAGCAAGAGCATTTGTCGTTGCAGTTTTGGTATATTGTGTACCTTGACCTTGCGGCATTCCCAATTGCCAATAAAATTGAACGCCCTGGCCTGCACCAGCAGCATATTGCTGTGTGGTATTATAAACCCACATAAAATCAACACCTGATGGTAGTTGAATGGTTGCCGCTGCACCTGTAGAGGTAAAACGACCTTGATTAGTTCCTGAAAAAACTTCTCCCATCGTATTCTCCTTAACTTAACGTACAACGTGCATTGATTATCCATAGATCATTGAGAATACGTGACACTTCAGCAAACGTGTAACCCACTGTTGCGTTTTGGAAAAGTGGATCATTTAGTGCTGCTGGTCTATACAAAAAGCGTGCTGAAAAATTATCCTGATACACGCATGCTAATGCTTCCATACCTTGAATAAACACGTTATAAACGTTATTACCCAACATTGATGCATTTGGCGATATAGATCCCACTGATGATAACATAAAGCGAACGTTGTTCACTGCACCCCACTCACTTTGAAGCACATCATTAGCATTCGGGTAGTTCCACTTAGCAATAAATCCATTCAAACTATCTAAGTCTTTAGATAAATTTGTATGACCTAATGCTAGGTATGCATCACGCACAGGACCGGTCCCGAACTTATCCATACCCTCCTGTTTACCCAGGATCATCCAGGCATCGTTTGACAGTAGATTAGATGTAACATCTGAAATATCTGACAAACTAAGATTAGTTGGAAGATCTCCATTGGTACCACCAGTGCAGTTATAGATCGAAGCTGTTGCTGCCAACATATCTCTCGTCAGCTGATCTTCGGTCATACGCATCGATAGTCCCAATAGTTGGGCAGTTTCATTGAGAACCGTTCTGTTACTTTTATGACCTATTGCTAGGCGGGGAAGCTCTTCGGCATTCCCTCACGAGGTTTCCTCTCGTGTTCAGACTGTCGCATACCTTTGCAGGTCTTTCTCACTCAGTCGTTCAGCGTAGACTTTTTCATATCGTTCGTTTATACTTATATAGTTATAATCGTTCGATAGAGTAAAGGATTTATCATGGCCAAAGTAGTTATCTTTAATAAAGATCAAACCGTTACACAAATCGCGTATCTTGCGGGCATAGTTGATGGAGAAGGTTGCTTTTATCTTGGCCAAGTTAAACAAGGCAAGTATGGAAGCGGTTTTCAATTTCATTCTATGCTTAAAGTTACGAGTTGCGATGAAGTACTGATATTGTGGCTTGAGAATGTTTTCGGTGGACAAAAAGATTCCCGATATAGATGGACCAGCAAACAAGCGTTTACTAGACCTATATACAACTGGCAAGCAACTGGTGAGATGCTTGATTATATATGCCCACTTATTCTTCCCTATCTCATTATTAAAGATTACCAATGCAAGGTTATGATGCGTTACAGATTGACCAGCAAGAACATCGGAAGCAAAAGACTGCCCGAAGACATTATTGCTAAACGTCTTGAACTGATTACTGAAATGCGAAATCTTAACTCTCGTTGGCATAATCATCCTTTAAAAAATCCTTCGCCCTTGTCGCCTTAGCATATGCCGTAGGTTTCCAAGTCAATCAGAGAAAGTTTATAGACCCCATTCATTTTAGGGTCTTGGTTTTGAAGCGTTACTTGGTTATTAATGGCTATATAAAGGCCATAAAAACTCATCGTAGCATCAATATCTACGCGGTATATTGGAGTCGCTGGAGGAGTTGCACCACTTGGTCCCAATGGGACTGGAGCAGTAGGCAATCTATCGTAGCGAGCCATACGTAGAGTTCTTCCACCTTTGCTCGGTAAACGTTTTGATAGTGCACCTAGCTTATGAATAAGATTAGGTGTACGTACCGATAAAAGTACATCATCAAACGTTTGTTGAACGGGCGCCGGCAGAGATGTGGTAGTAGTTATCATACACACACTCCTAAAAAATAAACGAACATAGTTTTGTTTACACTATGAGTTGGACGAATACTCATTGCGTCCTGGAGTGGCGAGTTCCCATGCGCCGATAAGAAAAGTAAAAGATACGTTGGCTGACGAGGCCTGAATGCGTCATGTAGTTAACGAGACTACGTTGCGTTAACTGATAGTATAGTAAAATTTAATGGTAAAATACAAGAGATGTGCTGATTGTAATTTCAAATCAAGAATAGCAATTTACAAGGAAAGAGGTCCGGGGAAAAAAGGAACCCAGACCTCCGTGTGATGTATTAATGGAAAATAAGAACCATTAACGCACGTATGTTCTATTGTTGGAATTGATCTGCATATTGAGAAGATTGACGAATAATATCAGCAGCTTGTTTTTCAGATAAAATACGTCTTCCTATATTGCTCACTTCACCCAATGGTGATTCACTCACTTGGGGTGCTACGTTAGAAGCAGAACGAGGTTTTGATTGATTTTGTGCTACTCTTCTATCAATATCTTCATAATTATTATCATTATTATTATTAGTAGCAATGCCACTATTTTTAATCAATTCATACGCTGTATAACCTTTATCATACAGATCAGGATTTGAAAGAATAGTTCTATAAAGTGCAGGTTTTTGTTGCTGTAATTTTCTTAAATTATCATTATTAACCACACTATCAAAGTCACTAAACTGACCTTTAAGTCTCATCTCTGCATTGGTTTCATTGTATTCTGAGAATCTTTTTTCATTATTCTCAAGTTTTTTCTCAAGTTTCTTAATATATTTCTTGAGATGTTTACCCTCAACATACGTATCATCACTGATACCAAGATCATCTTCATCTTCAATCTGTATCTTTGTTGTTTGTTGTTGATTCATATTCTGTTGAATATATCGTTCATACTCAGCAGCTCTACGCTCTGCTGCTTCAGCACGTTCTCTTAAGTTCTGTGTGTTTCTATCACGTTTAGATTCTTGAGTAGTTTCTTGTGATTGCTCAACCACTTGTTCTTGTTGTGGTTGTGTATCATTATTTAGTTCGTCAAACATACATTCTCCTCCTTATTGATTCTGATAACGGCATCTATCTTCTCACCATTTTCTTTTTTAACCCATCTCAACAATTCACCGTTCTCCATGAGAATAACAAACTGTGCTAATTGAGCAGTTTCTTTATCGTTCAAACACTGCGCCTGATTGCGTAATATATGATAGTACAAGATAGCATCAGGTATAACCCATAAAAATTCAAGATCACCTGTTGTATGCTTATATTTCCATACTGATTGTTTATACACAGGTGTGGGACATGACTTGCGTGCCAGGTAGGTAAGTTTAGGTTGCCTGAGGACACGATCGTTTGTAGTAAGTAGTACAATATAAAAGTCTTTACCACGATAACCATCGGCATCTTTGGCACTGTTTGCTGTATTACGAAGATATACTATAATCTCTGGTTCCATTGCACGACGATAATCAATAATATCCGATTCAAGATCTAATGCCTTAGCATCATGTTCGAGGATCACTTGTCCAGCTAATTTTTTCTTTACTTCCACACTACTCCTGAAAAAGTAATTTGTTGCACAGGTGATAAAAATGAATATCGCAACAAAAAACATTAAAATAATTCTTTTATCGATAAAATCATTTTCTACTTTATGTTGCAATCATAGTAAAAAACGAAAACAATATCAAAACAGTGTTGCTTAGATATGATTATTCTTTACCGTTTGTATAATATATGTTATTATTTTAACAAGTAATTACACAACAGAATTTTTCATAAGGAGTTGGGAATGTTTTAACCACAACATTTTTTTAGTGTTCGTTTAATATTAGTTTTACAGTATAGGGATTTTTATGAAGAAGATTTTAGGTCTATTATTAGTTACATCGTCTATTTTTTCAATGCAATTACAACTCACCGATAAGCGTCATAATTTTCAAGAGAAGTTATATAGGCAAGACATTCTGAAACATGCTGATATACAGAAGGTATCAACATCAGTATTTGTTCCGCATGCATTAGGATCAGCTCAACTTTATCATGGTCCAAAAGGCTTCTATGTGCACCATGATAATAAAATGAAGCGTATTCAGAAGTGTTTTACTGATCCAGTCATTCGCAATATTACATCACAACAAGCAAATGACTTTCATACAGTTGGACATTTTCATCTTACTCAAATGAATGATGGTGAATATTCACTCAAAGCTAAACCACGTCTCATTGGTGGTGGTGCGGGTGGCGCAACGGTGGGATTCTATGTAGGTAAATTTGCAACATATTTTGTGTGTCATGGTGCAATTATCGTAGTTTCTGCTCTTACTGGGCCAGCTGCTGGTGCTACTTTTGCAGGTTTAGAAGCATGTTTTGCACCACATATAGAATTAGCAAGCCAAGCAACGTCTCTTGCTGGTGGAATAATTGGTGCCGTGGCAACTGGTCCTGTATGATCCACTTAAGGATTAATCCAATATGGTACTATTATATGCATTACATGTTTGGATCAAATGATCATATATATATTCTAGCTATAATGGTATCAATCACAGCACTTTTCATGTTATTTTTTCTTATATGGATAGGTTACTTTAAAAAATAGATAGTCTATAAAGCAATATCCCCCTACTTAGTTAGGGGGATATCAGTAGAGTAGTTGTTCAAGGAGTTGGTTCAAACAACAATCATTTATCAAATCTAAGGACGAATTCTATTCTTATGTTGGGCTCGTGCAACCCTTATCTTAAAGAGTCTAAGCTTTTCATCTTGAGCCAGTTCTTCTTTGGTCTTTTGTGGAATGTCTTGTGATGGTTCAACAGTAGTATTAACTGATTGATTAACATTTAATTCATCAAACATACATTCTCCTATTATTAAGGGCAATCATGACCATGTCCGCATTTAGCGCATTTTTTCATATTACCTTTTTTATCTTTCTTGTCCATTTTTTTTTCTTTTTTTTCCATCTTCTTCATACTATTCCTTTAACGAATCATAACATGTTCACGTTCTTGTTTCTTCTTTTTTAACCCGGGATATTTTCTATATACCTTTTCCCTGATACCTTCTGGATTCTCAGCAAAGTGAGCTCTAGCTAATGCATTTCGAGCCCTAGCCATGGTATTGATAGGGAAACTATATTTAGATGAACCACCAGCTGCCCCGGCAAAGTCTTTAGGACTGACAGTCTTATACTTGCCAGCATTTGATGATCCTTTTTTGCTTCGCATCTCTTCTTCTTTACCTCGAGATACTTTAACACCTTTAGCAACTGTTACGTCTTTTTTAGCCATAATGATCCTTAATTAACCATGATTTTCAACCAATTCGTGACATTTTGTCACGGACTGAATTTTACTGTGCAGTTGAAGAATCACGGAACCATTCCTGTTTCTTTTCCTGAGATATATGGCGTTGATTCTGTTGTTGTTTATCTTTAGGTACTTTAAGTATCTTATACGCCAATTTAGCGCATTCATCGTTAGGGCGTGGTGCTCCTGGCATATCAGCTCCTAGTATTTGTTTGGACTGATGATCTTACGCATATCAGAGTTATCTTTACTCATCTGCTTTTGTGCGCCTTCAAATAGATCTTCACCCAACATAGACATAGGACTCATTGGTGTTTCAGGCCAGTACTTATCCATAACATGACGAGGCATATTAGCAGGTGCAGACATATCTTCGCTGAAATCCATGCCATAATCTCTCCGACTAATTCTATTGCCGTCACGTGTAACATCGCGCATCATTTCTTTTGAGTGATGACGTTTTTTTGCCATATCGGCTCCTTCGTTAGAAACTGCGGTCTGGTGTACTACATCGCACCATATAACCGCAAGGTTGCCCTCTTTCTATGCCGGCCCAGAACTATTCTGTGTCGGTTGAGGATTATTGGTAATAGTAGGATTATTTACTTTATCTTCTTTTACTTGTTCTTGTGCTTTAAGCATCTGTTGAATAGATACTATCTGTTGTAGATGGGTAATGTCTATATTCTCTATTTCTTTCATCGCTCTGACAAAGTTAAGGAGTGCCATGTTATCATCAGCAACTGCTTTAGCACGACGTTCAACACCAAGCGCCTTATTCTCATCAACACGACTCACACGTTCAAGGCCAAGTCCTTCATCAGATATAGCACGTGATTGAGCCAATTGAATGCGTGACTGAGCTTCTTGCATCTGCATTTGAAGTTGTTGTTGTTGAATTTGCTGTGCCTGTTGTTTTTCTTGTTCCATTTGTTGCAATATCTTGTCTTTGTTCTGAATAGTTGCTGTCTCAAGCAATGCTGAATCGGGTATTTGAATACCCATCTCTCTCAATTGTACAAGTTGCGCAAACTGCATTTGACGTTGTGATTCTGTATTGAATCCTTCTTCAATCATACAATGATACTCACCAAATGCCTTATTATAGAATAATGGTGCAGGTTCTTCCCCTTCAAGGAACTTCTTAATCTTTCCTGGGGTATAATTATTCTGTACCATCTTCATTATCAGATTACCAAGCCAGTTCTGTGAATCATTAAGTTTATCAAATATAGGTTGCAACGTAGTAAGTCCAGCTCCTTGCCGTAGTGCAGATAATATACCTGCTTTATCATCAAGTGCTGAACCCATAAGCTCTTCATTAATACCAGATACTAAGTTCATCTCTTTAGAGAATGTATCTTGTAAGTTAAAGAAGTATTGGGGGATGTTCGGTGGTGATATCTGTTGTATGTCAGTCATTTGTGCATCCTCCTTTAAGGGAATCACACGTCCTTGACCTGTTTGAAAGAGATGTTTAACATCTATTACAGAATTTTCTTTAAATATCCAACCACTATTAACAACTGATTCAGCGGCATCTGCAGAGAGTATTACACGTCTATTGAATAATATTTGGGGATCTCTGAGAGAACGGCATATCCCTTGTATACGGCTATAAAAGTATGGCATCATGGGATTATAATAACCCAGCACAGGAACAAAAGGATATATATCGATACCATAGGGATTAGGACCATCATAAAATACTTTATCTTGTATCAATATAGCCATACGAACAGTAGGAATAGTCTGTTCCTTATACATTATTTGAGGATATTGCTTGAGAAATGCTTTAATTTCTTCCGCAGTTTCGCTAAGTATCTCAACTTTTTCACCAGTATTTCTGTCGTAAAGTAACTTTTGTTTCCTATAGTCACGATAGTAATACTCATCATAAGAAAGTCTGTTCTGTTGAGTCATGCCATAACTTTCTGGCATGTATTGGAAACGACCATCTCTTCCAGTACCAGTGGGATTACCGGGAAGCGCCATAATCTCTTCGTAGCGGTCTGGCATTAAATTAGCTGCTGCAGTGTGGGATAAATAGGATCTCCTCCACACAAAGGAACAATCAGAGAGATCTGGCTTACGGAAATAGGGATCAATGAAAAAGGTATTATACGCACAGTTATCAACTTTTATATCACCTGATACCCAATCTTTACTATAGTCCATATAGACATGAAGCAAGTTCATTCCACTAATACATGCACCTTGATGGAACGCATCGGATATAGTCGCGTATACACCTTCACGTTTGTATATACTCAAGAGAATCTTAGTCCATTGATCAGCAGTGGCATTGTCACCATTCTCTAAGGGAGCGACAATGGTAGATTTTCTATTACGCCGTTGATGGCCGGATACCATGTTACACAGTGGCCTAACACGATTAAAAAACCATGAACCACCATTGTTATTAGGCAGCGTGGTATTGAGTTCTGCCATAAGTGATGTATCACCTGATTCAAGACGTGTATCAATAGCAGCTTCAGTCCAATATATCTGCCAAATAGACTGATTAGCATCATAATCAGAGTCTATTTTCTTTTTAATAGCATCATAACCATTAGAAAGTGAATCAATTGAATCCGTTTGCCTCATTAACATATTTTTTACCTCTTACTAAAACTCCTGGTGGGTCTAGACCCACTATTTTTATCAGAGTCTAGAAAGAAGTCTATTATGTTTTGTTACCAATAACCAATACTTCTTAATCATATAGGAAAATGTACTGTTCCATAATATCTTCGAAATCGCTGAATTCATTATCATAACGATGTGTATTGAATTCTATCTTACATTCTTGTGTTTTTCTATTAAACCGCATAAAGAAAATACACTCATAAGTTTCTGGATCGAACGATATAATATCGTGTATCTCAAACCCTTCGAAGGTTTCTTTAGCATAGTTTGATAACTGATCATTGCTCACCATTATCAATTCAATTATCTCTTCATCACAATCAATTGGATCATTTCTAAATACGTGAACAAGTGAGTGTGGAAGAATACTACTTGTTATTAATAACATTGAAAGAATAAATTTTTTCATTACCTACCTATTTCTATCATAACGAGGATCATTGTGAAATACATGGGGCAAGTGACTATCACCACTACCATACATCGCTTGAGCTTTTAATCTATCAAATTCTTGGCCAGACATTCCTTTTTTAGTCTTATGTAGTGCTACGCAGAGATATCTGAGTGCATCCGCATAATGGTTTGCCCATGACTTGACTGGTTTTGGTAGATACATCTGCTTCGTCTCATCCCATTCCTTGCGATAGTTCTCAAGAGCATCAATAAGTGATCGACACTTTTCAGCATCTATCCAGAACTTGTTGAAGTGTGTCCATACCGTCTCTATACCATCAATAACCCCAATCTGATCAACAAGAGTAAATGTTATGCCTAACTGTCGTGCTTTCTCATATCGTGTCACTGCGCCACCTCCCCATTCGCGTACCTTGATATCGTGAGGTGCAAAGTGCTTAGCATATGTATACGGACGTTCTTGGAGTATCTTAACATAGTGATCTAAGCCAAGATTATTATTCGAGTAGCAATCCATGATACGAATAACACTGCCATCACCAACAACGTTAAAAAAGATAATCGTAGTAGCATCGTTAACTCCTATATCCCATACCGTATATGTTAATAACCCTGGTTCCCATGGTACATGTCCTATCTGTCCACGCAATTTAAGTGCATCCAAATGAGCACCATAAAAGCTTCCTGATATACCGCGATCAAACGAACATTCATACTCTTGGAGGAAAGTCCCTTCATCCATCTGAGAGCGTTCTTGTGCTAATACTTCAGTAGGTATATGCCCTATCTCTGATGCCTTATGATTGAATATAGTCCACTCAGGTAACTCTTGAGCAATCTTCCATAGTGAGAAGAAGTGATTCTTACCACGAGGTGTACCAAGGATCGCACACCATCCTCCATTTGCTGCGAGAATAGGGCGTATGAATGAGAATATGTCTGGTGGCATTAATGCATACTCAGATAATATAACAGCGTAAGGATTGGTTCCTACAAGGGAAGAATCGTATGTATCACCACCGATGATCTGCAATATAGATCCATTCTTGAAGCGTACTTTCATATCAGCCTGGTTGATTGAATCAACAATCATCTCAGGAAGGTAATCCAGGAATCGTGTACCATCAATTGCAATAGCATCCCACAGAGCTTTACGTCCTTGTCCATAGGTAGGCAGTACGTAGAATACTAGACATACTCTCTTAATGCATTGGCGAATGGCAAGATTCCAAAAGAGGATATCTTTACCTGCTCGGCGTGATGCTATGTAAAGAATCCGCTTAGATTTCTTCTCTTCAATGGTGTCCCAAATTTCTTCTTGGTACCACCGCAGTGAGAAACGATCCAGCGCCACTTGTACTTCTACATTCATTTATTCACATACCTCAGTAACACCAATCACACAACGCTTACACTGCTGTCCCGTCTCAGACTCCGTACAATCTTTACACTTCATATCTTTCATATCACAAAGCGTTAATAATTCTATGTGGAAGAAGTCTTTGTACTTTTCATTAACTGATTGCAGCATTGAACGAAGTTCGTTAACAAGTTGTAGCTCTAAATGATCATTCATTGAACTTCCTTATTAGATTTTTTATTCCCTAACGCTTCCATTATAGGTTCGCTACACAACACACCTGAAAGTGTCTTAACTTCTTTCTCAGATGATTCTAGACGCTCTTTAAGACTCTTAACTTCTTGCTCAAGACTAGCTGTATTCTCTTCAAGGTCCCGTATTTTTATACTTTCAGACAGATCCTTCCAAACTTCAGAATGATCACCTTTACAGGTAGTATGTTTTTCAAGCAATAAGTCTCTTTCCAATTCAGCAATCTTCTGTTCAAGTTCTGTAACCTGATAATTGTTTATTGCTTTGAGTTCTTGAATTTGGTTTAATAGTTGAATTTCTAATTCATCTTTTTTTTGTAACTTATTAGCGCATGCGAGAGATTCAGATTGTTTAATCATTGCTGTATTCCTCACAGTTTCTTTCAGCTCAAGGATTTCATTCATGAGCTTACTTACATGGTGTGTAGGATAATCTTTGCATTTAGAACACTCACCATCGCTCAGCATCCATATCAACACTATCCAAAAAAGGGAACATAGAAGCACAGTAGTTATCACCATTATTTATCCTTAACCTCTTCCAACATCTCTTCCTTACTCACAATTCTCGGCTTAGAATCATTGATCACAAATGTATGTGACTGCTTCGCCTCCTCGGTCCTCATATCAGAGTGATACTTATTAACCGCATGCCATTCAGGGTCTAACACATGCATATCTTTATACGCATAAGCACCATCAAGTTTCTTGTTCATACTCCCCACTCTCCGATGGCAGGCTACCACAAGCTTGGCATTGTTATACGCTTCTTTAATTTCTGGGTACTTCTCAATCCATTCCTTCAATGTCATATATGGCAACTTGTATTCTATACAGAATTGCATGATCTCTAATGAGGTCGGTCGTTCACTCCAAACGAGTAAAGTATATATTAACTTTTCACGCCATTCGTCCTTGCCAGCGTACACTCCCATCGATTCTTTATCGACAAAATCCCTCCAATTACGACAATTCGACAATTCATTTGCGTTGCCGCTATACTTTAATGTTTTTTTATTAGTAGTAATTTCTTTTTTAGCCATACCACTATACCTCAGTAATCTTAAACTCCGTTCTTGGCTCTTTATCATACAGTTTTTTTGCTGAAAATGAACAAATCACTCTCTCATTCGCTATTACGATACCTTTTAGAGCATCAAAAAAGAATCTACATAGCTGTTCCATGTAAGGAGCTTGTGTATGATAGCTTAATGGAGCAGGTTTGACTTTGAGTGGTTTGGGAATGGCGAGATAAAATGTTACATCAATATGGATAGGTTTATCAAAAAATGGTTCTTCATTGTGTTGTTGGCTGGTGTATAATCCAAAACAGACCTTATCTTTTGCTTGAGAGTCATATGATCTATCAGCTTTACGCACTACACGTTGCCAGGCTATTGGTGCTACTTTGACACGATATTCTTTGCTTCTCACGACTATTCTCCCTTAGTTTTTGAGATTCAGCTAAATCAATTTCAGTTCTCTCTATTATTCTCCTTAAAAGTCCTTTCATGTATTCAGGTCCATTATACATAGCATAACGTTGTTGGTGTATAGCAAGTTCCGATTGAAGCTTATCAATTTTCGCATCAAACGGAAGCTGCAAAATAGAATCATAGGCTAACGATTCCCCTTTTGTGGGAGTCTTATCCTCTATCTCTTGTTTCAGTCTTTTAATCCTGTTCTTATCGTGCTGAGAGGGTCCATGAATTCCACCATAGGTCTCAGCATGCTTTTCCCATTGAGCAAGTTGTTCTTCCGGTGAACCTGTTGAAACACTACGTGTCACCTGTTGTTTAGGTTTGTGAACGGTAAGAGGCTTAGCATCGCCAGTATTGGTAGTCATACCAGTGATATCACACAAATCGTAATACCATTTCCAGTCAGGTGTGAGTGCATGTTCCTGACAGTAAACGTCAGCAATCTTCAAAAACCATGCCATTCTGTTTTTAACTGGTTTATGGAGCACCCGTTTACCCGCAACAATAGGTGCAGCAACACTAAACGCGTATTCAAGTGCATCTTCAGGATAGGCAATGAGTTTAAATTGCTCTTTTTCATCAAGGGTAAGAAGTGTAGTGATTTTTACGATAGTGGGATGTATGAGATCTGCTCTGATTTTCTCATCACTCATCATGTTTTTTACACGAGGATCATGACGGTTATTACGAATAAGTTGTTTTTGGGTATCATTCATTACTGTTCCTTTTTTAAAAACATTAACATTTTTGAGTTTGTACCTTTCTTTCGCACGCCCGTACGTACGCGTCTTGCTATCTGTACTAAGTACTACATGTTCTTGTACAAGTGTTTTACTAGAAAGACTAAGATTAAAGAGAAGACTCTTATTAGGGGTGACATTTTGGTGATGAAGATTTTTTCCTAATATATAGTTATTAGAAGAATAGGAATTCTCACGATGCTTGGTTACTAACCCATTTTTATGGAACTTATTTGTAGTACGGATAACGGTACGCTCAGAACAACCCACTATCTTAGCTATGTAAGCATTGGAAAGTTTGATCCAGGGCGCACTATGATAATTACTAAATATACGGATAATCTTACGTTCAGTGAGAGTATAATGAACAGGTTGTGAATAATTGGAAGAAAACCTTGTTTGTTTAAGGTTTTTATTTGTTGGGGCTTGATTTATTTTTTCTATATGGTACATTATTAATACTTTTAGGTAATTAGTTATTACATCTCGGGCGAGATTCAAAGCTGTTAACTATTGTAATTTATAAGGACCGGTGCAAACTGGTCCTATATATTTTACTCGTATTATCTACTTGATAAAGATAATACATACTATTCTAACAAAATCTTATTATTTGTCCATATCACAATTATCATTTTTCAGGCAAACTAATAAAACATACTTCTCGTATTCTTTTAAACATATCCTTTAATGCTTTTCTATGTCTCGCTGTGAGGGGTTTTGGTCTACGAATTTTTTTTATAATTCCTTTTTTTAGATTTTCTTTATGAACTGATAAATATTTCTTTTTATGCGTCATCTCATCATTCCTTAATCACACCCAAGATATCACTCTCTTTAACAACAACATGACCATCTTCATGTGCTTGCACTGTACGATCATCAAAATAGACCACATCACCGATTTTAATGGCAGATGATGTATCTGATCCTGTAGAAATTATTGTGCCTATAGGGCGATTTTTGGATGTATCTTCGGAGATTATAATTCCTGATGTTGTTTTATCTATTTCAGTGTTTAGTTTTATAATAACACGAGTACCAAGTGGGCGAAGTTTATCAAACATATTAGTCCTCTTCTTTCTATATGATTCATATTGACACTGTATACACTGTTTAGTTCCACTATTTCTTAATTTACTGCCATTGCATGATGACTTTATTCCACACTCACATAAACATATCCAAAAAGCAGATCCTTCATGAAGTTTTTTAAGATCTCTTTTTATAACAGTCCATTTTCCAAACTTCATTCCTGTTATATCTATAAATCGCTTCATAATTTTCAAGAGTCTTTATTCATTTTCTAATGGTTTAGGACATACTAAATGTAATGTTTGATCTTTTACTCCACCATTCTTTGCTATTAAAATAATAGTAGGTTCAATACAAGATGAAGATGTTTCAGGGAAGATCAATTTTGCATCATATATATGCCAACATTCCCCCTCATAATAACCATTACTTGCATTACGAAATTCAATATCGGTATAGCCTTTTTGAGTCTTAAACGTCCATCCATATGATTTTATAAATCGACCCTGTTCGTCAAGACTTCCATCCTCAAATTTTATTTCTATCCCTATAATCCGTTCTCCAATGATATTCTCCGGATTATTAATAGACTCAAACCAAGAATAAGAACAACAGTCTCCTATTGTTTCATATACCCAAAATCGTCTATCATTTCTTATAAATGCTAGATAAGTATTATCTTCATTACGGTATATAGCCCTGATATATTCACCAAATATCTCTTTCAAACTTACTCCCTATTAATTTTTTAATCTCCGTATTTTTCAATAATTCGTATCTTCATATTCCCATCTTCATCAGAGGTAATCTCTTGTTGCTTTCCATCGGGTAATTTATATATTAATGTAGCTTTAAGGTTATCTGCATAGGGACCATGTTTACTGCAAAGGCTTACACGAGATTCCATACCATAATAGAAAATTCCTGCTGGCTTATCACATTTATCGCACTTAATTACATTGCAATCTTTATCATGAGCTTCTGCGGTCCATGTTTCTACTTCGTCTGGTTTATATGTAGGCATTCTATTTCCTATTCTTTGTCTTGATGTTCAATAGTTAATTCTATTGTAGGTGAAGTGCTTAATTTGCATAGAACCATACCTAAAATAAGACTGTTTAATGTTATAACACCTAAACATATCCAAAGCATTATAATAGCCATCCTATTTCTTCCTATTGTTTTCTAGAACAGTTTTAACACCTTCAAAGGCAGCCGCCTGAAGTTCATCTAAATATTTTATCTTGTTCTCTTTTAATATACAGTCATACAATATTTTCTCATTAGAACACGCTGTAAGCATAGTGTCTAACTCCTTATATTGAGCTTTGGATATGAAACCTTTTGCAATATGCTCTGCTTCGTTTGTACTATCGTCATCATCTTCATCAGTATCAAGTGCGCAGAGTGATAACAGTGCATATCTCTTCATATAAGTATTAGCTGAACCTTTAGCTTGATTACCTGGTTTTTCACTCTCAACAATGCGGCAATCTTCAATAAATTGACCTGTTAGTGTATGAGTTAATCGCGTATAAATATATTCCATTCCATTATCAGTAGGGCGTGAAAAATGTTTCACCCAAATATTATGTGCTTTTAATGAACATTTAATTGCTCTATAAATATCGCCTATTGTAGCGTATTTCTTTTTTGTATGAGTATTATTGCCAGATAGTTTCTTGATTATAAACTTATCTTGAGCAAGCAATATAGATGCTGCAAGTTTAGTAGTATCATCTGACATTGAAGGATTATAGTTCTTGGTTATTATTTCCATACTATTCCTTACTATCTTTTAATCTGCGTTCAAGATCTGCTATTTTTTGTTTGATTTGTCTCATTCTCTCCATAGCTAATGAAGCATTATTAATTTCATCATTATTGAAGAAACAACATTTATGGTGTTCAGATCGATAAAATTCTCGGTTATCGATTAAAAAACTTATAATTCTGTCATGAGTGAATTCTATTTTTCTCTCTATCACATTATAATAAAAAAAAGATCGCCATAGATGAGTAATAAACATGTAAACTAATGAAAAAAATATTAGGTTGACTATGAAATTTATTATTATTGATGTTTCCATTTTATACTTATTTCCTTTAGTGCTTCACGCTAATATTCTTCGCTTCCCATTGATCAACAAAAGCTTTTATCTTTCTTATTGTCTTCATTGAACACACTTCCGGGTTACGTCTAATTCTCATTAGAGTAGGATGAGTGATATCAAGATCACGGATTAAGTCCCTTGCAGATATGAATTCATCCCTGCATATATCATTAAACTTTTTCGTATACTCTGTTGCTGTCATTGTTGTCCTTTTACTTTATCCACACATATTTTTTATAGTGGAATAATTTTTAAATTGTTTATGTAATAATACTACACACCATTATATATAAAGTCAACACTAGTTTAATACAATATTATACTATTGACATATATAGTATATCATATATAGTAATATCAAATAGCTAAGTGAGGTAGGTATTAAAGTAATAGGAAGGGATAGTATGAGCACACGTCTTAAGGATTTAACAGGGATGAAGTTTGGGAAATGGACAGTAATCCAAAAAGATAAAGTTGCTAATGGTGCATGGAAGTGGATATGCAAATGCGATTGTGGATTTGAATCATCAGTATTTGGTTGTAGTTTAAAAGAAGGATCATCAAAACAATGCAGTACATGTTCAAAAACAAATAGGGTGATTGCCAGAGATATATCAAAAAACATTAACACATTGACTCTCAAACAGTTATCCCAAGTGGTACAAGGTAAAATCAATGCGAAAATGCATAATTTTACAACACATAATGATAAATTAAAATATTTATATAAAGAGATAGAAGAGATAGAAAAAGTAATGTATCTCATCGTTGAAGAACTAGAACCAGTTGAATCTTTAATCTATACTCAGAATCCAGCAGTAGAGAGAATATTTGAGTCACTAAAGAGTCTATATGGAAAGGGTAGTAATGGAATTGATAGAGAAGCTCACTAATGAATTAGATGCAGAGATCCAACGTATATGGTCTGAATATGCAGATGCTCATACAAAGTTCGCTGAATGTTGTAAAGATAATATAGGCAAACCCATTGGTGATAAGGCACATGAAGTCAATGAGTTACTAGGAATCATTCAGTCAAAGTTTGGTTTATTATGGCCAGCATACAATTTTATAGCAACACGACATCAATCAGTATCAAATGCAGTGAGTGGCTATACTGAGTTTATTGAAATCATTAAAAAGTCTGGTGGGCAACAGGAAGATCCTAATGGACCTAAAATAATAGAAGGGTAGTATGGAGCATAATAACATCTATCGTTCTGAACAGATCAATGAGATAATGGGTGCTTTATCCAAGGCACAGGGATCATATAAACCTTTGAAGGCAAACCAGGATGCCTCAGGAGGAAATTTTGCCAATCTTCAGGCCATTCTATTAGCCGTACGAGAATCGTTGAGTGTTAATGGATTAGGTTTCTTCCAGTTCATTGAATTATTGGATGAGGGTTCTGGCGCTTCACTACTCAAAAGTACTATTGGCCATGAGTCAGGTCAGTGGATCTCATCATGTGCACGTGTTGTTACTGGTAAAACTGATAAGCAAACAGGTAATACGTATGAAGTCCACAAAAGATTACATGCTCTTATGTTGTTGGGTATCGCTCCTTCTGATAATGATCCTATTGCCTTTGATGATAACGGTGAGATGATGGCAGAGCAAAAACTGATCAGTGATCTGCGTAAACCAGACTCACCAGGTAAAGAAGAAATTGATCATAATAATGTTATTAATAAGCATCAGTATGAAGAATTGCTGATTGAGCTTGATGGTGAAGATAAATTAGCAAAAGATATAATGAAAACATATGATATCAGCACACTTGCTGATCTTCCTACTTCTGAATATCATAGAGCACGCGCTAAAATATTAAAAATAAAAGCAATTGAGAGAGATTATAGGAATCGAAAATAGAAACACTAATCTTATAAGAAGCACACTTTTCATTTCTTATAAGTTCCTCCCATGGTGCAGGTTAGTCCCATGGGAGGTTTTTAATGCATAAAGTGCCTTAACTACAGGCTTTTGTCAATAAAAACCCCCATAGCTATAGGGGAACTATGGGGATCATAGAAAAAAGAGAGAAAGTTTTGCTTGTTACTATATCAATTGGCCACAGAAATAAGAAGTACCACTTCCAGTACTTGGCCCTCCATTAATACCAACAGTTTTAGTACCACCGTAAACATATGTAGCCACTTGAGCCGTATCACCTATATTCATATAAGAAGAAATACTTCCACCTACTTGTAATAGACCAGTAAACCCAATAGTAGTTGTAGCCATAGCACCATATTGTCCGATATATACTCTATTTGCTCTTCCTGCGATTTGCATTAATATGTAACCATAATAATTTGGATTAAGTAATCCATAATAAGCTATCGTGCAATCAAAAGTATATATACCTGCCACTGGCGCAGTAAACAGATTCGTACTTGTATTAAAACCTCCGCCAATATTATATAGTGTCGTATTATAAGGTACAGCTGCAATAATTGTACCATCACCAGTTAAATTAGGAATATCAGTACTATTTGGATATGCAAAGAATGCTACATTACCAGCACCTCCAGTTGTTGACACTGTCAAGGTATTTGTCCCAGGATTACCTACGATATTGATAGTGGTACCATCACCCACCAAATTAATATTTCCAGAAAAACTTGCTACCGCACCCCCAGTATTTGCAGTCAAGGTATTAACACCTGTAGCACCACCAGTTGCTGATATTGTTAATGTACTTGATCCAGGATTACCTACAACTGTTATACCACTTCCCGCTGCAATATTGAGATTTCCTGCTGAAGGTCCAACCGCACCACCACTTGTAGAACCAGTTAATGTTGATATCAGGGTAGTTCCTCCAGATCCAACCGTACCAAGTTGTCCTGTCGATCCAATGAACACTGGTATGCCATCTGTCGTTGCTGGTGTTATACCACGTATTCCAGCAATGAATGCTTTATTAAGTTGCCCAGAACTAGTGCCTGTTGCATAACCAATACGGAGACAATTTGATTCTGATACTAATCCGGCAGAATTTATAAGAACATTACTACTTTCACTTGACGTATATGCAGTACCAGCAGTAGTTCCTATAATAATATTGCTTGCGCCAGTGGTCAATGTTGCTCCGGCACTCTTGCCTACTATAATATTCAATGTTCCTGTAGTCAGTGATGCTCCACCTAATTTACCGAATACTGTATTATTAATACCTGATATAGATGCTTTACCGGCACCATTACCAACAATAGTATTGCCATTACTATCGCTGACATTTAATTGGACAGTATTAGAAGTTCCCGGAGCAGAAAATGATACTGAAGATCCTGAATTAAGCGTTGATAAACCAGTTAATATACTGAGTACACTTCCTGATTCAGTTGCAGTTCCAGAGTCAGTAGGGAATGATGCTGCACCTCCTCCACCACCACCAATTGATGATATAGTGATCGTATTAGTCCCAGGATTGCCCACAACATTTGCAGTCGTTCCATCACCTACAATAAAAATATTACCTCCTGAACTTGAAACGGCTCCTCCACTATTTCCAGTCGCAGTGTTTATGCCACTAGAGCCACCTGTTGATGTAATAGTAAGTGTGCTTGTGCCAGGATTACCTACAACCGTTATACCAGTTCCTGCTGCGATATTGATGTTTCCTGCAGTAGGTGAGACTGCGCCACCACTTGTAGAGCCAGTTAATGTTGATATTAGAGTAGTACCACCAGATCCAATAGTACCAAGTTGACCTGTTGATCCAATAAATACTGGTATTCCATCTGTTGTTGCTGGCGTTACACCACGTATACCACCAATGAATGATTTAGTAACAGGACTCGTTGCTGTTGAATCACCAATACGTAGTACGTTTGATTCGGTTATAACACCGAATGAACCAATGCATATATTATTGCTTTCAGTAGATGTATAGATACTACCTGATCCATTACCGAGAAGAGTATTATTTGATCCAGTCGAAAGAAAAAGACCTGAATTCTTACCCACAAATGTATTATTTGATCCTGACGTAAGAGTATGGCCAGCATTTGTACCTAACGCATTATTATAGGTGCCTGTTATGGAATTATTACCAGCAGCAAGAGCAACCATAGTGTTATTATTAGCATCAGTGACATTCAATTGAACAATATTACTGGAACTCGTAAATAATACGGAAGATCCTGATACAGGTCCAGCCTTTATATGCAACACACCACCAATTGGAAGTGAAGCCATATCATCATCAGTAATAAATTCATCTGCTGCTCCTCCTCCTCCAATTAATGATGCTGTCAATGTATTAGTTAATGCATCACCAGTAATGGTTATACCAACATCATCACCAACAATATGAATAGTACCATTAACTGGTAAAATTGGACCACCATTATTACCCGTTATCGATTCTACTATATAACCAGTATCGGAATTGAGTGTGAGAGTATTGGTACTAGCATTACCATTAAATGTTAACCCATCTATTCCTGAAACAATATTGATATTGGCAGCAGTATTAGGGCCAACAACAATATTATCGCTACCAGTTATAGTATTTATCGATCCTGTACTACTTCCACTCGTTTCCAACTTTGCCCATTTGGCAACTGATCCTGGACCTTCAACTGATCTCGCTAGTGAAACAAGTGCAAATAGATTGTTACTACTTTGATTAAGCCACAGATCACCTAACGAGACATTATTAACATCATATATAGTAGGATCTCTATCAGTAAACGTATAATCAGGTGGTTGAATGGCATTAGTTCCAAGGTATGCCGTACCTTGCTTTCCGCCTAATCTATTACTCATTTTTAGCCTCCAACGTAGTTATGCGTGCATTGAGTTTTTTAATTTCATTTAATAGTAATACTGGTAATATATGGTATTGAACAGTTTCTATTTCACCTTCTTCATTATGTACGACAATGTTAGGGAGTATTTCATACACTTCTTCTGCAATAAGACCGTACTGCTTTCGTTTATCAACATCATTATTGTAGATAAATGTGATAGGGCGTAGATCAAGAATAGATGATGATTCATCATTCATATCTTCAATAGCGTGCTTAAATCGTCTTGATGATGTAGTAGTTCCAAGAACACCACTTGAATTAATAAGTACTGCTATACCAGAAGATGAAGTCGCTCCAGAAACTCCTATTGCTTTAAGTCCACCAGATGGAGCATTAAGCTTTAAAGTAGCAGAAGTAGCAGTGCTTCCAATAGCAACTGTTTTAGCAGCATTTCCTGTACCAATATTTATGGTATTCGCTTTTGCATCTGTTGATATACTCATAGTGCCAGTCCCTGTCGCAAGATAAAAAGGGCCGTTATGTGTATTAGAAAGAAGAGTAATACCATTGCTTCCAGCAGCTAAAGTCAAAGTACCATCGCCAGTTTCACTACCAATTGAAATATTCTGAGCATTAGAATCGGTACCTATATTAATAGAACCCCCATCATCATAACTTCCACCTTGAATAGTAGTCATAGATGCATTAGCACCCTGACTTCCTATGGTAACATTAGTATTATTAGAAACAGCTCCTGACCCTATATTTACCGTACTACCTATATCATCAGTCGCTATTGATACATTGCCACCATTAGCAGTAATACCGGCAAATGTTGTAGTAATAGTATTAGCAGATCCACCAAATGAAAGACCCGTAGTGCCTCCTGCCAATGTAATAGCTGGACCTGATTGTGCACCTCCAGTATCACCAGTGATTGAAGTAATTCCACCACCTCCACCACTACCTACGGTTCCAAGTTGACCATCAGAACCAATATATACGGGAATTCCATCGGCAGTTGCTGGAGTTACACCCAATATACCACCAATGAACGCCGTGGTTACCGGTGCTGTGGATGTTCCATCACCGATACGTAACACATTATTTTCACCAGTAACTCCACCAACATTGTAGCCTATAAGTATATTTCCTTGTTCCCCTGATACATAATTATTAGCAGCACTAGATCCAACTATAACATTCTGTATACCAGTAATTAGTGAAATACCAGAATTTGAACCAACAATGACATTGTTAGATCCTGATGTAAGTGAAGCAGATGATGATAGACCTAATACAGTATTATTTGTACCCGTTATTGAACTATTTCCAGCAAACTCGCCAATAATAGTATTATGATTAGCATCACTAACATTTAATGAAATAGTATTTGATAATCCAGTAAATGATACTGATGATCCCGCAGTCGCATTGGCCACTAAACTAATTGCTGGTCCTGTTTGCATTACAGAATCATCACCAGCAATAGATGTTAAACCTGATCCACCACCAGAACCAACAGTGCCAAGTTGACCATTAGAGCCAATATACACTGGTATTCCATCAGCAGTTGCTGGCGTTATCCCATAGATACCCGCTATAAATGATTGGTTAAGATTGCCGGTAGATGTGCCTGTTGCATTACCAATACGTAATACATTTGATTCAGTTACCGTACCTTTTGTTTGGAAGCCAATGCATATATTAGAACTTTCACTTGTAATATAATTCTGGCCTGTGCTTACTCCTAATAATGTGTTATAACCCCCTGAAGTGACTTGCCATCCTGCTGCATAGCCAAAACCAACATTACCTGTACCTGTTGTTAATGATGGTAATGATTGATATCCAATAGAAGCATTATAGTCACCTGTTATACTGGTACTACCTGCTCCATTACCTATAAAGACGTTATTAAAGGCGTCTGTCACCTTTAATTGAACTGTATCAGAAGAACCACTAAAGGATACAGATGATCCTGCAAGCCGTGATGCGCTTCCCGTTATTATATTAATAACTCCCGCAGATGGTGTTGCTGTTCCTGAGTCAGTAACAAATGAATCGGAGACGGCACTCGTAGTTGCTATCGTTAATGTATTAGCAGTACCTATTACCGTTATACCAGTACCTGCAGTAATATTTATATTACCTGCAGATGGAGATATGGCACCTCCGCTTGTTGATCCGGTAAGTGTTTGTATAAATTCAGAACCACCACCACCTCCAACAGTCCCAAGAACACCACTCGAGTTAATAAATAATGGAACACTGCTTGATGAAGTTACACCAAATACGCCAGTAGCAGTAATCCCACCACTTCCAGAGTTCAATGTTAAACTTGATGTAGTATTAGTACTTCCTACAGCAACTGTTTTTGCACCAGTACCCGTTCCCACATTTACTGTACTTGTTGTAGCATCAGTAGCTAGCGATACTGTACCGCCATTAGCAGTAATACCCACGAATGTCATAGTTATAGTGTTAGCTGATCCGCCAAATGAAGCGCCCGTCGTGCCACCGGTCAATGTAATTGCAGGTCCCGTCTGTGCACCGCCGGTGTTACCAGTAATTGAAGTTATTGCAGAAGTGAGAGCAGTTGTAGCTATTGTGAGAGTATTAGCTGTTCCTATTACCGTTATACCAGTACCTGCAGTAATATTTACATTGCCTGCTAATGGCGATATTGCACCACCACTCGTTGATCCGGTTAAAGTTTGAATAGCTCCAGTCCCTACTAATGATGCGGTAAGCGTATTTCCGCTTCCAACTATAGTTATACCAGTAGCATCACCAACTACATTTATATTACCTGATGATGGTGATATGGCGCCACCGGTATTTCCAGTCAGACTGTCTACTTCGCCAACAACACCAGTTTTAAAGGTGGGCAATGCACCAGCTCCATTTGAAGTTAATACTTGTCCTAATGTTCCTACACTGGCAATAGATTGAATAGGGTTTGTACTGGCAGTTCCACCACAAAGAACTGCATATGATGTATTAGATTGAACAC
>JGI24890J29729_1000271_pt1 | contig 38057 bp, 49 predicted proteins | sample FreactcultureFD7_FD_29729 | JGI IMG/M metagenome (IMG submission 29729)
GAGGAGGCGGCGGAGTTTCGAAACTCCAGCTCGCGGTCGAAGGAGCCGCTGGGGGACGAGTGCGAGGATGTCGTGGTCGGCGTAAGGGGTTTCCCTCCATTTGTTCGCCTATTTCCGCCCCTCTTCCTCCATCCGATTCCACCTCTTCTTCTTCTTCATCATCATCCTCTTCATCCGAACCGGCGTATCTCCCCAAACTCCCAAGGAAATTCTCCGCTAAACGATCCAATCGTTCTTGCAAGACGGCGTCGACTTGGCTCTCTGTGACCGTGGTAGCTCTGTTCCATCTCCTACCTTCTCCCTCTTCGCTCCCTCCAATCCAGTTGTGAACGAGTGCAGGTGGTTCGTCTTCGTCTCGATCGATATCCTCGATTTCCGGTAATGAGGGTGCTCTCCTCCTTTGTGAACGAGGGAAGTCCTCCTCCTCGCTACTATCCTCTTGACTCGCCTCTCCACTTCCTTCATCACTTTCACTCTCCTCATTTCCCTCGCTGTCATCCTCCACCCAAGCCTCCTCTTCTTCTCCATCAATCGTGAGGCTTCCTCTCTGTAGCTGCCAAGGTTCCCTCCCGAGTTGAGCCAATCGATTGTAGATGATTCTTCCGGTAGGATCCGAACTCGCAGCTTCTTGAACTTCCTCAACTATTGCCCAAACTAGAGGATCTTCCCTTTCCTCCCTGGTCAAAGTCGCGTGTACTCGATCGAACTCTTCAGAGACTGCTTGTGCGTAAGCAGCGTAATCGTTGAGAGTCGGGTTTGGTTGATAGGCGAAAGAAATGAGAGTGCGTAGAATCCGTCGAGCGACTCGTTCGGAACGTAAACGGGATTCGAGAAGGAGATGAGAGTGGAATGTGTGGCTGAAGGTGTAGGTGTAGGTAGTTTTCTTGTCACTTGAAGAGGACGAAGTGCTCGGGAGAGAAAGTGTGTGGTAATTCAGCTGTTTCGTTAGTCGGAGTACGAGTGTCAGCTGAGGAACGACCAAGAGATACGGCATGAGAAAGGACTAACGCAGTCGATACCTCTTGGACAGTATCGCCTGCTTGGAGGGGAATTGAGGAGGTCTTCGCAAGGTAAGTTTGACAGCATCTCTTTGTAACTTTTCAGAGCTTCCAGTCGATCCTTCTCCTCTATGAATAATTCGCTATATAGTACAGCATTATCAGTAACTATCCCGTCGCTCGAGGCCAAATTGAACAGACGTACGGAGAGGGAAACAAGATTTTGTAAGTTGTTCGGCATACTGGGCAGGAGTCGCGAGCTTTCAACATATTCCCCGTGACTGGTCCTTGTGCATCTTCCTCCAACTTGGTTTGCCATTGCTGTATACACCCGATACAGAAGACATGCGAACAGGAATCTATTTCCGAAATTGATTAGCAAGCATCAGAGCAGGCTCGATCTACATAGAGAGGCTCACCAAGTAAGCCGTAAGTTGTGGGTTCCTCATAGCATATCATACATTCGGCTTGTTGCGTTGTCGAGTCCCCTTTGTCAGGTGAGGAGAGAGTCGGCTGGACCGATTTGAGTGGTGGTGGCGATACCGGATCCATCTCAATCTATCACAAATTGACCTTGAAGCTCTCTATGCGACTCTTGTAGCGTATGGTGAAAGTTGTCGAGTTTGAGAGATGAAGAAAGGAGAAAAAGTTGAGCGAGTTGCTCTCCCTCTTCTACTTCCTTTAGAACCCCGTTCTCGGACTGTACAGACTGCAAGATAGCTCAGATAATGACCTGAAGTGGTTCCGACCCCAAAGTGCGCCTACCTTTTCACTTTCGCTATGATCCCTCATTCTTCATCTCTCATTGCGTATCAGTCCTCGCTGACCGTCTCTGTCACTTCATTGTATGCCTGGGTCAATAGATGAACTCTACCTCTATCCCTGAAACGTTACACACCACGGAAATAGATCCTCCTCGTCCTGCAACTTCATCAAATCCTCCAACGACCGCTCACGAAGTCGATCAACTCTTCAAGAAGTGGTCAAAACACATCGCAAACACTTTCACGAACAATCACGACACATCACGACGAAATGCGAATAGCGAAGAGGAGGGAGGGGATGAGAGATCGAGGCCAAAGTTGGATTTAACAAAATCTACCGAGATCCAACGGTCTGTCTTCGAACCTGCATCGACAGTTGAAGCATTGGGAGATGTAGAGGAGGAAAGGAAGATGGGAGACGCAGTATTGAAGGACGAAATCAGATTGCGAACGCTGGATCACAATCCTCCTCTATCGCACCAGCAATTCAATCAGTAAGTCAAGTTGGTCTCATTCGATACCCCTTCGCGATCTCGCTGATACGATTGAATGCTTTGTTCAGACTCGTCGAACAAGTACGATTGGCGATAGCGTTCGGGATTCAACCTAAACTGAATAGCAAGGGTTCATCCGGTTCTTACTTCGCCCTCTCCCCTTGCGGCGACCAAACACTCGGTATCTTCAAGCCCTCCGACGAGGATCCCTACGGCTCCCACAATCCGAAGTTGCTCAAGTACATTCACCGGACCCTCCATCACGTCTCCCCCAGAATCGTCCCGTTTGGAAGATCCTGTCTAATTCCAGGTCAAAGCTACGTCTCGGAGTCGGCAGCGAGTCTGCTAGATAGGAAGTTGGAGAGCTTTATCGTGCCGAGAACAGAAGTGGTGGGGTTGACGAGCGAGGCGTTTCACTTCGATTGGATTGACCGCGAGAGAGCGAAGAAGAGCGGGAATTGGAGAGTAAAAGAAGGAAGCTTCCAGATATTCATGAAGGGCTTCACAGGTGAGTGAGAATCATCTCTGAGTCTGCTGTTTCCTGAGAACTGATTCAGTTTGCTTCTTCCTCGCCAGACGCTTCCGACTTCTTCCTCAAGCATCCTTACCCGCCCGCTTCGACATCTCGCACTCCTTCCTCTTCGTCTCTTTCGAGTAGTCAACGCAGACGACGGCGACGTTCTCGTTGCTTCTCCCCTTCTCTTCTGTGTTGCGGTCGAGCAACCTCAGCTTCCGATTCCGATTCGGACCTTGACGGCGACGAAACAACGCCTCAACCTCACTCTCCCGCTTCACCTTTCGAGAACATCTTCGAATGGACTCCAGAAATGGTAGAATCGTTCAAGCTCGAACTCGAAAAACTCGTCATTCTCGATTTCCTAATCCGCAACACCGACAGAGGTCTCGATAATTTCATGATCAAGCCTTGCCTATCACCTTCCTCTTGCTCCCCGACAACTTCAGACTTAGATAACGACTTCCAGCCTCATCTTCACCTCGCAGCTATCGACAATTCTCTCGCTTTTCCCCATACTCATCCTCAAGGTTGGAGAACCTACCCTTATGGGTGGCTTTACTTACCCTTACCATTGCTCGATCACCCTTGGTCTGTAGAAACGAGAGAACGGTATCTGAAGAAGCTGGAGGATCGGGAATGGTGGAGTGAGCTGGGGAAGGAGATGCGAAAGGAATTCGTGAGAGACTGTGAAGGAAAGGAAGAAGAGACAGAGAAAGCGTGGAGGAAGCAGTGGAGCGTCGTGAAAGGTCAGGGCTGGAACCTCGTGCAGAGCTTGAGGGATGACAACGAAGGTAAGCTTTACATTTCCTCTCGGCAAGTTCGCTGTGATATCCTCTCCACACTGAAATGAATCCTGATGACTCTCATCTTCAGGTCCGCTCGAGCTGTGTAGGAGGCAAAAGGTCTTAGTTTGGGACGATTATGTTCTCGTTCCCGATCTCGAACCGAGCGACAAACTACCCTCCAATGCCAAACTTGTTTCCAGTCATCCTATTCCTTCTCCTTCATCTTCCGCAGCACCTGCAATCTCTTACTCCGTTTCATACACTCGTCCTTCGTTACCACCTCAATCTCCGCACTCTTCAAAGCGAAATCCGACTCCGCCTACACTCATGCACCGTCGTACGCTCTCCGATTACACTCAATCCCGATACAGCTACGGCTCGTTCTCGACGTCGACGAACCGAGAAGCAAACACTCGTTCCTCATCATTTCTCCGAAAACCTCTCGATGAGCTTTCCTCCCTTCCTTCGAGATCACTCGCCGGCAAACTCTTCAGACACTCTTCGTCAACCTCTAGTACTTCTCGAACACAGTCTGATCAAGCAGCGGAGGAAGTCAACGACGAAACCGGATACAGTTTCTTGAGGAGATTGGATCGGATAGAGAAAGATGAGATGAAGAGAGCTAAGAAAGTCATGAAGGATGCTAAGAAGCTAGGATTGATCGAGAATGGCTCGTCGAACGATGAAACTGTGGGAAAAGAGGACGGCGAGAGTGCGAGATTGCTTTCAACGGCAGACGAAAGACTCGGAGACGAAGGCAGTGATAGTGAGGACGAAGAGGAGGAGGTATCGTACGATGGGACACCTCAATGGGGAACGGCGAGCGAGATCGTTTTCAGTGGAAACGGGAGTGGAGGAATTGGGCAGGACAGAATGACGGTCAGCTGGCATCAAGCGAATGAAGCCGATTTACCTGAAGAGTATGAGGGCCGCCATACGAGTGAAGTTCAAGAGAGAAATTGTGGCGAAGCTGAGCCGAGGAAACAAATGAAATGGCTGATTCACGAAGTACGTCCTTTATCGCTGAGTTCTTATATCGCAAGATCTTAGCGATTACTGATGACTTTTATCCTGGCTGGGAAACCAACAGCGCTTAGAGTACGTGGAAGCGCCGAAACGAAGATTCAAATTCTGGTAATCGTCGCAAGCTGTATTCTCTCGCAACTGCAATCCTCTTACTGTCCCCACTTACTTCGCTCTCGATTGTTGTCATCATTCTTGTTGCATCTGAATACTCGTTTGTCCAAATCATCTCCCTTTTCGTTCTTCTTCCTCATTTCTGCCCCTCGTTCGTTCTCGGCTCGTGAAGCACGTCTCGCTGCAACGACACTCGTGACCCTGGAAGTGCACATGGCACATTCTCACAAACAAGGCTCGCCTAAGGGAGAAGCAGAGTCCAATGCGTCAATGTACACAATATCGAGAAAGAGAGAGAGAAGAGAAAACGAATAGGTATAAGAGTTGTGTATCGTGAGAGAGAACGACTGCAAGAGAGCCGAAAGCGATCCGGAAAGAAGGAAGCTAAAAGTGTGGAAAGGAAAAGTAAGGGGAGTAGTACAAAAGGAGAACAATCGTAGATTCTATCGAACGGCCTTTCTCGCGCTACCGTGTTTCCTCGCACTAGCCTGAAGTTTATCCGCCTTCTTCTGCCTTCGTTTCTCCTCGATTGCTCGATCCTCGGCATCCTCCCTCGCCTTTGCCTCGTCGCACATCCCCTGTAATTTCACTCTCCCTTCCTCAACTCGCTTCTCGATCACTTGTTGCATCTGATCCATCTCCTGTTTCAAAGCCGAATATACCCGTCTTCCAAGGAGGTCGTGCCATTCTTCGACTGTGAGAGTCGATTCTTCTTCCTTGGTTGGAGGGGGAAGGAGTTGGAGGATTCGATTCGGGGCAAAAGGGTTGTCGCTTTCTTTCGGAGAAGTGGAAGCGGACCAAGGGAGGGGAAGAGATGAGGTAGAGGCAGCGGGAAGAGAAACGGTAGGAACAGGAGGGATTGCTTCAAGTGGCGATGTCGGTCCAGCTTTCGCAGAGAGTGAAGTGGAGGAGGGTGATTTAGAAGGGTTGACTTTCGAGGGTAGGGATCGGATTTGTCGAGCAGAAGTAGAGGGTGAGATAGCGTCTTGGACGGGAGGTGAAGGAGCTGAAGTCTTGACGGGTAAAGATTGTGTTCGAGTTCCGGCAACAGCGATCTTCTCCCCGGATTCTGCTGGCTCGACCGCCTGTTCCTCCACTATCTCGGCATCCTTGGCTGGTTCCGCTTCGACTACTTCATCCTGTACCTTGCTCTTTCCCTTCGAAGAACTGCTTGAAGCGACTGAAGCTTTACTAGCCTTGCTCTTGCTTTTCGACTTCTTCGCGGGCTTCTTGACCTCGACCTCCTCAGTGGACGAAGGTTGAAGCTCGTAAGCGGCGTTGGCGATCATCGCAAGGTCGGTAATCGATTCATCGGCAGAAAGTTGTTGACCTGTCCGAGGTCGAACTTGCTCCTCCTCCCTCTTCGCCTCTTCCCGCTGTACTGCCGCTCCACTTTCCTCATCTGCTTCCACAGGTGCTGTGACTGTCTTCTTTGACTTGCTCTTGCTAGAACCTGAAGATGTCGAGGAAGGCAAAGCTGCTTTCTTGCTGGATTTCGAGGATGAGGAAGAGGCTGTCGCTGGTTCTGGTTCTATTGCTGGTACGGCTGGAAGCTCGACTTCAACCTCCACATCAATGTCTACGTCTGCCTTGCGGCTTCGGGAGGTTGACTTGACAGTGGGAGGATTTGTTGTTGTTGTTGTTCGAGATCTTGTTGACCTAAACTCGGAACGTCGTCAATCAGTCGAGAACGCGTTGAGGTCAATCGAAGGAAGTTGACGTACTTCTTGAGCGCCTGAGTAGCTACAGCAGAATCCGTTTCGTCTTCAGATGGAGCAGGTGTCGCTTTCGCTCGGCGTGTCTGTCGAATAGGAGCTGAAGCTGTGACGACGGTAGAGACGGAAGCAGAGCGAGTTGCACGAGTTCGAGGTTGAGGCTAGAGAGAGCTCCGTATCTGGTCAGATCGCCGGAGAATGAATCGTAATCAAGAATCGGTTCGACTCACCTCTGGCTCGTTCTCTTCTTGCGGTGTCTCCTCCTCTTCCTGCTCCACATCAGCTTCCTCCGATTCTTCTTCGACCACTTTCTGCACCACTTTCTTCCCTTTCTTGCTTTTCTCTTTCTTCGCTGTGGTCGAAGTTAAGGCGGAGGATGCTGTCGAGACTTTGCCGCGTTTCGATTTCGATGGTGCAGGTTTGGCGGTTCCAGGTAGAGGAGCGAGGAAGAAAGGACATCCTTCGCCGACCTTGCGATTGTGACATTCGCTGTTGCGTTAAACTAAAAGTGAGAAGTTGCTCGGCTTTGACATGGAGCGTGAAAAAGCGTACACTGGATCGTCTCCTTCTTCCCATCCTGTAACAGTTCGAAGACAATATAGACAAAAGGTCTGATCCGCAGAGTCTGTCGTCGTTCCAGGTCGGAAGTACCATCCGGCAGAAGCGAGCTATTCCATTTGAGCCATTAGCACGTTTTCGTCGTCGAGCGATCGCATCCAAATAGGAGGTATTATCGACGTACTTCTTCGGGAGTTGGTACACCCTTCTCTCCATGATGAGGCCAACCCAGTGCGAAAGTTCCCTTTCTCGCACGCTGCATGAATTCTCCTCTCGGGTGCATCTTGCCATCTTCTCCCCAACAGGGTTCCCACTCCGTCTCGGGATCCTTTCCATCGAGTCCGTCCGTCTTCTCCCAGCTAGCTTCCTGAATAATTACCCAGGGACACTCCAGCTCTGATTCCTCTGCTGCGGCCAGATGACGCGCCAACGGGTCTTCACCTTCTTCCCATTTTCCTACTACCACTTCACATGCAAAACAAGTCGTCACTGTCGGATCATCATGATTTGGAGTCGAGTAGAAACCTGCTTGAGCGAGATGATCGGGATGAATTGAGGAAGTCTTCGATGCTGCAGCGGTAAGCGGGAGAGGCCAGTTCTGGGATCGTAGTGCTCCTTTGCGAGTCTTGTGAAAGGTGGAACGGCGCGAGGTTTGGAGATAGAGAGAGTCGTAGGAAGGAGGCATTGTTTGGATGAAGTGAAGAAGAGCGATAAGGGTAGAGGGGGTCCAGTTCGCGCCTTGGGTAGTCCTCTATACTCCGTATTGTACTACTGAGCTGTGTTTGCGCGTTCTAGAGTTGTGTAGAGGGAAGAAAGGAAACGAGTGTTGAGCGATAACTTCTTGCCGTCCTGAAGCGACTTGTAGGAATGCAGGAGATGTCTGATGCGGTTCTCGAGTTATTCCTCGTGATCTAGAGGCTCGCTAGCACTTGTCTTGTTGTTGGAGTGAATTGGATGAACTCGACCATTTTCAACTGTGGTTTCGCAATTTTCGCATCGTTCTCACATAATAGGCCTGCGGGCTTCGTTGGCGAGTAATGCTTCAACTGTCAGTAAATTGCAACGTCAGAAATGCTAGAGTGTGAAAAAAAGGCATTTCTCGACTTTCGCACGAAACCGAAGTCTCACAGACAGATCACAACACTCTCTGGCTGGATCAGCGACTCCCAAAGAGCAATATACGTGGAGAAGTCGACGAAATATACCGTACTGTCGAGAAAGAGCCAAAGCGGGAGCTTCCGAGGCCAGAAACTGCTTGACTTCGAAGGATTCTCTCGACTCCTCGCAGACGAGAGACACGACGACCATGAAAGGATGACACTGTCGACGACAGAGAATAACAAGGATGACTACGAGGGGAAGAAAGCTAGGAGCGAGTGCTTTGTCTATAGAACCTTGTTCCAAACTTGAACGATACAATCTGCAACCTCTAATCTTTCACAACAGGAACTGGTGGCGCGAGGGGGATGGTGCTTCCTCCCTTCTCTACATTTGCGGCGTTCCCGTTGTTGGCAGCGTTGGGTCCGAGAGGTGCATTCGAGTCCATCGGAGTGAACCCGTCCTTTTTCGCTTGTCTTCCCTCGTAGTCGAACATTCTGTGAGTGAGAGTAACTACGAAGAGCACCGTCATCATGATGAAGCTGTCACATGAATCATTAGTTCGAGTCAAATGGGTGCATACGAGAGGAGGAAACGAACCTGATCCACGCCCAACCGAGAGCTGAACGACCTAGTGAGCAATACGTAAGGAAGCCACAATAGTTGTTCCAGGAAAACTCATCCCGATACTCTGAGCTGAACTTTGACGCTGCCGAGAGGAATAGTCCCCAAAAGATGAAGACGATCGTTTTTTACCCGAAATCAGTGAAACGAACCTCGAGAGCAAAGGTCAGGGTTGACTCACGATGCATTCAGCGATGGTCACTCCTGCAAAGTCCTTCCTTCGTTTCCCAGCGCCGAGGAACATTCTATAGCATTTTAAGTGGGTCAGCTTCGTCTATTGAGTGTACTTTTGCGATGCAAAGATTCACAGGAGAGGGAGAACCAGCATTGACATTGCCCCGGCTGCAAGAGCCAAGACATTCCCGTTGTAGTAGCTACAGGGCGAGTGACTCGTGGTGTTCAGCAAGGGCAGGCAGTGATTTCGAAACGGAAAAGGGAACTCACACATTCAAGGTCGACTCGGTTCTGGCGAGAAAGACAGCTGCTAAAACCCAGCAGATCGTCGTACTCAAGATAGTCAGGAGGTAGGTGAAGAGTCGGATAGTTTCCATCATCTTGTCCGTAGCCGTCGAGAGAGAAGGAAATTGAGGACGAGTGATTTCGAATGGGAGAAGAAAGCGAAAGGAAGAGAAAGATAGAATTGATCACACTCAGCCACCTCTTGTACCATCGGAAGTATGTAGAAGCTCCCGAAGGTGATCAGGAGAAGTCTCCTAACCTAAGTCAGGTGCTCTTGGAGAGTGAAAAGTTCTGTTACCGAGAGCTCGTCGAGTCGAAGGCTGGTTCGGAATGGGATCGAACTCTGTCTAGCGATGAAGCGCATCTGATAGAGAGAGAGAGGCGCCAAGTAAGCCGCAAGCCTGGAGAAAGGGAACCACTCTGCGGAAGAGAAAGTTGAGCTCGAAAGTATAAGGAAAAGAGGAGGTGCTTTGCAAGCGTGCTAATTTTATGACAATGCTAGGTGTGTAAAGGTGACAAAGATTCTAATAACCGACAATGATCCCTACGGAAGGAGAAGTGTAATGAAGACAAACGAACAGATTCTACTAAAGACAGAACAAGAGAAGAAGTGAGGGGAAGAGAGACTAGCTTATGCGATGTGAGTAGTCTCGATCTTGTCCTCCTCGACGTACTTCTCGTCGGTAGAATCGGCGCGGTCGAGGGAGGAGGCGACAACTGGAGCGGCAATAGCAGCGTCGGCGATCTTCTTGGCCATTCGTCGTTCGTAGATGATCATGGCGTATCCGTAGAGGGCGGTGAGGAAGAATCCGATGAAAGGAATGAAGTAGGATCGGTGAGCACCCATCTTGTCGGAAACGGCACCTTGCATTGGTGGGAATGCAGCTCCTCCTCCAACACCCATGCAGAGAAGTCCGGCTCCTCGCTTGGAGAGCTTGCCGAGGTTACCAGTGGCGAGGGAGAAGATGGTAGGGTAGATGGCGGATTCGAAGAAGAAAACGACGAAGAGGGATCCGAGACCGACAGTTCCGGGGTTGGTGAAGGAGGCGGTGAGGGAGAAGATGGAGCACATGGTAGCCCAGATGGAGAGGACGATAGCGGGAGTGAGGATGCGAAGGAAAGGAATGGATGCGAAACGAGCGACCCTAGAAAATCGAAGGAAGAGAGTCAGTCACACTGCGAATGGGATGAGGTGTTATGGAGAACGTACATGAAGGTGATTTGCATGTAGGAGAGCATTTGGGAGGCCTCGGAAGCGGTTCGTCCAGTGTGGTCGGTGAGGTAGTTGACGAGGAAAGTAGCGCACGAAACTTGAGCTCCGACGTACGAGAATTGAGCGAGGAAACCGAAGATAGTGTGCTTGCGCTTGTAGAGAGGACGTTCATCGACGATACCGAAAGATTCTTGCGATTCGGCGACCATTTCCTCGGAGATTTCGGGGAGAGTAGCGAAGAAGAAAAGTACGATAATTGCAGCGCCGAGGCAGGCGACGGCGAGGTAAGTGTATTGGAGACCTCCGAGGGAATCTTCTTGTCCAGCACCGTAGAAAGCCTTGGAAGCGACTAAAGAGAAAATTCGAAAATTCGAAAAGTCGTCAGTAAAGGTCGAATGCGACGAGCTCGACGAAGTAGTAGCTTACTCAAAGGTCCAATGAACGCCGCAAGTCCGTTGGCAGATTGAGCGATGTTGAGGCGGAAAGCAGCGTGCTTAGCATCTCCGAGGACGGTGATGTAAGAGTTGGCCATAGTTTCGAGGGTAGCGAGACCGCAAGCGATGATGAAGGCGGAGAGGGGGAATCCGAAGTACTTGCGGTAGTGGGAAGTGGGCCAGAAGGCGAGGGCACCACAGCAGTAGAGGGTCAAACCGAGGTAGATACCCTTCTTGTAACCGAATTTGGAGGCGAACATGGCGGCGACGGGGGAGAAGACAATGTAGGCACCGAAGTAGGCGACTTGGCTATTAGTCGAGAATAGACATAGTCAGTAAGGATGTAGAAGCGCGAAGGGTCAAGAAAACGTTTTTGCTCACATCATGGTAGATTGGAGATGCGAGATGCTGAAGGTGGTTTGAACCTTCTTGTTGAGGACATCGACGAGACCGTATGAGAAACCCCAAAGGAAGAAGCTGTGCGACGAGAAGAAGCGAAGTTAGCTTCCGAAGATTTCGCTTCCGAAAAGTAAGAAAAGAGAACGTACAGAGAAGTAACGAGCGAGAAAGCAAAGAGGAATTGCTTGCGAGAGAGGTTAGAGGTAGTGGTGAATCCGCCCGGGGCTGCTGATCCGCCTGCCATTTTGAATGAGTTTGAGGTGGTGAAGAGGTGAGGGTGAAGGCGAAAGCGAAAGCGAGAGAGAGAGAGGAGTGAAGGCGAGAGAGTGTAAGAGAAGGTGAGGAAGGTGAGAGAGTAGGTGAGAGAGCTGATGAGGAAAAGGAAGAGAGAAGAGAAGGAGAATCGAAGTTTTATAGTCGAACTCGAGAAGAGCTCGAATCGGTGCCCCCCATTTCTCCCCAACGTAAACACACTGGGGCAGAACGAGGGGCATCGATAGACCCTTCTGAGAAGAGGCTGGATCGAACGAACAAGACTAGCGTTAATTTTGCGAATTCGAGGGGGATCGGAAATCAGATCTCTCACCCGCGCCTGCGAAAAAGTCTTCCTTTCCCATCGATCTGGATAAACTTGCAGTGTTCGTGTCCAAAAGAAGGTGTTCGAGTGCGTCGGAAGCGTCTGTTTGCAGGACTAACGATGGACTTGGCTCGAGGGTTCGCATCGCAAAAACGACATCATCCATCAGCTGCTCTCTGTCAGGTGAGCTTTGCGTTGGAGTTGCGAGCCACCGACGTTGGATTTTGACGTCGTCGAAGACCAATTGCAGCACCCACGCAGAGCGGGAACCTTATCAATGCGAACTAGAGGGAGTCCCAGAGTGCCGTAACGAAATCGGAGAAGCGCGGCTGGGGAATTCTTCGTGGTGCCTGTTTCTCTCGCCCGTACAAAAAAGTCAGAAAAGTCTCGAAGGAATCGATTCGGAAGAAGAGAGAATTTGTCCACGCACGCGAGCGAGCAAGGATGGGAGTCTTCCGCTGTGAAAGATCAAAGACCGAACTTGGTCGCCCATCGATGAGAATCCTTCCGCTGTTCGAGAAGGAGATCTTCGGAAATGATTTTTGCTTGACCACTGATCGGGAGAGCTTGGTTTGATTCGAGAGAAGGCGAAAGTCGCATCGATGGGGATCCAACTTCGCAACTCTGGGGAAAGATCTGGGGTGAAAGTAATCGGCTGGTGTGTCGAAATCGATGGACTGTTGTTTGGGGGAATGGAGTGGAGAGATGTGGAGGATTGGCCGGCGGAGGAATTCGTTGTAATCTTGCGAAGGTGAACCAATATGCGAAGAAGAGAGAAAACGCAGGAGCCGTCGAAAAGTCGTTCCAAGAGTGTAGTGGAGGAGAGAAAGAGGAGTTTGTGTAGAGATTGAGAGGGTATGTGGACAGTAGCGAGGTGGATGAACAATACTGCAGCGGCCCGAAATCGTCCGTCGTTTTCGAGAGATTGCTTATGAAGCTTTTAGATAAGCAAAGCAGCCCTACCGGCCACGAGGAGTGTACCGGAACGACGACGAGACCGAGATAAGCTACCTATCGCTTCTGTAGCGTGCAGGAGAACGCTGAAGAGACCGGCCAAAAAAAAAAGGATGGAGAGAGTATTAAACCGACTTCTCCTTTTTCGAACGAAACACTGTATCGAAGGCACGCACTCTGGATATGGGTCAATCGACCGTCTGGCATTAGATGTGATAAGGGACTGTTACTGTAAACGCCCTCTCAAAGGTTGAGGAGAGGCGGAGCTTCTGTTGCCGTTCCTTTTCCTCCCTTCCCCTTTTTCTTCTTCTTCTTCTTTGGTCCCGCACCATTCACTTCACCATTCCCACTAGTTATACTCTTTTCACCAGCTCCCGTCTTGACGTCCTGACTCTCCTCAGTCTCGTTCGCCTTCACGTTCTTTCCCTCGTTCTCTTCTCCATCTTCCTCCCTACTTCGCTTCATCCCTGTTCGTTCAGCCTCCTCCTCTTGTCTGCTCTCGGCCTGTAACTTTTCCTTCACCTCTTGCTCACGTTCTTGCTTGCGAAGTTTCTTGCGTTGATTCTTCGAAAGAGTAGTAGGAGCGGGAGCCGATGAAGGGGTATCTTTGGGGTAGAAGGAGACTGGCGCGATAGTACGATTGGAAGAAGTCGGTTTTGAAGATTCCGGTGCTGTAGTAGCGGGTTTGGAAGATGAGGGAGAAGGTTTCGCAGGAGAGGGTTTGGAGGGAGAAGGATTGTTGAAGAGGGGTGTTTCGGGTTTCTTCTGAGGGGTCGAGGTAGCAGGCGTCGTTTTCTTAGTGTTCGTAATGAAAGGGTTGTTCGGCGCGTTCTTGACTGGAATCGAGGTGGTACCGTTTGATTTCCCTTTGCCTTTTGCGATTACTCGAGAACGACTATCCTCCTCATCTTCCGATTCACTCGCTTCTCCCTCCACTCCATCTTTACTCTCTACTGCTGATGCCACTGTCGAACCCTCATCTCCCATTGACTTGCGACCTTTGCCCAACAATCTCTCTTTCAACTTGCGATCTTCTGCTTGTTGTTTGTGGATCAAAGCAGGTTGCGCTCCCAAACCCATTCTAGATTATTGTGAGAGTGAATACGCGTCTCCCAAGTGCTCTCGTAGGGTAGTTGAGACTCACCTTGGTGGACGGGCCTTGTCCTTCAAAGACTGAACTGATGAACTCCCACTCGGTCCTCCAAACCCATTCGCGCTGTTTGAACCTCCACCAAAGTCTTGAGGAATCCAACTGTTGACTAGCTCCCTCGCTGCGTTGACTGATTCATCCAGAGACGCTTGAAATGCTTGAGGGTCAAATTCTGGTGAAGGCGAACGACTATCCCTTAATACTTTCTTGGGTTGCTTCGTTGGTTTGTTGACCATCTCCGCTTTGGCTGAAGCTGCTCTAAGTGGGTGAAGTTGTGAGTGTTGTGAGATGAAGTTCGAAAACTTTCCATCTTTCTTGCTGCTCTACATTCTCGATTACCTCAAGAAGCGTTCGGTTGTACAATACAGNATGGTGCAATACTTGATGGAAGGGCCTTCTCTGCCACCGCTAGCCATGTAAGTCTCCTTGCTCTCATTCTCCTCCGTCATAGACTTTTCTCTCAATTCCTCGTTTCGGCGATCGCTAACCTCGCCTCCCTTCTGTCTTATCTCTACTAGGTTCGGCTTCTTCATACCACTGTCCTTACAATGCCTCCTCCTACATCCATCTTTCAATCCTACCCTCTCTCGACTGGGTCGACTCGCTTTGATGCCTTTCTCAATTTATTATGGAATGACTGCGCCCTGGAAGTATGCTATCGAACCCCGGAACCAAGCTATAGGAGGTGAGTGACCAGCTGAACCTCGAACAAGATAGAGACATTGATGTTTCGCAAACTTCTGAAGTTAACTTTATTTTCGGAATCATGGGAGGTTACGCCGTTTGGAAAGCGCTCGAATGGGGTCTCGCAGAGGATTTGACACTGTACGCTTTTGTCGGGTTTGATGAGAAGGGGAAAACCGAGGAAGCAAAGCCGGACAAAGGAGGGAAAGCGAACGAAGTGATGAAGAATGGAAACTTTACAGAGGAGAAGGATCGTTCAAAAGATCAGAAGAAGAAGGATGCACACAAGAAGCATCTAGCGCTGCGCAAAGTCTACCTCGAAGGGATCCGACGAGAACAGGCAGAGAAGGAGAACGTTTGGCAAATCATCAAATCGACTCTTCACCTCGTCTATTCGATGCGAGGAAACGGATACGAATTCGGAGCGACAACCACTCGACCTTTCCCTCGAGAGCCGAAAGCGTTCTTCCGTCGATTACTCCTCGAAATTGGATGGTCGCATCCTCTTCTGGTTCTCTGTTCGGCGACTCTCCTCGAACCTCCTCAATCTAGAGACAGCTACGTGTAGGTCACTTCTCGCTTTGCATCACAATGTAAGGGTTGGCTGATTCCTTGACTCCTCAGTGCCGCTATCCTCCCCAATTTATCGACTTCGACAACTCACTTGATCGGAGAAATCGCAACCGGTGCAGCACTCGGTACCGCAGTCTTCGCCGCTCTCACCCTCGGATTCTCGATGGCGACTTTAGGCGTCTTCTCTCCAAACGTCGTCTTCCGTCGTCTACTTCCCGATTCTCTCAAGCCTCCTCCTTTCGATGCGCGAGAATACCCTCCTCTCTTCAATCTCGCTAGACCTCCTCATTCAGTCGCCCGATTCTGGAGTCAACAATGGCATAGGTAAGCACGCCATATCGAGAAATCATGTTTCTGCTTCTCGCGAGAACTGACACTTTCTCTCTCGCGAAACAGCTTCTTCAGCCGTAAATCTCGATAACTACTCCAATCTCTCGATATGTACTGACTCGATCTCTCTACCCGTATAGAACCATTCCACTTCCTCGCTTTCGATCCTGCAAAGCGATTATTCGGCAAGACTTTTGGAAGAGTGATTGGAGTTCTCGGAGTATTCGCTCTGAGTTCATGGATTCACGAATACGGTACGCTGCCGATCTCCTCCGTTTTCCAACACTTACTGATTATGTCGTCGGTTTCGTAGGACTCGCAACCGCTATTTCCACCCTCCCATCACCTCTCAAACCTTACTCTTTCCTCCTCAAATGGGGAGGTAGCATCTACTTCATGTCTCAAGGAGTGGCGATCGTTCTCGAGGGACTATTCACCACTCTCACTGGAAGAAAAGTGAGAGGACCGCTAGGGTTCTTGTGGTCAGCTCTCGTAATCGCTTGTTTGGGAGGAACACTTTACAAAGCATGGTCAGTCAACCTTTTCTCTCTTGTTCGTTCCGGATCTCACAGAAGCTGACCTCGAGATACTTACTGAGTATAGGACGACCCAAGGCTTACTGAGAGAAGTACCGCCAGTTCGATATTGGGGTTGGCAACGATTCGTTCTTCCAATGGCATGCTTACAACCTCCACCTCTCTGGATGAGCAGTTATCCTATCTCTTATGATCGACCTCTCTAATCTACCACCTCGCACTATCTCATCGTCGCATCAGTACTCGAACCCTTAGTATAGAAATCAGTATTCGTTCGCATTTGGAAATCGCAACTTTTGTATCGGAATCGTTATTACTCATTCTATGTATCCACTTGCTACTTCTCGTACATCAGCTCCTGTATTTTGAAAGCGTCAGTGTGAGCGAATTTGTTCGTATTCGAGGACGTCTTGCGAAATTTCGAAAAGTTTTCTCCATTCGACGTCCGTCATACTTTATTACAGTGAGTGACATCGAATCTATAAAGGGTGTTCAGGCATCGATCGAAGAGACACATTACAAAATTCTGCTCTTTCCACGACTCAGGAATTGGCGAGTTTCTTTTCATTCCTCGACTCTTCAATTCTTTGCACTGAACTCAACCTGAAACATCTTGATTCGCCCCCATAGATATCTAGCATTGCTTCTGTGAGCTCTCCTACTCCTCTCAACCCTCTCTGACGCTATCTCTCGCTCAGATCCCTTCATCTAACTTTGTTGTTTACTTTCCAGGCACCTCCTCTGTAACCTCGCAAGTACCCTCAGTCTGATCAACATCTTCATCTTCATCAACTCTGAGCGTCACTGAGGTCTCGGTACTCGTCAAACGGTCAAGATGAAAGGCTCGAAATCGTTCACCATCTCGACTCTGTCTCCTCAGTACCGCTCAGGTGAAGGACGCCGAATGCCGTACCACATGCTTCAGAGAGGACAACACATCGATGACGACTCTCTCCTCAACTCCGAAACCGAAACTCGAGAATTCCTCTCTGATTACGAAAAGCCTGGAAAACCTCTACTTCAAGGACTCGAAGAATGGGACAAAGCTCATCAACGTTTAGTCGAATGGTTCTACTCGCCTGATTCACCCTGCCTCGTCGATCCCGCTTCACCGAATCAGCACACCGTCGAGTTCCTCTGCGAAACAGCAACGGCTTCTCGAGTTCGAGGACGTCAAACGGTACACGCTATAGCTTGTAAACTAGCAACGGAGCTCGTGTCCCTCGACTTTATGAAGGCGCTGGTCGAGTGGAGGAAGCTTTTGTCGGAGGGCAGGAGAGATTTCATTTTGAAGACTTTGGGTGGAAGAGCTCGACAAGCAGAGGCGGGAGAAGCAGACAACTTCTCAAAGAGCCGCAAGTTTGTACCGGAGGTGAACGTTGCTGAACTGTGTGCCGACGAAGGTGGAGGACTCGTACGCTTCTTCAGTCGTATTCGAGAGTCGGTTTCGGATCCGTCAAGACTCGCAAGTTGTCCGATCTACAACGAATCATTCTTCAAGAAATTCGGAATCCCTACCTCCAACGACAGCTTTCCCCTTTCCAAAGCGGATAGAGCAATGCAGGAGGAATTCTTACTCGTTCGACATTCTTGCTTGTTCGACCTTACAGAGTATTTATGGAAAAGTTTAGTGAGTCTCGAACTTCCTCGTGTCTATTGCAATTGAACTCCTGCAGTGCTGACAGCTGACACCTCGAAACAGCTCGGAATACCCGTGTCAAGGGCTCGAATGGTCGGAAACTTTGCGAGCGATTTCGCCGCTCAAGGTCAAGTACCGCTCGTTCCCTCAGTCATCAGCACGAAAGGTCGTTACTTGGAGTGTACTACGCACGTCGAAGAGTCATGTGCCTCATGCTACAAGACTGGTTCGTTCTTTCCCTCTTGGTCTCGCGATTTCAGTCATAAGCTAATCACATGAAAAGCAAACGCCATCAGCCTCGAAAGCTGGTGTCGCGAAGCTTCTTTTCTGCGGTAAATGTCATGCTGTTGGTCGTAATCAACCGTATTGCTCAGCGTAAGCCACTCATTTTCGCTTGTTGTTTCAAACACTCATCAAACACTCATCAAACATCGCATTTGCAGCGCTTGTCAAAAGGAAGATTGGAGATCTCACAAGAAGACTGGAGGATGTGGCACAAAACTCAGCGATCTGGAGACGGTACCAATCATCATGAACGAAGAATCAAGTTCGACCACTCAACTCCCGTCTCATCCTCTCCGGTTCGCCTTGCTCGACTGTCTCAATACAGACGCTGGCAACAAGTGCGTATGGGCTATCGGACGTACCGACACCTCCTGGTTTGGACTTCGTCGAGCCGACTTGACAGAATCGAACACTGTCGAGGCATTGAGAAGTATTGCTTTCCGAGCTCTCCGCACAGGCGACGAGGATGCCGTCGACCTACTCGCTCCTCTCGTCAATGTCGCATTCAATGTCAACCTCGAGCGTTTCGCAAGTGAAGACACGACAGCAAATCTCGAACTCGCCGTCGCAACTCAATTCCGAGAAATGTTCTTCCTCTCAAACGACGACGAGTGGAATGCCGCTCAAGCTAGAGGAGAGAGAGCAATGGAGGAACCGAAGAATCACTTGGTCAAGGAATGGTATGAATCGACAGAGGATCAAGCTCGAGAAGCATTCCTCGATAGTCTCAACTTACCCGACCCTTCCGATCCTCTTTATCCCATCATTCGAGGCATGTTCGAGACTGCTTTGGGTCCTACGTTAGTCTCAGTTCTCTACACAATATGTCGTCTTCGCTAACAACACTCCCTCTCTTCTGAATACAGCAAGAATCGCTCGGCAGTAGATATCGCTGCAGACATGTTTGGAGTCACCGATCCATCTGTCAAGGAAGAGCTGGGAGAATTGATTAAGCAGCAAGAGGCAGAGGAACGAAGGAAAGCAACGGAAGAAACGAAAGACGAGCGCGGATTCGAGAACGAGGAACTGTTTGAACGAAGGGAAGACGGAACGAAGTAACATGGGGAAGGATCAAGCGAGACTGTTGCGAACGAGACGAAGGTGGATGGCAGGCAGAATCAAGGAACGAAGACTAAACGGAGCAGGAAGAGAACCAAGGGTTTCAGGAAGAATAGGAAATGAACAAGTTCCTAGTAACTTCATCGCTTGTAGAATCGTAACCTTGTCGAAACGAATCAGTGCTTGTCATCAGTAGTAGTCTCTCGGCCTCGACACCCGCGAAAATGAGGTGTGAAAGCTCTTTTACAAAATTGTGAAATGTCAAAACTTGCAAAAAGCACGAGAAGTCGACCTTTCGTCAGCGGTGCTCACTTCGCTTCCTCTCATTCGGACATAGTGTGGTAGCTTAGACTACCACTTGGGAGGACTAGCGAACCGAGAAGAGCAGACATTATCAAAGATAGCTTCTTCGCAAGGGATTCGCTAGACATCTGGGTCTGAGCCGCTCCAGTCCTCTCAAGTCGCATAAGAGAAGGCAGTATATCACTCTGACGAACGAGCTCCACGACACGGCGCATTCACAGATCGAAGGTCGTCGCCGAAGATCTTTCCTCTGCGAAGGTCCCATCCGATCCCAATCCTCCAAAGCTCGACTTTTGGCGTCTTCCTTGACCGCACTACTACTCGCGGTGCACAGCATACTCGGCAACCTAGTAATACGGAAACGGACCGTTCTCGGTGAGACGGAGGCGACGCTCAGACCTCTTGCTTTCCCATTTTTCGATCTGCTGTTTCTTCCTCTTTCCTTCACTTTGCTCACGTCGCACCAGCTCTGGAGACCCACTGAGTAGTCTCGAAACTTAGCCATACCTCACAGCTCGAGCTACAATCTGTGAGCCTGCCTTCCCTCAATCCCTTTACCGGTTCAGTGACTGTACTAACTCGTACTGTAATTGTACAGAATTGTACAGTACTGTACTGCGACCGCTTTGTTAGACGATTGCTAGAACGTTGACCTAAATTTGAAGACATCGTACGTTCTTCTCCGAATATGACCCCCTCCTTTTTTAAATTTGAATTTGATGGTTGAAGTTGATTGAAATCGTTCGAGCAGCTCGCCTCTTCTCTTCTACTTCACTCCAACCACTTCGTCTACACGCTCACAACCTCAAAGAACCTTTCAACCGCCCTCGAGTAGAGCCAAGTCAACAGCTTCATTCGATCTTGCGCGCTCCCGATAACGCTTCCGCCCTCTTCCCGCCGAATCTCCCACTCTTTCTCTTGCCCTCTCCTTCGAACGAAGCACTTCCAAGTCCGCTCATCGCACACATAACCCTCTCGAAACCTCCACCGCAACCTAGAACCACTTTAGATCATCGAGAATGAGCAGTAACGCAGGAGATAATTGGCGGTTCGTTTCATTTAACCTTTCTGCTGAGAATACGCTGAGCTGACAAGGGCATGTTCAATCTCATAGATACTACGCATACGATCCTTCGAAGGTTCTCGCAGGCGTAGCGATCGGACTCTTCGGAGTGGCTTTCATCGGCCATCTCTTCTGGCAAATTCGTACCAAGGCGTGGTACATGACCCCATTCACCATCGCCATGCTCGGAGAGTGTGTCGGATACGGAATTCGTATTCTCTCTGCAGAACATCCAACGGGAAGGGGTGCAGGACTCACCTTCTACATCATTCAAGAATTGTTCATCATCCTGTGTCCCGCTCTCATGGCCGCTTCTCACTACATGTAAGCCCATCGGTTTCATCAGAAGGAAGATCATCGTCTGATGTTTGTCTTTCCACAGGTGTTTTGGACGATTGATTCAGTTCGTCGGTCAACGGTGGTCTCCCATTTCAGCGAAGTGGTGCACTGCCATCTTCGTCACTTTCGACGTGATCTCGTTCTGTGTTCAAGGCGCTGGAGGATCTCTCTACTCGTCCGACAACGTCTCGATTTATCCGACTGCGAAAGCAATTTTACTCGTTGGTTTCATCATCCAGATTATTTCCTTCGGTATCTTCTTCATCTTCGCCTGTAAGCGACTCTCTCCTAGCTACTCTATAAAGGGAGAGGACAAGAGCTGACATCTTACTTCTCTTTTACAGTGATCTATCAAGTTCGAGTGCGCAAAGCTGGTGTTCCCGAAGGAAAATGGACGATCTGTCTCTACACTCTCTACTTGGGAACCATCTTCATCCTGTACGTTGCCCCTTTGACTTCATCAATCAGTGTCGTACAAATACTGATATCTCGCTTCTTTCGCAACTTCAACTTTCAACCTCTTACCCTCGCTCTCAAACCTAACAGTATTCGAGGTATCTTTAGGTGTATCGAGTTCGGAACGGGAACAGGAAGTAAGTCGATCCGCGCTCACGATCACGGTGCTCTCAAGCTGACCCTATTCCACAACTACAGACGGCAAGGGACCGCTCCTCAGTATCGAGGCTTGGTGTAAGTCTTCGATTTCTTCTCGATCTCGTCGTTCGTGTCACTGACCTCGTTCCTTGACTCGCGTAGATTACGGCCTCGAGACTCTACCCATCATCATCGCTGGTTACCTCTTCCTCCTTTCGTACCCCGGCCGCTACATCAGTCACAGGCGAGGAGAACGTCACGAGATCGCTGCTCGGATCGAAGCTGAACTCAATGCCGCCGACGGAATCTTCCCTGCTTCCTCAAATGAAGAGGGCTCTGAGAAGATTGGAAGTGCAGCAGGAAGTGTCGACGAGAAGCGTCACTGGTGGAGCAAGAAAAAGAGTACCGCTTAAAAACTGTTTTCATTGTAGAATTTGTAGGACTATCACGCTTTCTTGACTTTCGCAAACCCCAGTAGAAATATTATCTTCCTTAATGACTCATCCACTCTCACACACGTCTCGAAACCGAGTGCGACGGAAAGTGCTAAGATTGCGAAGTGCGTTGAATACAGGAAAGATAAGCTACAGGGATGAACCGCCTCATTAAGATATAGATAACCTCGACTCGTCAACGTTCTAACAGCATCTCCCACTCAGCATTCCCTTCTTCTCGTCCCCTCCGTTGACGCTGTTCCAACTGCTCACTCTTCTGAGCTCTCTCGACCCGTAACTCACACCGGAACCCGCTGTATCTGGTTCAATCTGTCCTGATTCGATGGCGAGGAGTAATGATCGAGCTAGGAGAATGAATGGCTGGGAAATGTTATGATGCGGTCAGTTTCGCCTGTCGAATCGATCTGAACAATTCGAAACACTCACCTGTTCGACATTCTCCCCATTCTTTGACGATGCCTCTACGAAGAGTGCGCCTGTGGGTCGAAGACTGTGAGTGAGCATACGTCTCGGACCAGTTAATGCGAAACATCGAGCTTACCGTGATCTTGCGCCCACCTACTCGCCTCGAGATACGATACTTGTCGATCATCATCTGGTCTATCCGCCTTGTTCCCAACTATCACTACCTCGAGATCTGGACTCGCAAGAGCTCTCGCATCTGACAACCAACTTGACAAGTTTTCGAATGATCGTCGTCTGCGAAATCACCAGATCCATGGTTAGTCTCGGCGTCGCAAGGTAGGATGGATCAGCACTCACGATGTTATATCGAATACTATCACAGCACCACAAGCACCTCGATAATAGTTTCGAGTAACAGATCGAAATCGTTCCTATTCAAAACGCAAGAATCGAAAACTTTCGTCAACTACGCTTCCTCCTGGCGAAGCACCATTCTTCAAGGGATTGGAGGTACTTACTTGTCCAGCAGTGTCCCAGCATTGGACCTTGAGGGTTTTCGAGTTTGCTATCCGCGCACCAGCGACTGAACTTGACGGACTGGACGAAGGTAATCGCATCAAGGTCGATGCAAATTCAACGCCTGTAAATATATCGCAACATCAACGACTGTCTCTGCTTGGCAGTGTTCATCTTGAGAAACCACCTACCGATTGTATGAGGAGAAGGATCCCGGTCTGCAACGGAAATTCAAAAAATCGTCAGTTTCAGCGACTTCATCGAGCTGGAAAGACTCCTTACATCCATCATTCAGGAAGTGGTACATTAAGCATGACTTTCCGACACCAGAATCGCCTGTACAGTCAAACGAAACACATGGGTCAGCCTCCTTAGAGCGAAATTCTCTGAACTTTGTCCCGGTTTTGTCTCGCGAACGCTACCTGACAGCCATCTGAGCTCTCTGATAAATAACATCTATCTCCTGCTCGCTCGAATAGTCTGTCTTCCTCTTGAATGACATTCATTCAGCCCCCACCTCTTCCCCTTTCCCTTTCCCTCTCGAACCACCACTNGATTGCTTGAAATTACCGATAAGGATGAACTTGAGGAGATAGTCTATACACCCAAGTCAAAGTCAGCTCCATCGATCGACTCGTGTGTGGAAGAGAGCTAGAAGAAGGATGAGCAAACAACTCACCATATAGTTCAGGTAGCTCTGTAGAGACAAGCTCGCTTAGCTGTGATTTCTCCTGCATCTTGTATACTGATGAGTAGAGAAGGAGAGGAGCTTACCAGTTGCCCGAATTTCGCTCATTTCGGAAGAGGCTCTAAACCGAATTCGGGAGGTTGATCAAGTTGCTCGAGCTGGAGGAGTAGCGTGACCTTGAGACGGTAGAGAGTAGAACGTGACGCGAGCGGGAGTGCTAGGTTTTGAAGAGGATGGGATTGAAGAATCGCGTTGATTGAGATTCCTCCCTCAAGAGGAAAGGCCTACTCACAATCGAGGGTAAATTACGCTTTCCTCTTCTAGCGGACGCGTTTTCTGTACTACAACTACTTCACACGGAAGTGCGTTCCGTGACGAGCGCAAGACGCAACGAAAGAAGTCTTTTTTCGCACTTTCGCAACCGAAACGAAGATTATCCCAGCCGCAACATTCGAGTGAAGCGTAGAATGGCCCCATCGACAACATATTGATGCCGTCGAGCGGCCACTGGGTCAGGCGAAGCGAGCCAGTTCCCGAAGGGCGAGGACAACGAGGCGACGAAAATCGAGAAATTGGAGTCCTGCAGTTGCGCGGTCTGATCTGCGTTCGAGAGCGGCCTTGCTGTGTGAGCTGTAGGAAGAGTCCTGTATCTGTGTATTTGACTGTGTCGAAGACGAAGCTTAGTTCGAAACGTCGAGTCAACGAGAGACGCCTAATGCGAAGCGAAGCTTTGAGCAACGGCGATGCTGGAGAGCGTACTTGAGGACGCTTCTCGATTTACCAGGCCAAGAAACAGACAAAGCGATGTCCTTCCCTACGAAACGTCGAGTCAGTCTGAGATCGTCCGGCGAAGCAGAGGAGTCGGAAAGAGCGGAGAATATTTAAATCTGTCTGTAGGGGGTCAGAAGCGGGGATATTGAGGCTGATTAAAACGTGAGAAGCTCTATAGTCCCGACATATCTCGGCTGTTCAGCGTACTACCTTGATAGAGCGTTTGCAGCGGAGAGAACGCGCAAAAAAGATGATACTTTTGAAGCGTGCCAATCTGAAGAAGCAGGGAGCGAGAAGTCCATGACGCGCTTCGTTAGACTACTCAGTATGTTCCTCGAGCGATGCAGAGAATCAAAGCGAAAGTGAGCGCAGTGGTAGAGTAGAAGAGAGGATGTTTGCAATCTTGAGTTCTTTCTGTTCATCAACAACCACTCGAAGCGCTCACGAAGCCCACTATACTACTCTGTACAATATATATATGCAACCTATAGCCTCGACGAGTGCTCCCACCCTTCCTCGACTTACAGAACCGAATCTCCACAATCATACTCGAATCGAAGGGATCGCACCTCGCAGAACAGTTCAGATCTACCTCCAGAGCATCAAGCAGGCCCATGGATACTTTGAAATACCTCCTTCAACCCTAGATGAATCGAATTCGCCTCCTGCTCGCTTCGTAGATCGACCTCTCAACCTTCACCCTCGATCGAATGAACCGGAATCCAAGAGGAGGAGGCTAGAGGAAGAGGATGAGGGTGCGAGGGATACTGCATTGGTGATCCATCGTTCGGTAGTGGGGAAGAAGGAGAAAATTGAGAATATCAGGAAAGAAACCGCTCCTCTCAAGAAGAAACCCTCCCTCGTTTCGGCTATGCGACCACGACTCACCTCTCTGCCCAACAACTCTTCCTCACCACTTCAATCCCATCGCAAGGAGAAGGATAAGGGAAAGGAGAAGAAGAGGGAAGTCGAAACGGCCAGTTTTGTTGACGAATTGTTGGATTTTGAAGAGGGAGCGAAAGAGAATGATAGGAATCGAAACAAGGGGAAGTCTGCAAGTCGACGGAAAGGAAAGGCCAAAGCTATTGAGACTAAGAAGGAGAAGATAGACAAGGGAAAGGGAAAGTTGAGAACTGAACCCGAGACTGAGAAGGAAGCGGAGGAGCTGGAAGATCGTAAGTTCACCGTCCCTAGTCTATGTCACAACTACATAAGCTGAAGCGGCTGTATTACAGGTCTCGAAGCTCGAAAAGAACGACGTCGAAACAAAGCCTTCATCCGCAAAGATCGTTCGCAATCTGCTGCAGCAACGGGAGCAGCAGCCGCTTCGAAGGTGACGATCACGAAGAAGAAGAAACGAGAGCATCAGGACGAGGGATCTGAATCTGAGGAGAGTGAAGGAAGAGGCAGGAAAGGAAAGAAGAAGGGGAGAAAGACGGTTGAACAGGATGGGAGGGACCAGATTCAAGGATTATCGAGGCCATCAGCGGTAGGGAAAGGACGCTTGACTGTGAGTACAGAGTGCGGGTTCAGTTTCAGGCGAGCAGACGACTTATCCCTCGCTTTTTGTCCAGGTCAAACCTCCTACGAAACTCGGCATCTTCAACAAGGGTAAGGCCTCGAGTCGTACAAGAGTCGGTCATGCTGGTAAGCACGCACTCTCCCATCCCTCGATTGTTACTAACATTGACCTGATACAATTGCAGTCCCGGATCTCGCATTCTCCGAAATGACTTTCCTCAATACCACTCGAAAAGGAGCTGAAGCATCGAGCTCTTCCCTCTCTTCAGCAGATAGCGACCTCCCCGATCCTCGTATGCTCGGCAAAAGTGCAAAAGTTTCGACTGGTCGTAAAACCTACGGATCGAAACAGAAACCTCGACGACCTTCGAGTACCAACATCAGGATTGATTCAGATTCCTCCGCTTCCTCCCATCACAAGGAGACACTAGCACTCGCACCTCGAACTTCCCGATCGAAGAGGCAGAACACACCTCCAGCTCGTCAAGCGACTCCGAAGAAACCTCGTCGAATCTCGTCTCGCATCGCTCAAGCCCCTCGATCTCCCACTCCGTCCCCCGTTCATCACGCTCCTCGCTCACCTCAACCACAATCAGGAGCTATCGAACAACAACCTTCTCCGGCCCAACCTCCTCAGGAAGCTCTCGAATTCGCCCTACATGATGATTCCGCTTTCTCAGCACACTCTGCCCATTCACTAGCTGTTCAACGTCAAAGCGAAAGAGATCGAAATGCTGCTGCTGCTCGACAGGTCTTCCGAGAACCGATAGTGGAGGAGGAGGTAGTTCGGGACTTGTCCATCAATTCTATCGATCAAGCTGTCAACAGTCCCCGCTGCTCTCCCGTTCCAGCTTCCATCGCCGAAGTCCCGACTCTATTCGATGATACTTCTATCGTCGATCATCAGTTAGAACCCCCGGATTGTTCAGTCGTCAATCCTTCGCTCAACACTGCCTCAATGGAACGACTCGCTTTCGACAACCTCTCCGTCGTAGGAGCACAACAGACCCTACCACTCGGAACAACCTACTCAAAATCTGGTTCTCTGCCAGTCTATGATCATCCTCGAATCGAATTCGTTTCTCAGCTCAACTCGAATCGCTCGCGTTCAAGTTCAGCCGCTCCTTCTTATCGCGGTCCCGGCTCCATCATCTCTCGTCAACGAAGCCGGAGCGAATCGGCAGTATCCTACATCTTCCACTCGCCTAATCCTTTCTCACCTTCCAACTTTGTCAATCAGAAACAAAGTTCGAACGGATCCGCTCTCGATGCTCCTCCCGCTTGGAGGTCGATGGATGGGGAAGAGTTGAACCGAGAGGAATCAGAGGAAGAGATGGACGTCGAGCCTGAAGCGGAGTTCCAGCTCGCTGCGGAGGAAGAGGAGGTGGGAGGCGAAGAAGTAGGAGAAGACGACGAAGGGAGATTCTTGCCGAGACTCTCTCGCTTTGGAATTGGAAGGACGCACGACTTTAGGTATAGGACGGAGGGTCGAGGTGAACGTATGGGCTTGGTGTGGCCTAGCAACAAGTTGTGAGATTTGAACGGGGAAGGGAGGGAAGTGAAAAAGGGAAATATCTTCGTCGCTTGAGATTTGAGAACTACTTTTATCGTGTCTTTGTTTCTCTATATCTCCTGTATCGCTTGAAATTCTTGTTGTCGTACTATCTCGCTTTGTGCTCTCGAAAGCTTGCGAGAGGCGAGATTCTCTCATCCTTTTCGTCTTTCGACTTGCGACTCTCAAAGTTTGAACTTTCACTTTTCACATCTTCCCAATATGAGCGATCCTACGGCTCAAACAACAACAGAAGCTGGAGATGCTCTCACCAACACTCTACGACCTCTCACCGACTGCTTCCTCACTGTCCGAATCATCAAATCCTTCACTCACAGAACTACAAAGAACCTCCTCCTTCCTCACGTCGATGTGACTACTGTGACCGTTGGACAACTCAAAGAAACTTGTCGTGAACGTACGCGCCCCTTCGCTCTATTCAGGTGAGGGTCATCGCTCATCTGGAACGAAAGTTGATCGATAAAAACAGAGATCAAAACGGCACCAGGTTTCAAGCCATTCAGGACGTGTACTCTAGGTATGCATGAATTCATTCAGTAGCTATGATACTCCACTGAATAAGTTCTGAGGACCCAGATACGTTGAAGCTGTACACAAAGGCTCACGGCGCAAAAGTGAGTTTTCTCTTGAACCAGCCTCGTTCCGGTATCTGTAGCTGATCAGACGGGATTCCACAGACTACAAACTTGATCATGAACCTCGAGAATGACGAATGGATCCTGGACGACGACTCTGCGACTCTCGAATCTATCGGAATCGGTTCGTTTCTTTCCTCTTTCTCTCAATCCCGGCCTCTCGATCACTGACTCCCCTCGAAACAATGCAGAGAACGAAGCTGAAGTTAGTTTCTTTAACCGTGAATTGTACGACGCGTTCAAACTTGATCCGACGCAAGCATGGTGAAGACTTTCCTGGCATCCGTCCTACTCGCAAAAATCGCATCTCGCAAGCATTTGACTACTACTACCCCTTTCTGTTCTATCTCTCCCTCTCTATGCTACTTTATGGTGTTGTAAGAACAGATTAATATCGCTTTCCTCACTCGGGGCCTCGTGCGAAGAGCGGTATTGCGAGAGAGGCCTTGTCGAGTTAACCAAGATGTTCAATTTGATAAATCTAAGAAAAGGAATACAACAACAACCACCAAGAAAGAATCGTCCTCGCTAAGCTTTCGCCTCAGTCTGATTCAATTCGTCCCTCACTCTCTCCTTGACCTCTTTCGGTTTCTGTCCTCCACTCAAGACGACCCATCTCTCACCACCCTTGAGCGCACTCGTAACGTTTCCCGTGGATCCAATGAGCTTGATGTAGCAGAAGTCGGGAAATCTTGCCGCGAGGAAAGTGAGAGATTCGTCTGCTTCGTCGAAACCGATCGAGAGTAACGGACTGTTTGTCACGGCTGTACAGACATCATCGAATCGAATTGGTCGGGACCCGCACCGCCTGCACCCATGGAAGAGAAGGTCAGATCGAGGACTGTCTCGGAGGATGGAAAGAAGTAGAGACGAACATGGCGACAACGTCTGCGATACTACCGAGACGACTGAGCATAGCTCGTTGTTTGAAGATCTCTTGAGCGGTCAACATGACTGGATCGGGATCTTCTTTGCTCGGCTTGAGACTGCGTTTCGAAGGGGAAGAACCCCCAGATGCGAGTCCTGACAAACTCGCTTGATAAGCTGAAGGTTGAGACGCTCTTTGTTTCGCTTCAATCTGTGCGCAGGAGAATTCAACCAGTCAGTTAGAGGTTGAGACTAGGTAGCGAGAAGAGCTTCGACGTACCCGCTCTCGACGAGCCTTGTCTCGATCTGCGACGGTTCCAGATTTCGTCTTGACTGGCCGACCGTCCATGAGAGCTTTGACGAAATCCTTCGGACTGACTACTGGGAAGTTCTCGTTGGCAGTCGTACCGGTTGATGATCGAGGAGTGCTGGGAGATACGAGGGAAGCTGTAGAGGGTTTCTTCGGACTCGGGGTCGAGGTCGAAGCGATTGCTGGTACTGCATATTCTAGAGGAGGTAGTTGAGCAGTCGGGATATTCCTGAGTAGATGAGAAGTTGTCGAAGTAGCCCATCTCAGATCCTCCGCTTGATGAGTCTGATTCAAGATTTCCGTTTCGACAATTCCTTTCCCATCTCTGTTTGCCCACTTCTTCAACCTTCTCTCAAACTCTTTCCGCCTCTCTTCCTTACCCTGAGTCCACAATGCAACGATACTCATTCCATCTCTTCCTTTCCCGATACTGCTTGGACTAGGCGGCATCGTGGTCGTTCGTTTTCCTCCTTTCGGTGAAGAGGGAGGTAACAATTCGAATTTGGGCAATTGAGGATTCGCCTTGACGGCGACCGAGATTCCTAAGCCATAAGTCAAAGAGACCTTTCCCATCTTCGCCAATCTCGAACGGGTGATCAAGAAGCCCATCCCTCCCGCTTCATCCTCCTCGACTCGCAACTCATCTTCTTCTCCGTCGAGTGAGTCACACCCTTGCCAAACCCAACACACCTTTCGTAATTCGTTCTCGCTGAATCGTTTCCCCGAAGATTCGAGCATTCGGGACAAGGTAGGTAGATCGATGAGGTTCGTCATTCGGACGTAGGCTGCTGAGGAAGTAGGATGGACGGAGGAAACGGTGGAAGCGATCGAAGAACCGTGTGTCGAGAGATGGAGGATGAGGGCTCGCTCGAGAGCAGTATGAAGCGAGAGGAGATGGACGAGTGACGGTGGAAGAGCTGAGGGAGAGACAACGGCTGCAGTCGACGATGTAGACTGGAGGCCGAAGGGTAGACCGAGCGAGGGAGAAGGTGAAGTGAGGAGATCTGGAAGGAGATTAGGTCGAGGGGGAGGAGTCACTGGTCTTCGTTTCGTGGGCGACAATTTCGTTGGGGTTCTTGCTGCTTTCTTGGGCGACAATGAGAGATTGTCGTCGTCGTCGCTGTCGAAAGCGAGGAGCCTCCCTTTCCCTTTTGATGGAGAAGAGAATGGTGAAGCATTCGCCAATTTCTCCCGGTTCATCTCCAACTCGATTGCTTTCCGCTTCTCCTCCTTCCTGGTTCTCGCCAGGTCCTCCACTGTCTCGATAGGCTCGTTCAGCAATAAGTTGGCTTCGATCTCTTCCTTCGTCAACACTTCTTTCTCATCTTCTGTCGGTGGTCGATAAACCCTTCCTCCGAGAGTGACCAGAACACGGGGAGACTTTGGCGGAGGTGGACCAGATCGCGAAGGGGAAGTGTTGGAGATGGTGCGGTTTCGAGAAGCGGATGAGGGAGGAGTCGGAGGTGCTCGGGTCTCGCTAAGGGAAAGTGATCAAAAAGTGATGAGCTGATTCCGCGTCAAGAGAATGGGTTACGCTACTCACCTTTTGCTAGCTCTATTATATTTCGCTTGCTTGTCTGGAGATGATTTGTTCGAGCGTGATGTAGATTTTGAAGGAGACTTGAGCGCTTGTTGAGTGATGAGGTCTCCTCCTTCATCTTCCTCCATCATGAGCTTCCTACGAGCGGCCATGGCTCTCGAGTTGGACATAACTGAATAGTTTGCTAAGATGAAAGAGGCAAGGGAAGTTGAAGATCGGGAGGTGATGGGGAAGAAAGGTGATCAAGAAATTGAGGAGAAGCGAGGTGAAGGCACGTTTGAGAGGTTCGGGAAAGGTAGGACGGTTGAATATAGATGTTCAAGATGTTGTAAAGCTTCTAGTAGGGCATAGTCGAATTTAGCGAGTGAGGTGAAGGAACCCAAGAAGCGAATCCGCTTTTCTGCCTCCGTCACATCACTCTCAAATCAGAGGAGTTTCTGTCAAAGTGCGACTCTACCAGGAATCATACATGGAATATCATGGTGCGTGGACTTGCTCTCCCGTTGTCTTCTCACTCGCTGATTCGGGTTTCTCGTCGTCACAGCTTCTCTGTCCCCTCAAGCGTGTAGATGCTCCTCGAACACCTGTAGGGTGCAGTGATGGCAAATGAAATGCTCGAGTACCAGAACGAAAGCATGCGGTCTACGATGCTTCACCCCTCGATTTCGCGAAACTCCTTTCTTAGATCCCTACTTCAGCGCGCGACATTCAAGAGAACACTTCAGCCTTTCCGAAACGAAGATAGAGGTCGCCGACCACAGATGATGCTGAAGAGAGGACTTCTCAAGCCTGGGTATCGTCAAACGTCGACGATTATCGAATTTCTCCTACTTCCCTCTTCCGATACTCTTATAAGCACCACGACGTTCATCCGGGTCATAGTCTGATAATAGTCTGACCTTGTACGAGCCGCTCCGATCCTCGTCTTGGCGAGCTGTACACTGTAATATTCAATTTCGCAAGCTTGCGAAAGTTTCGCTGTAGAATTCCGCTCGTTGCTCAACTCGTTCGTCGTATCCTCGATTCTACGACTGTCTCGAGTTGAAAGTGGGTCATTGCCGCAGTCGAGCGCTCGTCGTCGTCTAACGTTCTTTTGGAGTGAGAAGATGACGACCCTAGCAATTTAATGCTCTCAATGCGAAGGAGCGATTCCAAGCTAACCCACCCTTTTCCTTCTCCATCCACCATCACAGCTCTAGAGCTCATCAACGCCTGCCATGTCACTCTCCGATCTCACCAGAAGCTACACCACCTTCCCCTCACAGTCACAGACGGCTACAAATTCACTCCGTTTCATCACTCCCATCGTCCCTTCAACTACAGCGAGAGAGGGACCTAGCAACGTACCGGGATACTCTATCGGTGGAGCTGGAGCCAAGGGTACTGCAATCGCTCTCTCCTCTGCAACTTCAACGGCGAACTCGGGTGGGGGATCCGGAATGAATGAAGGATTAGCATTAGGACTTGGATTGGGATTGGGTATTTCTGCTCTCTTTGCAGTGCTCGTGAGTCTACTGTATAATTGCGAAGTGCTCTCGAAAATGAAGGCTGACAGACGGAGAATTTTCTTCGTTAGGCCGCTCTTTACATCGTTCGCTCGAGGAAGGCGCAGAAGGTAGACTTTGAGAAACGTGCAGAGGTTATCCGTCAAACTGTTGAAGCCGGAGCTGCTCGTCCTTCGGTCAATTGAACGTGAGTTTCTTTTCTTCAGTTTCTGCGATATCGACTGAATCTTATTGATCACTGCAGTATCACACCAAACACTCTCAGCGCCATTTTGCCGTGCAAATAATCGCTCTCTGTAGCCCTATCTTTCCCTTCAGTATCACTCCCTTGTCGTATCCATTTTCGTTCTTCCCCTTGCTCCAATTTTCACTGTTCGTACATTTTCTTCGTTTCCTCGGTTGTAATGCTTCATTCTTGTCCTGTCGACTTCCATTCTCATGTTCGATAACGTGGATGTAGATCCTCGGAGAGTGAGGGACTCAATCCGGAAGAGGTGGCTTGACCATTTCATCCTTCGCACGCTCAAATTCTACCTTCTCACTGCCTTTTCACCCCTTCTCGCTCCATCAACAAACGCTAGCTCGTCGAACATTCGAGTTTTCCAATGCATTTCAGCGTTCCCATCAGCTAGGAGCGCTTCCGTCGAGTTTCACTCGATCTCGACTCCGAGCTTCGCTCAAACAGGCAGGTTGACTTTTATCGCATCTCATCGCTTTCCTCCTTCGTCCCTTCAAACTGATCTCCTGAGCTTCCTCTTCCAATTGTAATTTGACAATTGTCAGTGACATTGAACCTTGATGGCATCAGTCCCAAAGGGGCGAAAGAGGTCGAATCTTCCTCTTCTTCTCTTTCTTTCATCTCTTTCATCTCTCGCTCGAAGCTCTCCCCTCTACAGCAAGCGCTGGTCGCTCAGTCACTCGTTATCTCACGCCGTCTACCTTTCACTCAACAATCAAGAATGAAGCTCTCCTCTTTCGCAATCCTTTCGACCGCTTTACTTGTAGCCCCTACTTTCGCCGTACCTCTAGAAGACACGGGATTAGATAAACGAGCATGGAATTGTAAAGGTCCGTTGTAAATGCCCTTTTTACACGAGTCGCACCTTAGCTAACAGACCCTTCTTTCAGGCGCATTCCAATGTCGAGGCATGCGTAAACCGCCAAACAGCACTGGGGTATGTCAGAGAAATATCTGCACTTATGGTGAGTCCCTCCCCGTTTCGTTACAAAGAGGAATGGAGCTGACAATCGACGCGAAAATCAGTCTGTAACGAAGGGTTCGAACGAAATGGTGTCAGATGTCTGGACTCTGCATCACTTTCCGCAAACTCTACTTCAATAGCATCGACGTCGACCGTCGCCGCTACGACTACGACTCCAGCGCCTTCTCCTACTTCGACAACTTTGATAGTTCCGTCGACGACCACAACTTTGGCTCAACCGAGCGTGACTCTCACCCCTAACGCGCTAGCCGCAGCCGGAGTGACTGGCTTCCAAGGGCTTAATACAAAGTGAGCCTCCTACTAGTTTACGAAGTTCACGGATCTCGAGAATTGACAAAAATTCATTCGACAGCGCGATTCTTTCTTGGTTCAAGACGAACCTTGCGACTGATTCGACGAACGGTAACTCGTGGTGTGGATATCCTGTCAGTCCTCTTCCTCTTCCTGTACCTTTTTCGCTTACGCTGACCGTACTCTCTCCATTTCGCAAATCCTGATTCTACGTCCTTCGATCACCTCTTCTACCTCGTCATCATCCCGAATACCCACTCACAGTACACCGACGCAGTACCTGGCTTCGCTCCATCACTCAAGACGATGATGTCAAACTACAACTACGATTACAAAACCGCTGCAACCAGTTATTGCGGTTTGGAAGCCATCGTCATGACTCCCGACGGTAGGAACACTACTCTGTACCTTGCGGACGCCTTCGACGATTTTTGGCTTATGTAAGAAATCAATGGATCTATCGAAGAAAAGCGAAAGTAGCTGACCCGTCGTCGTTGATTTCAATTTTAGAACTCCCTCGAGTTTGGACATCGTTTATGGCTCTGTATGTTGTCCTCCTTGGCCCCAGTCGATCAAGAGTGATACTAATGACCTATTCGAACCTTTCCTGGCACAGTTCTACAAGCTCTTCGGACGAACGACCGACAACAAGAACGACGTCGTCAAGCAAGGATCGTGGTATTTCACAGGCAACAGGAACGAGCGATACAAGTTCAAGGGTCTAGGAGCTAGGGGACTGTAGATGTCGGGGTCGAACGAGATCAATAGACGAGAAGGAGAAAGGGGACTGGTTCCTCCGTTCGACGTTTTTTCTGTAGCCGCTCTTGTGGTCTGTACTAGTCATCCTTGAAACGCTGGGCGTGTCCAACCAAACACTCTCGATTGTTCCACGAGACTGAGAGAAACAATTTGAAAACAATTACATCAACAAGTTAAAACGAAATCACAAACATCCTCAATTGAACAAAGTTCTCCCTCTCGATTTCGCCTTTTTCCTTCTCTTTTCCTCCTCGGTTCTCCACCTACTCCACACCTCATCCCCATCCATATACGCACCTTTCAACCACCTTCCCCTCTCGTCTCCCTCTTTCCCTCCCTCGGTGAACTCGAATGCAGTCCTAGCGTGCAACACTCTTCGATTATCAAACACTACGCATTCTCCCGGTTCCAACTGATGTTGAAACCTCCATTTCCCCTCCTTATCATCGCACAACTCACTAAACGCTCCTAAAGCCTCGTGCAACTCCATTAGTTTCTCCGTATCATGACTCTCAACATTGACACCTTTCCTATTCATACGTTCCAACTCAAAGTTGCCCTGGAACGGAGGAGAGTAATTGACGGCTTTCAAAGTGTGGGAAGAATTCTTGATGAGTTCGAAAGTGGGTCGAGAGAACCGGGTCCAGTGGGGAGAGTTGCGGTACTCGAAATGAACGGGTTCGGTACAGAGCGTTTGAAAGTAGGAAGGTTGAGTAGAGTGGAGGTGATGGGCGAGAGCGTAGGAGTCGACGAAATAGGAAGAACCTCCTGAAATTTGATGGTTTTGGAGAGAGTGTAAGAATTGGTACCGAGGTGGATGATCAAAGTGACTGTTTAGCGTATAGAATTCGTGTATCAGTACAAGTGGAAGGAGAGGAAGGGAAGGGAGTCGAGAAAGAGAGAGTGGGCTCACGTTAGGTCCATGTGTAAACCTAAATCCAAATTTGTATAAGCTATATTCCTACTCCCTTCTTCTGCCTTGACGTCCCACAAATCACCATACCAGGTCTTTCTCAAACTTCCAATCCTTTCTACCAACTTTTTCAGTTCGGTATCGTGTCCCTCTTTGACGTCGGTGGGTACGTTTGTCAAGAATACGATTCCATCTTTAACCAATCCGTCCAACGCTTTGAACAGTTTATTCTCATCTTTCATGTATTCCCGATAATCCATCTTGACTAGAGTCTTCTCCAATTGTTGCTTATCCCACACTCTCGATTCCGGTAAATTTCCCAAAACTTTATCTTGTTCCTTCCCACCCTGTAACATTCCACTCAACAATTCCAACGGTACGACGCTCAATTTGACGCACTTCTGATCCATTCCTTTGGTTTTCAAGGGAGTGGACCATTCCGTGACTAGGCATTGACCTTTTTCGGGTATTTCGTGAACACCATACCCGATCAATTTACCTTCTATCGGTACATCTGTCGTTCTGAACAATTTCTGATTCGAGGAAGGGTGGACATGGGAAGGGTGGATCGAAGAATCTCGTAACCATAGGTTTGGGATGGAGAGTGAACGAAGAGAGGAGGAAGTCGGATCGAGGAAATGGAGGGTGGTAGATCGGAGTGGGTCGTGAGGAGTGGTTGAGATTGATTCTAGTTGTAGAGTCGGATCATGGAGTCGTGGAATGAAAGGTTGAGGCTTTTGTGGAGCAGTTGGAGGAGGTTTGGAAGTAACCGGAGTTGGAGGAGGAGAAAAGGCAGAAGAGGAACTAGATTGGGAAGGGAGTACAGAAGCTGATCTACTAGCTGTAGTAGATTGACATCTAACTAGATTCCGAGTGATTAGAGGTTGAATAGTTCGAAGCATAGTCAGCGTAGAGAGCGAAAGAGAGAGAGCTGAGAGAGTGTCGATCTCTTTCTGACTCTCCTCATCATTCCCCGATTCATTCCGAGAATGGCTACATTCAGTAAATCAACCTTCAATGCTACTAAATACGCTGCAGCTAGACCGTAAACCTACTCCCTCTCCATTTCCCCCGCTCATCCGAGAGTGTTGAACTGACCTCATTCTCTCATTCAGGCATTATCCAGCAGCACTCTACTCGCATGTCCTCAACTACGCATCATCCTCATCATCTTCCTCCTCCCCTCGAACCCTCGTAGATCTAGGATGTGGCCCGGGGATATCGACATTCCCATTCTCGTGTCATTTCGACAACATCATAGGAGTAGATCCATCAAACAACATGGTACAAGCAGCTAGAGGGATACAGAGGGAGAAGGAAGATAAAGGAGAGATAGAGAGGAACAAATTCAGGTTCGAACAAGGTAGAGGACATGAATTAGACGAAATCATCAAACAGGACGAATCAGTCGATCTGGTCGTAGCGGGACAAGCGGCCCATTGGTTCGACCCTCTCCCAACTTATCGTTCACTCGCTCGAATCCTCAAACCAGGTGGTGCATTCTGTTTTTGGGTACATTTTTACCAATCTCCCTTCTTCCTTCCCTTCCTCTCGATGCTGATCTCTCCCATGCATGATATGAATGTAGGGTTACGGAGAGATCTTTTTCCCCTCTCGACCAGAATTGACGGAATTGATCCCTCCCTACTCTGGTGGATTACTCGGTAAAACACGAATCCCCCTTTCCCCTTCCCCTTTGCCTCCCTCTCAAGCAAATTCAACTGATCATTCTCCTCCCATCTACCCTGAGGATTATAGGTCCGTATTGGGAGCAACCAGGTCGATCCATTGTCGAGTCCCTACTCGTCCCTTTCCCTCTCCCTCTCCCTTACAATTTCCCTTCTTCTTCTTCCTCTGATCACTCAATCTTAGACTCCTTCGAACCCTCCTCCCTCAAAAGATCATTCCATCTCTCCAGCTCCTCCTCTTCATCCTCCCCTTCACTCTCACCCTCTGAATCCTCGATGATCGAAACTTCGGTTCATCCTTTGCTATTGAAGAAAGCGATGACTCTAGGGGATCTCGAAGCTTATTTGAGAACTTGGAGTAGTTTGCACAAGTATAATGAGGAACATCGAGAGGAGGGGAAGGATGTCGTTGAGGAATTGTTGGAAAGAATGAGAGGACGAGGCTGGGGGGAAGGGGAAAAGGTAGAGGCGGCTTGGGAAGTTGGGATGGTTATGGGTAAGAAGAAAATGTAAGAGCGAGAGCGAGAGTATGGAGTAGACGTAATGGGCGAGAAATTGGAAAAAGGATAGGAACATTGGCGATGCTTGATGGGGAGAGGGTTTTGAGAGGATGAACTGAGTTTGATCGAGTCCGAGGGGTTTCCGAGAGGATCATGATCAGGACCTTTGAAGAGGACGGCAGAGGTATTTTCGGTACAACAGTCGAATTCTCGTTCGTGAGATGAAACTCGAGCGTGAAATGGTCCAAAGTAGGAGTCGAAGGAGATGGATGAATGGCATGGGATGAAGGGGCTGTCGTCCTGTCTGCCGAGGTTGAGCACCTCGAACCGAGTCCAAAGGTGTGGAGGAGAAATCTCGAATTAATCCGCTGCAACGAGGTCCTGTATTCGCACAAATTGGTGATTCACCTCGTCAACGCTGCCCGTCGAGAGTATGAGAGAGTAGAAACTCGACTCACGTTTGATCCTCCTGCCCCTAATCGCCTGCTGTTATCTTGCGTCTCATCCTGCCTTTTGCACTATCCGACGATTCTCCCTCTCTGACCCTTGCCCTCCCTATCCTCTCTATCCTTCTTCTCTTGATCTAGTAGCGCATCTTTTCCTCCGCCTCCCGAAG
>JGI24890J29729_1000272_pt1 | contig 38016 bp, 38 predicted proteins | sample FreactcultureFD7_FD_29729 | JGI IMG/M metagenome (IMG submission 29729)
GGCCATTGGAGCCACTTTTGCCGATGAGAGCCAGGCTTCCCGCCTCCTTGCGCTCCAAATCGCACAGAAAGGCATGAAATCCGCGCTTGAGAGTGACGGCAGCCTCAAACCACTGCTACATCCCTCCGAGCCCTCTCACGTCAAAATCTACGCGGATATTGCAGCCAAGGCTGGTCAATGGGGATCAGACACTCAGATTACAGTCAATTGCCAGGCTTATGCCGGTGCCAGTCTTGCGTCTCTCAATAGTGAGAGTGAGGACAATATAATGGACGTGTAAACATAATACATTGATAATGAACAAAGTAGTCCTTTCCATTACAGTGGTTGTTTAATCTTAATCAGCACTTTACCAAAGATAAAGAAACCAGTGAAGGCAGGGAGCACGGATCAACGGGAGCGTGGCAAGCCCGGCTTATGATGAGCCACGTCCTACGGTGGAGGGGTGACACGTCCTGCGCAGTGACCGACCCACCGGGCGGGGGTGGTGCCACCTCGGAAAACGCGAGCGATGTCCACGTCCACCCTCGTACAAAAATTTGAGGTAAATTTTCGACTTTTATTATGTCATATTACCTAGTGTCAGACCACGGTAAGACGGCTCCACGAGACCACGGTGATCCGGCAAAAAGTTCTCCACACCCACACGCCTTTTCCGTTGAGAGTTTTCTCAGATAGGCTAGGGTTTCGCGTCGCTGTCCTCGCCAAAGGATCAGCGACGCTGACAACCCACATAATGAACCTATGAAAGCTGCTAAAAAGACACTACCATACGCACGGAAAGAAATCAACATCACTCTTTCCGATGAAAACAGATTCTGGAATAAGGTAGATAAATCTGGTGGGCCAAACGCTTGCTGGATGTGGGCCTCTGATAAATACAGCACAGGGTATGGGTGTTTTTATTTAGCAGGTAAAAAAGTCAAAGCGCACCGCGTTGCATGGGTGAGCACATATGGGAGCATCCCCATTATCAGCAGTTACCACGGGTTGTGCGTCTGCCATCGGTGTGACAACCCAGGGTGCTGCAACCCATCTCATTTGTTCCTCGGCACAAATGCTGACAACGTTGCAGACAGAGAAACCAAGCACCGCAACACCCCTGGTGAGGCAAACACAAGTGCCAGGCTGACCAACACCCAAGCCATCGAGATACTTTCTCTCTATGCGGTTGGGAACATGTCACACGAGGATATTGCCAGACAGTTTGGAGTTTCATCCAACACCATCAGCCGCATTACCAATCGCAAAGGCTGGAAACACCTGCCTTTTGCTGCCGTTAAACCAGTCAACAGGGTTTTCAAAAAGGCAAAACCTGTCTGTGGCGAGATGAATGTCAGTTCCAAACTGACCAATGCACAGGTCATTAATATCCGTTCCTCATACAGAGCAGGCACAACAAACTTGACCCAGCTTGGCAGGCAGTTTGGTGTCAACCCTTCCACCATTTGGGAAATAACTCAGCACAGGAGTTGGAAACACATCATTGACCCCACCCATCCTCTCCACGACATCTGGTAAAACACACTTTCCGTAATCACATCTTGACACCCATGTGCACACGTCTATTGTCACACCCATGAAATCCCCCGGCGCGCCCATCAAAGACCTCACCGGAAAGACGTTCAACCACTGGACGGTTCTTTCGCAAGCCCCACCTGACCCAACCCGGTGCAGCCAGACCCTGTGGCTCTGCCAGTGCTCTTGTGGTGTGATCAAGGAGCAGGTCATGTATTGCAGCCTCACCTCGGGCAGGTCAGGGTCTTGCGGACACGTCAAACGTGAGCAGGGGGCCAGACGCAAAGCAAAGGCCTGTTCGGCCAAGACTCAAGCCACCTACATCTGGAGAGGCCAGTCCTTGAAACTCACCCAGATTGCCCGTCTGGAGAACGTGGATGCCCAGGAGCTTCGTCGTCTCGTCGTGGTCAGGGGCATCTCGGTCAGCAACGCCGTCATTGATGTCCGCATTCGTTGCAGAACCTTTCACGAACGTGCCACCTCCCACGGTGCCACGGGTCTCACTAGGACCGGCACCACCCGCACGCGGTGGACGAAACACTTTGTGTAATAATCCGGTTGACCCGCCGCCCGGCACGATGTAAAGCCACGGCCTCTCATGAAGGACACCTGCATTTTCCTATTTGATGTCTCCGGCATCATGGCACTCCCTTGGCTAAATGCCGGGTTCGAGTGCTGGTGTGTGGACCTTCAGCACCCACCTGGTATTACCCGAGACGGCAATCTGTTCAAGGTGAACGCCGACCTGTCCACCACCTGGACCTCGCCAGTGCCCAAGGAGAGAATTGCATTTACAGCTTCTTTCCCGCCGTGTGACCACCTGGCCGTGAGCGGGGCACGGTGGTTCAAGGGGAAGGGTCTGCGCAAGCTCTCATCATCAATTGACTGCTTCGCCACAGCCGCCGAGCTTGCAGACTGGTCCGAGGCACCTTCGTTCATTGAGAACCCGGTGAGCACCATCTCCACCTACTGGCGCAAACCGGACTTCAACTTTCACCCGCATGGGTTCACCGGCTGGTGCAAGAAGGACAATTACACAAAAAAAACCTGCATCTGGACGGCCAACGGTTTCACCATGCCACAGGAGTTCAAGGCACCGGGCCTCCCCAAGCCCGACGACCGGATACACAAAGCTCCACCATCCGAGGACCGGTACAACTTCCGCAGTGCCACCCCGCTGGGCTTTGCCCGTGCCGTGTTCAATGCCAACTGCCTCCACGGTGTCTGGTGAATCACACAATCTGTAACATCCGCCTTGACATATCCACAACAGCGGACCATCATTACATCACACGACATTATGAACACACTTAGGACAGCAGCAGAACTCGCAGAGATTCGTCAGAACTACATCGCCAGCAGCGGGTTATACACTGTTTGGAACAACCTCTCGCCGGAAAGGCAGCAGGAACACATCAAGGTCATGGAGCATGTGCTCAACAGCTTCCTTGAAAGCATTGATGGGATGCCTAGTGTGGATGAACTTCAATCTGTCGGTTTCACTACCAACGTTCATGTGACAAGGCCGTTGATTGAGGCCATCCGCAACCTCATGCTGGCGGCACACATGAAGCAGATGTCCGCAGTTGCCGCGCTGCCGGAGAAGTGGCGCAAGGATCAAGAAAGCGCGCAGAGCCTTGTCACCGTTCGCGGCTGTGCATACGAGCTTGAGGAAGCCCTCGGTTCTGTTCCTGCGGAGACACCACCCACACCGGTTCCAGTGATTCCCGAAGAACTCACACCCCAGCCAGCACCACAAAAACTCAAGATCGGTGATGTGGTCTGCCTTAAAAGCGGAGGGCCGCGCATGACAGTGGAGACCCGGTCCCCTGATGGCCCGAACGTTGGGTGCATCTGGCTTGATGGNGCCATCATCAAGCAGTTCCCGTTCCACGAAGATTGTCTGACACTTGCATAACCATGAAAATCCTCTGTCTCCTCTCCAACACATGGCACCCGAAGCCGGAGTCACTTCACCAGCTTCTCACCGCCCAGCCAGACCGACGCCACCTCGTCATCGCCAGGCAACTGTTCGGCACCACCAACATCACCGGCAGCCGTCTGCTGACCGTGTTCGGGGAGATATTCAAGGCCCACACCCTCGTGTTCGAGCACGCCACGACCACATCCCCCGGCCTCGGTGACAGCGGCGGACGGCCCGCCTACAACGTGCAGCACATCAGGCAGGCCATTGACCGTCACCGGCCTGACGTGATCCTCGCCGTGGGCATTGCCCCGCAGGATGCCATCAATGACATGCAGATGGCCAAGCGGGTGCAGACCATGGGGCTGCCGCCAGTGGTGGCGTGTCTTGCTCCGGCGACCAACAGGCCGGGGTGGCTGAGGAAGATGATGGCGGCACGGGATGAACTTGAAGAAGTGTTGAACCGGCAGGAGGTGTGCGCGTGAAGTGTCCACACACCCATTACACCAAGGGTAAACGCGTGTGGATTCGTCTTCGAGACAAACGCGAAGCCATTGGCAAGTTCGTGGAACGACAAGCCCGTGGTGTACTGCTTGATTGTGGTGAATTTAAAATCAAAGAAATCTCAGCCATGGGGTATGCCCGGCCAGCAACTTTTAGAAAACCAGCACACCACCCATGACCCCTCCACCACCTCCCGACATCATCGACTCCCTCTGGCCAGTTCTCACCACCGGTGTCATCATCTTCGTCATCTACGCGCTCAGGCAGCTTCACATCGCGCTCAACCAGACCCACGAGCAGCAGGTTCGCACCGAAGCCCAGCGGCTGATGCTGCGCTTCTGCAAGAACCCGACACAGAAGAACTTCAACACGGCATGGGCTTACATCGACGAGCATGATGTCTGGGTCACGGAGCTTGACCAACCGCTCGTGCAGCGGTTCAGGTCGCTGTCAAACGTGAAGGGCATCAAGTGAGAAAGCATTAATCACAGAAATTATATTGACATTATATCAGAAGCACACGAGGATAAAAGCATGTCAGATTCACACACCCCCGACGACGACAAGACCCCAGGACGGGACGCGCTCGCCCTCGCCTTCTACGACCCCATGTGGGCTGAGATGTCACAGGAGACCATGCACCGGATGCCCGACGAGTGGCAGGGCCGCATGGCTGCGCTGATCAACGAGTTCGCGGTGGAGAACCAGAACGTGGTGGAGGAGAACAAACAGTGAACGACGAACGACTTTCCCCGCCACCTGCCAACGAACAGTGTGAGCCTTTCCGCATCCAGTCTTTCGAGGTTCAGTTCGGCATGCCCGTCTGGATCACGCTCGAAGACCAGCAGAGGTTTCAGGATCTCTTTGAAGGCATTGTCAAAGCTCCATGGAACCAGCCCAAGGAAGGCGTTCACTGGCTGGCCGGTTGCGGGTCCAAGCCAGCATGGAGTGCTGTTGACAGCCTGATGCTCGGCAAAGCTGTGGAGCCAGGTGCGCCGATCACAGGGGAACCAACGTACGATGACAATGTTTATTTCCTGGAGTCGGCAGCCCGTGAGTTTGTCAGCGATAAAGAGCGTGAACGGGTGGAGAAAAGGCGTGCGCATGAAGCCTCTCTGCCAGGGAACACGAAGGAAGACATTCTCGACATGATGCGTGACGAGTTTGCACGGATCACGGCCCTGTGTGCGAGCATTCCCGAGGACTACCGGCTCAAGGAAATTTCAGGGTTGTGTGAAAGAGCGCAACTCACTATTGGACAGAAGGTGCCTCTCATCAAACAAATGGACACACTCAAGGTGGCACTGTCGGCATTCATCAAAGAGGATGAGGAGGCTATGAAAATTATGCGGCACATGCAGCCGGATTACAAGCCATCAGATGGTTACATCAAACTGCATGAGCAGGGCAAAGCAGCTCTCCAAAACCCATAAACATTTCCATGAAACAACCCAACCCCGTCCTCGCCAAGCAGCCTCAAATGGTTGCTGAATATGGAGCCCTCATCATGCGTTCAGGCATGTCGAACAACGAACTCACAGCAGCCCTCGGGGTTCGCTACGAGTGCCTGCACAATCGTAAGCGTGGCAGGCAGACGGTCACACAAGAAGCACTCCTCGCCCTGCGCTATGTGGTCATCGAGCGCGAGGCCGACCGGCTGGTGACGAAGGCCCGTGCGGTGGCTGATCCATTGGAGGGGATTTATTGAAATCCCAACCCAACAGCGATTACGACAGCAATGATGTGGTGATGACCCCTCTGCATCTTGCCAAGCGGATCATCGACCATTTTAAACCAGAAGGCCGGAAAGTGTGCTTGTGCGGGGCGCGGAAATGTTCTTGACACAGTATCAGTAATAACTGAGAATGGTGCCTCACAGTTTTTCAAAGCCACTCATTTTTATGAAGTAACACCCATCACGCTGTCACGCCGCAAGGCAGGTCCACGGGAGCCGACAGGGAAGCAAACCGGATGCAGAGATTCGATGTGTGAAAAAGATCAACCGGGAAGTGCTGGTGCGAGTCCAGCCGAGTTTGTGCATTCTCGTAGTGTAAAGGAGCATCCTGTATCGCCCGGCGCGGAGGAGTAAAAATGCACGCTAAATTTGGCACTTTCCCAGTCAAGGCGTAATCTTGCCATCCCTGTCTCCGGCCTTTACCTGCCCCGGCACTCGGGCACATTCGTCCTTCAATGGACCTTTGGCTTACATTACGTGACGGTCGGACGACCCCCATCACCGGGGTCACAAGTATCTCGTCGATCGACACGGTAGGCACGGCCACCGCGTATACGGGGTCAGCTATCACGTCTGGCAGCCCCTACGTGCAAGTCAGCAGCACGGCCAACATCCGCCCTGGCTCCAACGTGTACGGCTCGGGCATCCCAACAGGTGCCACCGTGCTGGCCATCAACACGGCCACCACATTTACCTTGTCAGCCGTGGCAACGGCCACCATTGGCTCGCTGACACTCACCATTGCCACGGTGTCGGATGCAGACATGAAGCTGCTCACGGTCAACTCGGGGTGGTACCGTGACATATTTACTGAAACCACCCAGCTCGCGTACTCAGGGGGGACTCCAGGAAACAGCTTCCCAGTGGACACAAAATCAGCCATCATTTACAAAGACCCTGTGACAATTGAGGGGACATCAGGCTTGCTCGGGCTCAACGTTAATGCTACTCCACTAGCCACCACCTCGGATCAGCTCGCGCACGTCGCCCTTCGTCAGGCCACTTGGCTGGAGTCTCTGTGGGCTTTCACCTGCACCACGGATGCCGTCGTTGGCCCCACCCTGACTCTGTATTATCGCAAATACGAAGTCATCGGGTTCTGCAACTCGGCACCATCACTTTAATGTCATGGCCTCCGAGCTTAATTTCATCGTCGAGACCACACCGAATCCGGCTGAGGTAAGCTTCAAGGTCAAGGCAGATGGCAACCAGTTGAACCCCGACTCGATGCCCACCATTGGGCTGCCGTACAAAAACATCAGTGACCAGATCACCAACCCTCGAACGGGGGAAGGGTTTGACGACTATGTGTACATCAACGCCACTCAGGAGGACAATGATGTCTGGCTGCACTTCGGCAAACCCAAGACCACCACGGAGAAAAACACACCTTTCCGTGTGTCCTACTCGACACGGTACTACCCGTGGCCCCCTGTGCTGGAGTCACTTCGCATTGTGCAGACTGACGAGTTCCCTCAAGCGGTAAACACCGGCAGCAAGACTGCCACAGCACCTCGGTACTTCCCCCGCTACAAGTTCCGACCCACCCCGAGTGTCAACAGTGTCATCAAGATTGAACAGTTCCTCGCGCCCACACCATTCGACGGGCAGGCGTTGATTCATCCCCAACCGCTGCCTACCGAGATCAGCGGGCACTATCTGGGCATGTCAGTCACATTCCCACGGTGTTTACATCCGCTGGTCATTTTGGACGAGAATGTGCCAGGGGCTTTCTTGGTGGATGGTCAGGGGACCATCAACGTGCCTCTCTCAGGCAACCTCACCCGTCAGACGTTCCCAGCCACCAACTTCCTTGACTGGGCTCCATTCATCTTGGAAGATCAATGCCAGCCGGTCGGAGGTCTCTATCTGCGTGAGCGCATCACGGTCTATCCGCCGTTCCGTCCAGTAGCCACCGAGAATTGACAGATGCCCATCACCACCCAGAACGGCGCGTACGAAGGGGACACACCCTTCTTTAACCAGCCATGGCTGTGGGGGCAGGACAATGTTCAGACATACCGAGATCCCAATACAGGCAGCACCATGGTTGGGCAGCAAAGTGATCCGGTGGTAAAATTTGACAATTTCTCATACGTCAAATAACGTTGACGCTATGAAGTTGCCTCCCATGATCGGGGTCACAGTTGTGACGCCTGCCTACAAACACCTGGAGAAAGAAGCCGTGGCCCGGTTCAAGAAGCACACAGGCCTGCCAGTGAAGGTCATCAGGTGCAAGGATGCAGATGGGTTCAAGACCAAACTGGACCTAGACCGGCACTGTCCACAGACCCGTGTGGTGTTCTTTGATGTGGACTTGTGGCTGTTGCGTCCCATGGACCCCCTCAAAAATTGGAGTCCGTTCGCTTGGATGGCGGTCAACGACAGAGCTGTGTTTAATGTGCACGCATTCCCACACACCGATTGTGGCAGCCACCAGATGCACAAAATGCGGTACTTCAACAGCGGGCTCATCGGCATTAATCTTGCTCTTCAGCACCACCGGGATGTGTTCAAGGAGGCCCGTAGGCTGCACCGGTTGGTGAAGTCCAAGAAGATGAAGGCACCAGTGGACGTGACGGACCAGTTTTACCTCAACAAGGCCGTGCAGGATCTCAACATCGGGCAGGCCATGATGCCAGAGAAGTTCAACTTTTACATGAAGTCCGCCGACTGGGGGCAGTCCCCATGCATCCCGCGTGAGATTGTGGGGCTGCATGCTGCTGGTGAGCCATTGAAACGGAAACTCAAGGCTTTACGTGAACAGGCAGCCGTGTTTGAACGCCCCACCGGTCCCATGCTGGAGGAGGCTGCCTTCAACAACCACAGCATGATCTTTGACCAGCGATGAAAGCGTTCATTGTTTACACATGTGAAATCGTGGATATGGCTGAAGAGTGCCATGACCGGGTGTTGCGGTTCACTAATGTGAATGAAGTTAGTTTAATCCATGTGAGTTCCAAAACAGATGCACACTTCCTCAAATTGGAGATATGGAAAAGGGCCAAAGGACCAGCATGGGTTGTTGACGCAGATTTGTGGTTTTTGCAGCCGTGTGTTCTGCCGGAGCCCCGTGGCCCAGTGGTGTTTGGGAACCCCGACAATTCACCACTTGTCGAGGCCAAGTACACAGGCACCATTGTGGAGCTTGGGCATGCCATCAACACGTCCTTGGTGGGTGCCGATGGCAGCAATAATCTGTTCATGGAGTCCGTGGCTTACGCACAAGCTCTGCAAGAGGCAAAATATGGGGGCAAACCCTTGGAGGATGAAAAGTTTTTTAATGTGGCTGTCACGGTCTCTAATCTGGTAATCGCCAGGCTCTCCACCCGGTTCAACTGGTGTGGAATAGACCCACTAGCCAACACTCTGGCCGTCCATGCTGCCAGCCAGTCTAACAAACTCGAATGGCTCAGGGAAGCCGTCAAAAATTATGAGCGAAACAGCAATACCCCAAACACCTGAGTGGACCAATTCATGGGCCTGCGGGCACTACACCAATTGGATGAAGCACCTCGGCAAGTTCATTGGTCAACCAACCATGGGACTGGAGATCGGATCATGCGAAGGCCGGTCCTCTTGCTTTTTCGTGCAGAACATCCTCACCCATCCAGAGTCCCGGCTGGTTTGTGTGGACCCTTGGGTAATGCCTGGAACGGAAGAACGGTTCCAAGGCAACATCGACATCCTGGGCTGCCGGGCCAAGATGGAGATTCACAAGATGTTTAGTGACGGGTTTCCATTGATGGCACCACCGGTCTATGACTTCGTGTATGTGGACGGCTGGCACTCAGCGGCTGGAGTGATGAAGGACGCCTGCCGGGCATGGGTGGCGCTTAAGAAGGGCGGCATCATGATCTTTGACGACCTCATGTGGCACATCAATGACCTGCCACGGGCGGATTGTCCGAAGCTGGCCATCGACTCGTTCTTGCTGATCTTCGAGAAAGAATTGAAGGTGCTGCACATTGGCCAGCAGGTCATTGTGGAGAAGAAAGTGTAAAATTACGCCTTGACGCTCATCGAGTCCTCTATTGTCAGCACCCCCTTTTTGATAAACCATAGGAGATTATGGCACACACTCGCGCCCAAGCCTATGATCCCTATGATTCTTGGAGTGTTGACGACCGGGGAAGGGCCGTGAATGCCCTCGGACAGCATCGCATAATTGGCTACAGCCCAGACCGTCAGCCGTCTCGTGGGTTCGGTGGTCTCAATGAGCACTACCTGCGGCAGCACAATGACGGCCCACCCAAAGCCATTGACCGTGCTGCACAGAGCATGCGCAAAGCAGGTGATCTGATCACCAAGGACAATCAGCGGGTGCCCGACAACTGGACGAACCGTGGATTTGTCACACGAACTGGCGCGAATCCATACCCGGTCACACCATCACCAGGCCAGCCTCAGTTTGATCCAAAGGCTGCGAAAGACAACCGAGCTTTTGCTGGACTGCCAGCCAAAGCACCAGGTGCCCAGCCACCAGCAGCGCAGCCTGCTCGTCAACAGCCACGTCAGCAAGCACCAAACATTAACGGCCCCGGCCCACTCGCTAATGGGGGCAAAGCTCTCCCTGGCTTTGTGGCCGCACAGGGTGATGGCCCAGAGGTTGATGATCCTGAAAGTACCGAAGAAGATTCTGATGATGAAAGTGATGATGAAGACTCTGGCGATGAAGGTGGTGGAGAGATACCAAAAAAGCCCGAGGTCAAAGCAGCACCAGCAAGCAAGTTGCCAGAAAGCCCATATCCTGTTGCACCCCCCATCCTTGGGAATGACAATTCGAGGGCTGGTGATATTGACGCGGGCGTGACCATGGGGCGGGGTGATGGCCCAGAGGTTGAAACACCTATCGGAGACAATTATAGCCTCATGGATGAGGTTAATGGTCAAGGAGGTGATAATAACGCCATGCCTCTCGGTAGCATCAACAGTAGCATCAATGGCAGCATCAGCAGGCTCCCTGCCAGTCCGTACCCAAGCACTTCTCGGGCGGGTGAGACCATGGGACAAGGGGATGCCTCTGGTGATAAAACATCTATCGGAGACGCTTATAGCCTCATGGATGAGCGCAAAGGTCAGGAAGGTGATAACATCACAATGCCTCCCGGCCTCGGCCCGCTGCCACCCAGCAGGCTCCCTGCCAGTCCGTACCCAAGCACTTCTCGGGCAGGCAACATTGAAAATGCTAAGGCTGATGGGTCTTTCGATACCAAACGTGAAGGGTACAACAGGGATGCCACAGGCACTGGCAGCCGCATGGATGAGAATGGTTTCATCAAGCCTCTCTCGAAGACTGATGACGGCACTGGCACGTCCCCTTATGCCCGTGACAAATGGGGGGCTGGTGCCGAGGAAATTGCTGCCCGTCGTGACTTTGCCCGTGGCGAGGCCCCTGTAAAGGTTACTGATCCGAACATTGGCCCAAACGCTGATGAAATGTACCCACAGCCCCTTCGTGCTGAGAAGCTGAACCCATACGGCTCGTCCACTGCCACGTACGGATCAAAACCAGTAGCAGGAGGCACCATGCGGGACCACGCAGGCCGTGCGGTGTCAATGAGCCCATACTTGCAAGACCAGAGTCTGGTGCAGGACTCCAAGTTCGGCAAGATGCCAGACGCTCAGAAGCCGCTTGGATCAATGGATGCTGACCAGTTTAAAGCCATTGCCCGAGGCGGGAAAATGCCCCGTACCAAGCCCACGGCATGAATACAACCACCACAGTAGCGTCAGCCAGAGACCAGTTATGGAAACTGGCGGACGCATCTGACAAGAACAGCCCCATGTTCTTGTACATGCTTAACGAGATCTGCGAAAAGCTCATCCAGTCTGGAAAATGGAAGGGGTCTGTCGTCAATGTGTCATTTGACTCATCCACCGGCTACATCTCTCTCCCACCCGAGTCTTTTTCAGTGATGGCCATGACGTACAACCGGTGTCCGGCCATGACGTTCACCCAGTTTCATGGCTATCAAGAAAACGGCCCCGGCAATTTGAAGGACACCCTCGACTGGCCTGGCATTTTGCAAGAGCTGGGGGATGGGTTTGTCACTCAGACCGATATCCCCGATGGCACCGTGACCAATCTGCGCATCACATTGTCCAACGTGGCTGATGCCACCAAGGTCTTTCGTCTGTTCGGTCAGAACGGCTCCAACCAGCCTATCTACGATCTCACCACAGGCGTGGAAGGGATCAACGTGACCAGCACGTTCCCAACAACGGACACCCCGACGACCCCTTCTCAGCTTTTCGCCAAGGTCACAGGTATTCAGGCCCCGGCTGATCTGAAAGGTTCATGGACTCTCTCTTATCTGGCCTCCGGCGTGCCTGTCCAGATTGGTCAGTACCTGCCGTGGGAGACCATTCCGATCTACTCGCGCTACCAGACCGGTGTGGCTGACAAGACCATCCGCATCCTGTGCCAGCGCCGGTTCCGCAAAATGGTGGCCGAGACTGACTGGGTGATCCCCGGCAACATCGGTGCCCTTCGTGAAGGCTTCTGGCATCTGAAATATCTCAACTCGTCTGATGACGAGAAGGCTGAGATGAAGTTTGAACGTGCTCTCTACTGGCTCAACAACGAAGCCCGGTCGTTCCGTGCCGGTGCGAGCACACCCACCAATGTGCAGCAGTGGGGCGTGGCCGGATACTACGGCTGGACCGGGGCGGACTACTGATCACTATTATGCCACCCCCAGTCACCAGTCCTGCGATGAAGATGTTCGGCTTTAAGGCCGACCGGATACTGCGTCCCTACCAGAACCCTGACATTGAGCCGGTGTTCCGTAAGTACCGTCCCTCGGACGAAGAGATCAACAGCCTCGGGTATGACGAGGGCGCCCGGCAGCAGGACCAGATGGTGCTGCAAGAAGACCTCATCAACCAGAAGCTGGCTGACCAGCAGGCCCAGCGTCAGCAGGCCCAGCGCAAGGTGGCACGGCTTGAGCAGGTGCAGGACGTGGAGGATCAGGCCAACGAGGCTCTGGCGTCAGGGATGCCAGTGGAGCAGGTCATTCGTGCCCNCCCTGGCCTCGCGCAGTCCCCCAGCTTCGGCAACTACATGGCACAGGCCAAGGCGGTCACGCCAGCCCAGCAGACGTTGGCCCCCCACTACCGGAAGATGCTCAAAACGCCGGAAGAACGGGCTGACTTTGATCAGGCTTTCCAGCATTTTGGCAACGTCACCCAAGCAGATGACCATGCCCGTGCGCGTGCGCAAGAACGTGCTCATCGAGTCGGTCTGATTGACGCCGGGGTGCCTCTTGAGTACATTGAAAATGCTGCCAAGAACAGCCCGCTGACGGCTGAACGTGCAGCACTGCTCAAGCAGCAGTTCAAGAAGAGTGTCACAGGGGGTGATCCTCGCGCTGAGAAAGTGTTTGAGACCTACTCGAAGATGGTGTCTGAGGGTAGCACAGATGCAGCCAAGGAATATCTCAAAGAGATGAAAAGTTTGGGTGTGGACATCACGCCTCCTGCAAAAGTGGAGCCTGTGGCAGCAGCAACAAAGGCAGGGGCTTTTGGTGATACCAAATACCCACCTTTTGTTGAAGGTACGCCAGGCACCGGCAAAGAGGCTTTCCCCACCCATGAGCAGGTCCGTCAGGACAAAGCTGCTCAGATCAATGCGCCGGGGAATGATGAAAATTTTTATTCAAAGGTCATCGCTGACCCAAGCATTCCTTTGCCACAGAGAAAACAGGCTCTGGAGAAATTCAAAGAGTACGTGGTAACAGCCCCACCGCCCCCACATCTCACACTCAACCAAGTGATGGAACGCCGTCATGCGCTTGACCAAGCTGTCGAAAAAGCAGACCACGAGGTCCAGCTCGCCCCTGAGCTTGAGAAGTACAATGCAAAGTGGTCTGAAGCTAAAAATGGAATAGACGAACTGGTTGGCAAGACGGCCACCCGTTTGGGTGTTCCAAAGCAGGCTCTCATCAATTCATTGGTTGAAGGTGAGGGTATCAGCCAGCCTGACGAGAAGTTTGACCGGAGCCGCAAGGACATTTCAATCCCTGATCTTCTCAATGAGACTTGGGTGGATGAAAATGCTGCTGGTGAAAGAGGCAAAGGGTACCATGTATCCATCTGGGATCGTGAGCACCCATCGCTTCAAGGGTTCAAAAACTCAAAGTTTGCTGATGACCTTGGCACTCGTGTCCTCGGGTTCATCCCAAAAGGCAAAACGTTTGGTGATGTACTGGATGCATACAAAGTTGAGCAAAAAGCCCGTCGTGCAAAGTCGCCACGAGAAATGGTAGCACCTCCAGTTGTACAAAATACAGCACCTCGTGGCCCAGTCGGGATCAAGAAAATCGTAGAACTCCCACCAGCCGGGGCCAAATAAAATGGGCAACTATCTTGTCGAGCTTACCGATGGCCGGAGGTTCCAAGTGGAGGCTGATGCCCCACCCTCGGAACAGGATCTGGCTGAATACATGGGAAGCCAGAAAGAGGCTGCTCCAGTAGAAAAACCTGCTGAGCCACTGATTGATTTTTCAGACACCCTACACGCCACTGGGCAGGCTCTTGGTGGTCTCACCACAACAGTGCCGCACGCCTACCGGCAGCTTTCTGAAGGTCTGAACAACCCATGGGATCGCAGCCCCGAGTATTTGCAGTCTAAGGCTGCAAATACTAAATACGCGGAAGAACTGGAGCAGTCCAATCAGGCTGCTGAGAAGTCAGGTGACATCAGCGCGTTCAGCCGTGGCATGCGCCAGGCTGGCCCGAGTCTCGGCTTCAGTGCTGGTGCCATGGGGGCAGGTCTGGCTGGGAGTGCTGTGGGTGGGACAGCATATGGCACCATCGGTCGCAGCCTTGGGGCTGTTGCTGGTCCAGAAGGCGTTATTGCCGGGGAAGCCCTCGGTCGTGGTGCAGGAGCTTTGGCAGCAGGATATGGTGCTGCCTACCGAATGGCGGGGGCACAGTTCCTTGATGATGCCCGCGAGGCCATTGACGAGAAGTTTCAAAGATTGCACAACCGGCTGCCCACCAAAGAGGAGCAGGCTGAAGCATATGAAGAATTGAAGCCACTGGCCGAAGCTTTTGGCCATGCTGAGGCTGGCCCTGAAGCCATTGGCAACCTTGCCATGGGTGGTGCTGGCCGGTTCGTGTTTGGCCTCGGCAAAAAGAAGATCGTGCAACTGGCAGACTCGGCTTTGAGAAAGGCCACCCTAAAGGCTGGAGCGGCTGCTGGAGCAGCATTGACAGAGTTTGGTGGTGAGACGGCCACGCAAGTGGAGCAAAACCGTATTGACCAGCAGGCCAAGGCTCTTATCGCTGGCAAAGCGCCCCCTGAACTTCCAGACAGAACCTTGGAGGACTACAAAAAAGCCCTTGGCGAAGTTGGCCCAGCCACGGCTGCCACAATGGCCCTGATAGGGACTGCCGGGGCCACCGTGGGTGGTGCTAAACGTCTGATGACTCCTGCGGAAGAAGGTGGCATCCAAGTCTCTCCGAACACTTTGCCCGAATCTGCTGGCCTTGGCAGACCTGTAATTGAAGTCATTGCTGAAGCCGATGCTCTGAGCGCCCAAGCCCACCAGCAGGCCGTGGAGGCTGACTCGCCGCTGCTGGCCCAAGCCATTGCACAAAATGCGGCTGCCCCCNCTCCCGAGGCTCAAGCGGAGGAAACAGGAACCGCAGAGCCAAGCGAAACACAGAAGCCGGGGGCAGCCGACAAGACGACTGAAACACTTTCTGATACAGAAGTCAAGGCGGCAACAGAACAAACTCGGCCCACCACTCATCGTGTTTTTGAAGGGGGTTCTCCCATCCGCAGGAATGGTGAAGGGGTTTTTCATGCCACTGATGAAAACTCAGCATTCCGTTTGACTGGTCTGCCTCAAATTGAGGACATGGTTCAGTCTGGTGAAGTGCGCTCAAAAGAGGGTAAAATCAAAGGGGGTAGAACTGGAGAAGTTCACTGGTCCCGTGGGCATGAATCCCTTGGATATGCCCCTCGTGAAGGTGCTTTTTTACTCCAAACGCCAACAGATAATCTTCATCAACGCCAGAATGGGCTTCCTTTGTCTGAAGTCACCGTGCATCAGTTTCAAAATGGCCAGTGGGTTGATGTCTCTGACCAGATCAGGCAAAAACATTCTCAAGTTTCTCTCTCAACCGTTACCACCGAAGCTGCCACCCCGCGAGAACAGGGTGGCAGCAATCAGCATGCAGGTGAGTCGCGAACTCCGGCAGAGGGGTCGATCTCTGACGTTACCAGTGAGAAAGTGCCTGATAATAAGTCATTGTCAACCGTAACAGGCACCGTCACGCTGGACCCCGAGCAGTTGAGCGCCCTCACGCCGAACCCGGCTGAGATTGAGCAGGCCACCACGGACAACCAGCAGCCGCAGCGTGAAGCCATGGACCTGAACACGGCTGGTCCGATCATGGTCATCCGGCAGAAAGATGGCACCCTGAAAGTGGTTCAAGGGCACCACCGTCTGGCCCGTGCTTTGCGTGACAAAGTGCCTCTGCAAGTGGACATTCAGAACGAGGTCTCCACCAAGCCGCTGGCACCTGCCAAGAGTGTCCCCGAGCGCATCAACGAGTCATCCCTCTCGCCACGGACCACATACCCGGCACTGGTGCAGGACATCAAGAACTTGACTGGCAACACGCCAGCCCAGTTGCAGGAAGTCGCTGATGCCCTTCTGCCTGAGCCGATGACCCGACCCACGGCTGAGAAGATTGCCCGTCGTCTGATGGACGAGAATCAGTCTGAACGCGAGGCCAATGCTTCACGAGACCGCGATCTTGAGCGTAACCTTCTCGGGGAAGAAAAGCAGCAGCGCGGAGAGGAAAAACCGATCTCTGACAACAAGGCACCCCTTACCCAAGGTGAGTTCGTGACGTGGCAGGATGAGAACGGCGTCATGCGTGAAGGTGTGCTCACCAAGGCCAGCGCCGGACGCAACAATCTCGGTGATCCGATGTCCGAGGTCACACTGGAGAACAGTGAAGTGCTTCAGGTACCGCGGCGCGAGCTTCAGCCGTTGATGGCGAGCTTGCGCAGGGACGGTTCCAATGATCCTGTGCTGCCATCATCCGATGAATACCTCAAAACAGTCAAGCTCACAGGACGTGAAGAAAGTGACATCCAACAGTTCTTCAGAGGCTTCCTCGTTTTCAGAAATCTCGTCAAAACCCCACTACTGGGGTCCGTCGTGGTTGGATCACCCCGACCCCCCGCAGCATATCTTGGACGAGATGGACGAGTTAATATCCATCTTGGAATCCCCCAAGGAGGCAACACCTTTACAAGAGAAGGTGCTGAAGAAATGGTCAAAAAAAGGCTCGCTGACTTGGTGGATGAAGAAATAATTCATGCAGCAGATTTTGTTGCTGTCAGCAAAGCTTGGGAGGCTGCGGGAAAACCGGGTGATGTTCACGAGTTTTNGAGCAAACAGACTCAAGCAGCAGTGTCTGAACTGGCTTCACTGTTCCCCTCTCTAAATGCAAAGGATCAGGCAGTTTTGACTGACCTTCTGAATGCTTCAGACTCCATCTATAACCAGCAAAATACCGGCAGAACCTTTGATGATTGGATGAGTTATCTTCGTGAAGACAGCCAAGAGGCAATCCCGGTTCTCAATGAGCTTGTGCGTCAAATGGTCCAGATCCACCAGTCTGGTGACATCACAGAAACCGGCTGGAAACGTATCGCAGGAGCTTTGAGTGACTGGGTTAAAAAATGGCTGAAGATCCTGAACATTGGTTCACAAAAAGTTCGTGATGGCGTGTTTGGTGACATCCTTAAGCAGAGAGTTACCCAGGCAGAAGAACAACTGGAAACACTGACATCTGAAAGACTAAAAGCGAGTGCCCGTGTCAGTCCAGCCCAGCAAGCCCGTGCAGAAGCCATCAAGTCCATCCGAGGCACCCTTGGCACTGAGCTTTCAACCGGCGTGTCCGCCGTGGATGCGATCAACGGTGCTGCCGACTTGCAAGGGCAGGTGCCAGGCGTGCAGAAGGCATGGGTGGGCACTCGTGCTGACTTTCTTGCTGATGAGAAGCTGGGCAAAGCCTTTCCAGCGATCAAACGTGCTCTGGAGAGCAGCAAGGGTGACAGGCTCGAAGGACTGTTTGCCGCTGGCCGGGCTTTCGTGTTTACCGATCAGGTGGGCATCTTTGAAGGTGATGTTGCCGCAGCCGCTGAACAGAAAGACGTGACCCCCGGCCAAGCAGCAGTGCAACGGGTGATCACACACGAAGCACTCGTTCATCGTGGCTTCTACGCTCTCGACCCGGCCACACGACGTGCCCTGTTCCAGTGGGGCATGCAGAACATTTATGAGGGTGAGATGGACGCCAAGGCCGAGGAGTATGGCCACGGCACCAACTGGCGCACGGACGAGGCTTCCCGTGAGTTCCTGCTGGAGGAGATCATGGCCAAGATGATTGAGCGGCTGAAGGCACCACCGAAGTCCGGCCCGCTCAAGCAACTGTGGGACATCTTGGCTGCCATTTGGCGCAAGCTGAGTGGCAGAAGTCGTGAAGTCACCCTGAAGGACATTCAGGACGTGGCGAAGCTGCTGCGCACCGCGCTGGAGCTTGCTGAGAACAAGGTGGAGACGAGAGACGGGATGCCGATCAGGGTGGGTGTGGTGAAACCGTCGATACGGCCTATGACCATTTATCGTGCAGGTGATCCGAGTGAAACTGGTGTGAAACCATGGGCATCATTTACCCCCGATGAGGACACAGCCAAATCATACACCGATAACCCTGGTTTCGGCGGCTCCCACGTTCGCGAATTGCGCGTAGATGCTGGCAACGTTCTTGATCTCACAGGTTCTCGTGGGTTTGAAAAACTCGCCTCTGCCCTCGGTTATGACAATGAGACGGCGCAAGAATGGAAGGACAACGGTTGGAATTATCCATGGGAAGAGTCCAGCAAGATCAAACGCGCCCTCCAAGATTCGGAATACGACGCTGTAAAATACACAGATGATTTTCCCGCAGGTGCCACAACGATCATTTTTACTCGTCAACCTCCACAAGTTGATGATGTTCATTTCTCTCTCCGTCCCGCATACACGTCTCCTCTCGACCAGACTCTGGCCAACACGGCCAAAGCTGTTCGGCTCATGCGTGACGGCCCACCAGCAGTCCCGGTGAACCTGCAACAGGTCTATCAGGCAGCCGTGGTCGGCAAGTCCTCGGCCATGGTGTCGCTGGATGATCTGTTCGCCACGGCCAAGCAGGTGCATCCCGATCTGACCGAGGCCGAGTTCGGGCGTCAGTTGCAGGCGTTGTACGATGACAACGGGGCTTACATTGAACCGGCTGACTCACCTGCCGTGATGAAAGAGTCTGCCGACAAGTACAACGTACGGATGTGGGGAGTGCCTGCCTCGTTCGCGATGGTGCTGGAGACTCAGCCGCCACCCATGGCCTCGTTTCGCCCCGAGGTGGCCGAGCAACTGCGGCAGAAAGTGTACGAGGCCCAGGAAGCCTCTGGTGACATCACTGAGTCCGAGCAGGCGCCAATCAAGGACCGTCCGGTCCACACGTTCGCGCAGCAGTCCGGCGAGGCCCGTGTGCAGGCTGCTGTGCAGGTTGTGGATGCCTTGGAGTCGGAGAACGTGCCCAAGGAAGAATGGGTTGATGAGATCACCAGTCCGGCGCTCTTGCGTCAGCTCGGCATCGACAAAGACCCTGACATGCTGAGCGTTCTGCTGGCCGAGGCCATGCGTCGGGGTGCTCCCGGTGCCTTTAGTGCCTACGAGGTCACTCGTGAGCGTGCAGGCCGTGCTCTGGGTGCTGGGGCCATGTTGCACAGCCATCCACGATACCAGCACCTCTTTGTGCTCAACGGCATCAAGAAAGAGCACCAAGATCAGGCCAACGACATTGCCGAGGCCAATGCTGACATTAAAGCAGATGAGGTGAAGAAGCTCCATGCCGAGGCCAACCAAGTGGTCGGGAAAGAACTGGCCGAGTCAGCAGAAGACGCTGCATTCCGTGCTGGTGAGGAAGGCTTGAGCAAGGAGAACAAATCTCTGTGGCAGGAAGCCAAGAACTTGGTCACACGGATTGGTGCCGCCATGCAGAAACTGGCTGCCCGCAAAGCCAAGAATGCCAGTGAAGCCAAACCGTCCATCCGTGGCACCATCACTCAGGCTGAGCTTGATGCGATGGACATCATGACGGATGAAGAACTGGAGGCTTCCATCGCGAAAGACCAGAAGAAGCTCACCTCAGTGCTCAAGAAAATGCGTGGTGATGGCNCCCCCAAGGCCAAGGCAAACCCTGAAGCTGGACGCATCGCCACGCTGGTGAACCGGCTTTCCGAACAGCTTGGCGTGCCCACGGACATTACATCAGCCGTGGAGGCATTGACGGCTTCGCAGGACTCTCTGCGTGGCCAGTTCGAGCAAGGCATTGTGAACTCATTGGTGGGCAAAGTCCGTGCTGCCATCACACCGAAGCAGAAGCCCAGCAAGAACCTCAACAGCGTCATCCGGCAGATCACACGCATCCTTGCTGACAATCTCAACCTGCCCACGAACACCACCGGCCAAGAGTCGCTGGGTGAGAAGGCTCTTGATGCCTTTGGCCGGGTGCGCAATAATGAGCAACTGATCCGCGAAGCATGGGACAAAGCCCGTGAGCAGATCCGCGCCACGCTGGCCAAACGAGCCACCGAGGGCTTGGAAGGTCTGACCGAGGAAGAGGTCAACGACATCGAGCAGCAGATGGATGAACAACTCGCTGCCATTGCAGCCGAGGTGCCAGCCCACCTGTGGGTGCGTGGGCAGGCATTCAGCGTGCTCCGTGATGCCTTGGAAGAGACCACGTTCGACAACAACGCCCAAATCCTAGCGAACCCCGAGGCTGCTCTCAAGGCAGCACAGGACAAAATCAACGAAGCTGTCGAGAAGGNGGGCAACGTGGACCCGGCACGCTGGGCCAGCAACCAGCCGTACATCATCGCCGCGTTCAACCAGCTCGTGGCCGACCTGCGTGCCGCCAAGGCCAAGTCCGACAGCCGCCGTCGTGCCGCCCAACGGGCTGGTGTGTTCTCCCCGGCTGAGACCGAGACGTTCAACCGGCTCATGGATGCCGCCCGCAAGCGTTCGGGTGACAAGACCCCGCTGCTGCCTGAGAACATCTCATGGGGCAAACTCTTCAGCAGTTCTCCACAGTCGCAGGAGGCCAAAGCCAAGGCGATGATGGAGTACATGAAGGCCGATCCGGTGCTCTCCANCCTCACGGCAGCCGAGCAGCAGGAACTGGCCGACATGTTCGCCAAGCAATGGGAGGCCAAGCGCACAGCCCTGACCGAGGCCAAGGTGGCTGCCGTGCTCAAGCGTCGTCATGCCACGGCGAAGGGCAAAGAAGCGGTCAAGGGGGCCATTCCGAAGTTCATCCAGGCCATCAACCGGGGCGAACTCAACAATGACATCATTGCGCAGGACATTGCCGAGAAGTTCGGCTTCCAGAAGCTCACTGATGACGAGAATAAGAAGCTCGAAACGCTGGCCAAAGAGCTTCAGGAACCGAACATATCGGTGCATGACCGGCGTGCCAAGACTGATGAGATTGTCAAGATCATTGCCCGTAAGACGGGACTCTCTACGGCTGAGATTCTGTCAGCTTGGTGGGTGACTTCTGTGCTCTCCGGCCCACGGACCATCTTCACCATTGGCATGGCCTTCCTGAGTGGCGGGTTCGAGGGCTTCACGCATGCCACAGCCACGGTCATCAACGCGCACCTGCAAGGCAGACGCTCTGAGGGCACGGCGGCAGCCATGCAATCCATCACCAACTACTTTAAGTCATATCCACGAGCAGTGCAGTTGGCATGGCAATATGTCAGGACTGGTGACAAGAACCTGCTGGCCGACTCGGACCCGGCCTTCATGCAGTTCTTCGACACCGGGCGCAACAACCCGCAGTCCATCGGCTGGCGCATGACACAGAGCAAGAACCCGGCCACACGCATGCTGGGGCGGTTCATGCACTTCTTTGAGAAGATGCTCACAGCAGGGGACTTGTTCAACTCTACAATCACACGTCACGGCATGCTGCCAACGGCGATGTTCATCAACAGCAAAACCTATGACAAAGCGCGGGTGGCGAGTGAAACTGATCTGTCGAATTACCGCAAGGAAGCTCTCGCCAAGTGGTGGGGTGGTGAAGAACCTAAAACGTGGCAGCAGCAAGCACTCGTCACACGGCAGTCCATTGATCTGATGGAAGCCGTGCTGGCCAAGTATGCCAATGTCCTTGAAGATGCCAATTTCGTGGCTGCGCAGGGGGCCATGACCCTCAACCCTGAAGGCATCGGCGGGAAGGGATACCGGGCCATCCGTGGCATCGCCAACCGGGCAGAAACGTCGTCAGCCAAGGCCGTGAAAGCAGCCAGCATGTTGAAGGCTGAAGAGGTCGGCAAAGTCAACAAGATGACCCAGCAGGCCATTGCCTTCCTTTACCATTTTGCCACGCACCAGATGCTCAACCTTGGCGGTCTCCGGTTTGCCCGGTTCGCTGGGAACAAGCTCAACCAATCCATCGGGTTTGTGCCGTTGCTCGGGCTGGCCCGTCTCTACGAAAAAGATTATGCCGGTCAGATCAAGAGCCAGGCCATCATCAAGAACCAAGTCATCGGTGCTGTCATTGCCATGGTGGGCATCACCATCTTGAAAGCGGTCTCAGATGAGCCGGATGACGAGAAGCGCGGCTGGGGCATTGAAGGCTCATGGGCTGGTCTCTCTGCCGACAAGATCAAGCAACTGATGGCGGCAGGCCGGAAGCAGAACTCAATTCACTTCGGTGAGCACACATTCAATTATGCCAACTGGCCGGTGTCCAGTGTGCTCGCTGCCTTCGGGGCCATGGCTGACCGGATCAAGTACAACCCCAAGGACTGGAAAGAGGCCACGAGCCCCGAGGTGGTTTACACCGGGCTGTGGGCTGCCATGACCTCGACGTTCGACACCACCGCGCTGTCTCAGCTTTCCGAGATTCTGGGCAGCAACGTTCACTCGCGTGACCCGGTGGATGCCTCCATTAAAAAGGTCTCACGAGTGTTCGGCAACTTCGCAGGCGGTTTTGTTCCTCGCGTGTTCAAGGACATTGATCTGATGGGTGACGGCAAACTGCGGAAATACGAAGGCTGGGAAAACTTCGCCAAGGAAGTGCCTTATTACCGGCGTTATGTGGGTGGCCCTTTGCTCGACATTTTCGGCAAGCAGGTCGAGGTTAGCCGCACCCCGTGGAGCCGTGAATACCAAGCCCAGCCCGAAGCACGGGAATACCGTCTGCTGGGCCAGCTCGGCAGCCGGGGCCTGTGGATGACTCCGGCTGATCCTGGCAACCGTCGTGTGGGTCGAGGGAAGCGGTCCCGTGAGATGACCGATGCCGAGCAGAAACGGTTTGTCACCATTGTGGGGGACAAGTACCGTGAGGTGGTCCTGAAACATGGAGATCGACTCACCAAGATGCCTTTTGAAGCCGCCAAGGACATGCTGGGCAAACTGACCGCCCAAGCCCGTGACCGGGCCGAACGGGCAGCCTTGGTCACACCAGACACACAACCATGAAAGCACCCCGCCACGAACACATGATGCCCCAAGGGGGCTGGAGATACACGGACCCGCTCACGGGAGTGGTCATTCAAGACAACCATCTGGGTGCGGTGCTGGACCGTGTGCGCCGGGCATGGATTGCCAACGAGATTGACCCGCCTGCCATGTGGGAGGAGATGATCAAAGATCAGATGTGCCAGCAGAACCCTAGCCTCGACTGTCTCGAAGTGGGGGAGATTGAGCGTGTGATCTCACTCGATGACATCTGGCGCTTTGCCAACACGGCCATGAAGTGGCTGCAAGGAGGTGGCCAGTGGGTCTCCAAGGACGAGTCAGACCGTCGTGCGGCCATCTGTGCAGGCTGCCCTCTCAACGTCCATGTTGACGGCTGCTGGGGCTGCCGTGGTGCCATCAAGTGGCTGGCCGAGCGTGTCGGTATGCCACCACCCACCACCAGTGACGACAAGCTGCAAAGCTGCAAAGCCTGCGGGTGCTACAACAAGGTGGCCGTCCACATGCCAGTGGAGGCCATGGACATCACGGGGGTGGAGTTTCCCGAGTGGTGCTGGAAGAAGCCGGATGTTGTTTGATGTATCGCCAGCCGGGTATTTTACTCTCAACCTGTCTGAGATCGAGGTTGTACCAATACCACCGGGAATAAGAGTCAGGTTTCATCAGCTTAACGGGTCTTCTTCCGCCACCTCAACAGGTGCTTTCACAGGTGCTTCTTTCATCGTGATCCACCCAGGCCCAGCCACCTTGAACCCGGCAGCGAGGACATCGGCCTTCAGCGGGCTCAGGTCATTGCCCACGAACCCCACGTCCTTGGCCAGATCGGTGAGACGGTAAGACCCACGGGCCAGTTTCATCTCAATCTGGGAGGACAGGAAGCTCTTCTCGGGTTTCGGCTCAGGCTTCAAAGGTTCTTCCACCGGCTTCACCACAACCACTGGTTTGCCCTTCTTCCCGCCAGCCGTCACCAGCGTGCGCAGGGAGTTGTCCTTGCAGCCATGCACCAGCACCGCCGTGGCAGGCGCCAGACCCCCACGATGGCGTACCAGTTTGTCTGTGGGCATTGGCACACATGTGATGCCCTCTGGGGTCATCTGATAATCATGGGTATTCCACATGTCCGCGATGAGTTCGCTATTGGTCCACCCCACGGTCTTGATGCCACCACGGATGTAAGTGTCAAAGTTTTCCTTGGGGTTGCTCGATGGCGGGTTGCCCAGATCCTGGATGAGCGGACGAATGGCCTCATCCTTGTGCATGTATGGTGGGTACACACCGACAGCCATCATGTATTCCTCGTTGGGCTTGTACACCAACTGGCCGTTCACGTTGAAAGGCAGTGGGACGATATTACCGTAGCAAGGCATGCCCTTGGCCCGGTAGTCGTTCTGGATGAGATCGAGCCAGCCGGACACCAGCGGGGACGAGTCCACCTCCAGCCACAGGAACGGGTCTGGGTTCTGAGTCCTGCCCAGATTGAATACAGCGCCGAAGAACAGGATGCCGCCGTCCATGGGCATACCGTATTCAGGCTCATAGAGAGACTGGACCACATCCACATCAGCCATGAGAGGTTTCAACCGTTCGGCTTGCCCATGCACCTGTGAGAGCACCGAGGGGGTGGAGAAGAAGAAACAGTTGTGCTCGGAGAGACCACCGAAGTGAATCAGGGTGTCGATGAGGTTCGGGAGCGCGTTGATGTCGTGACGGGAGACGGGGATGACGAGTTTCATGCTTGGATTTTATATGGTGCTGACGTGTTGGCGAAAACGAGACTCTGTGGTGCCCGTTTAGGGAGTTGGCTGAGAGGGTTGTCTTTCCAAGCAGTTTCCGGCTGTCTCTTCATGGTTGAAAATCCTGTTTGGAGAAAAGCATCAGAGGCTTCTTTTTGGCTATTGAAAATAGGCCCCCAACGAAGGCCTTCCTCATCAGAGAATTGGAAAATGATAGCACCATTCTCCAAAGTTTTTTCTTGGATGTATGTTTTAAAAATGGTGATTTTAGCGCGGACTCCATCGGGTGTAAAAGTAGGATCAACACCCGCAATTTGGAAAAGGGGCTGTCTGGCCCCGGTGATCTCCATGGCCGCAGCACATGCAGCCCCGGCAATGAGTTTGAAGATGGATCGGCGGTTCATATTTTCTGTCCGGCGTTTTGCATGGCGAGTTTATACTTGGAACCGCCCATGTCAATGTTACTGAAAAAGGAAGGCACACGCTCAAAGTTGTGCCGCAGCACGGCAGCACGGGCCTCCACGACTGTCGGGAATCTCTCGCGCTGATTCCGTGACAGCACTGAGGCAGCGGCTTCAATGTGCTGCTGGGTGGGTTCACCGGGGAACTGCCAGCCACCGGGGGGCACGACTGACGGGTTGATGTCCTTCACGTCGAGGGTGAACTTCATCTGGTGCTCGCCGGAACCGCCGATGTCCGGCAGCAGGCAGTCGCCAAAGCCACAGAACACACCATTGGCGCGTCCGAACACGCAGTCCGGTATCCACAGGCAGGTTTCCTGGATTGACCGGTGCTTGAGCCCTTCATTGATGGCATTGGCACAAGACTGGTTGCCAATGAAGAGTTCAGACCCGGCGATGAGTTCTGCCGTCTCCAACATGTTGCTGGTGGGGGTGAACTCGATGTTGCCGAACTGAGCGCAGAACTGATGGTGCTCATGGGGCAGTCCAATGAACAAGAGCCGGTCTCCATAGTGCCGGACCACATCAGACCATGAGAAGAAGTCATTTCGGTACCGCTCAGTGCGGTTGATAACGATTCTTCCCTTGGTGAGGGGTGACGGTGTGACCTCCAGCCACGGCTCATCGAGTGAGAAGTCACGGCCAATCCCATGGACCCTGATGAGGTTGTTCAAGTGGGCCTGCATCAGGGACTCGCCGGGGGCGAAGAACAGACCATTGTCACGGAACCGTTCGCTGGCCCAGTCCACAGGAGTGGTGGACTCAATGATCTTCACATCGGCAATGTATGACTGCTTGACAGCGAGAGGAGCGATGAGGTCATAGAGCCTCTGGATGTCCTGTGGAGTGCGGTATTTGGTGCTGTTGCCGTAGCGCAGACAGAGCGTGTGTGGGCCATCAGGGACCTGACGGATCACTCCGAGGAGAAAAATAGCGTCGCCCAGATCCCCGATGGTGCTGACGGAAAGACTCATATTTTAGCAGTTTTCAGGGTCAAATTCAAACTCGTCAGGGAACCACACCATATTGCCTTTGATTGGCTTCCTGAGTGTGAAAGGGTTCTTGCAATGGGCACACGCGGACTTGGCACCTTCAGAGACCAAGTGGTCCCCGGTCATGTGTTCAAGGGCAACCGTGGCCAAGCAGCAACGGAGAACACCGGGGACCGAGATTCGGGTCTCTCTGACATTGACGGGTTTGCTCATGGCCGGTTAAAAAGTGATTTGTTGCAGGCGTGAGCCAGGTTGCCGGACTCAATGGATGGAGGCACACCAGGGCAATTTGGCCGGTATCGCCAGAATGGCAGATCAGGATTGGGCTTGTAGCCAGCAGGCCGGGGCTTGTCCGTCCAGCCATCGAGCCGCAGGGCAAGCCGGAGAACGAACAGGGTGAACTTGATGAAGAGGGGTTTCATTTTCCGTCAGCACGAAGGCCAGTGTTTGGGATGACCTGAACACACCGATCATCCCAGAGTTCGACCATCCCAAAATCTTTGAAGCAGGTGACTGTCAGCCTTGGAAGGCCCACGGACTCAAGCCACTGGTGGATGGTCTCAATGACGAGCACAGACTCTGTATGCTCTGGGGTGCCCACAGGGTAGAGCATGCGAAAAGCTCGGGCAGTGAAAATGCGGACATCTCGCCTTTCGTTGAGCCAGAGCTTCACTCGGTCAACCATTGGTTGAATGGGCAGCCCAATGTGTTCAATGCCTTGCCAGCCGCTGTACTCGGCCAACGTTCCGTCGAGATCGACACCAATCCATCCTTGTTGTGTGCTCATATTGTGAAAAGTTTTCCGCAGCGTCTGCATGGCATGTTGCACATGTGAAAGGGCATGCCGTCTTCAGAATCTTGGTAGTCGTGGTAATCCTTCTCACCCACAGACATTTCACAGACAGCCGAGTCTGACCAGTGCATGAAAGCCAAGAAGGTTTTCCAAAGTCGTTTCATACCTCAAACCCTTTCCCCGGCAGCACGATGTTCATCAGTCCTTGCTTCTTGTCCTTGTGGAACAGCACGGCCTTGTCTCCAACGACAGCCAGATCACGCGGGAACTCATGCAGTGTGACATCGCCTTTCTCATCGTAGGTGCCGTAGCTGTGGCGGATCAGATCGGTTCTGCCAATAAGGTGGGGATGCTGGCGCACAATGATCTCATCAAACCCAACGTGTTTTTCACTGACTGGGGTGTGCTCATAAGCGTTTGGACCCTGGACGCCAATACCCGCAAACACGTCGTGCGGCGGATTGAACTGGAGTGGGTAAAGGTACTCCTTGCCCTGCCGGTAATACTCATCAGTGAGAGCCTGAGCCCACCCCGGTTTGAGAGGCACGCAGTCGGCTTCAATCCAGATGAAGGGTTTGCCTTTCATCAGGCCAGCCACCCAGCGGAACGAGTCATTGGCGTTCTCGGGGTAAACCATGCCAGCAGGTTCTTCGAGCCGTTGGAACTCATGGATGACGGTGCCATCGAGTTCGAGGCAGAACCGGGCCAACCGTTGAACGGCTTCGGCCTCATGCGGAGCTTGGTGGATGACGACGGGGATGGTGTTCACAGTTTTTGAAAGATAATTGCCAACTGGGCCAAGGCCCCGTTCATGGTCTGGTCAAACTCCCGGTCATCGAACCGGTTCCACTGGTAGCCGTCAAGCTCAGTGCGCAGGTCCACCAGAGTCAGGCCAGCCTGCTTGCCGAGCTGGCGGATTTCCTTGTAACCGAAATGACGGTGGCTCTTGGGCTGCACTTCAAGGTTTAGGATGTCCCATGAGGTCTTGTGATCGTGGTTGAACTTGGCCGGGTTCGGGGAGCCGTGCTTGAAATCATTCCACTTCTCGTAACAACTGTAAAGTGGAACCAAAATATAGCAAAAGCCTCCTTCACGAAGGACTCGGGACCAGTTGCGAATGGCCATCTCGGGGTCCGAGAGATGTTCGAGGCAGTGGGCGCTTACAATCACGTCGAACATCTTGTCTTCAATCGTTGCAAGAAGTGTGGCATCACCGTCTTCAATATCCCAGCCTCGAACGGTTGATGGTGGTGGGATTTTGATGGGGTCCGGCCCGCAGCCAATATCAAGTACCTGACCTTTGATCCATTCGTAGTCACCAGCACGCAGACGGGCCGGGTGTGATTTGGTCATTTCGTCCATGTTGTACATCTAACCTTGACGCCTCCCCACCGTCAAGCATATTTACCACATGGCAGATGAAAAACCGTTGTCCCGGCAGCGCCGGTGGCAGATTGCACAGAGAGCAAAAGGCATGTGCCCGTACTGCGGGCAGCCGTCTGAAGCTGGCTACGACTCAGGCTTGTGCAGGAGACACCGGGATGCCAACACCGAGAGGCAGCGTGAGCGCAAAGTGACACGGTTTCTGCGAGAAAATGATGATGGGGAGGACGATTGACATGGAGATGACTGAAGAGTTTTACAAGGTTCATGTGGCATTTGAAGAGGCCAAGAACCCGACCACGCCCAAACCGCAAAGCGTGCCGCTGCCTGATTTCCGCGCCCGCCTGCGCAAGACGTGGGGCAGCCGTGTGTTCAGTGATGCGGAGGTGGATGAGATGCGCGAGGCGGATCTGCATCCCATATCCAATGAGCCACCATCTTAGCGTAGCCCGTACCCCCAGCCCCCGTCATCACCGAGCACCGTCACAGTTTCACGCGGCGCACGGGCATTGAGATCAATAGCAGGGAACAGCCCATTGCTCTTGGCAGCCACCACACGTTTGGCCGAGGTCTCGGTGCTGCTCAGACCGTGCTTCATGCGGGCCATGTGAAGGCACAAAAAGCACGAATCTGCGATGTCAGGTGACTTCTTGGTACGCAGCTTCATGTCATCTTTGCTCTCCACCTTCACAACACCGCTGACTTCTTCATACGTTCGCGCAACCATCTCAGTCACAATGTCAGGCTGTAGCCCTTTGAGCTGGCCCGAGCGGATGAACTCACGCCCCACATACCAGAGTTCGCTGACCATGTTGCGGAAGCGTTTGTTGCCCGGTCTGGGGTCACTCTTGGAGACAGGCCTGTCTGAGGCTTTACCACCGAACCCCACGTTAAGGGCACCATTGCCAAGATCACGGGCAATCAGTGCGCCGAATGGCTCACCACCCCCGGTGCCGTCAAACGCGAGATCACGCACGTCCACACCATGCTCATCGAGATGCTTCTTGGTGAGCTTCACCACCCACTCACTCTTGGATGTGGAAGTGTTGGTCATATCGAGGTCGAGGATGTAGAACTTGACCACCTCAAACACTTTCTGCACCAGCCCGGTGTCTGGTGACTGGGCCATACCCACCTTGCCGATGGTGAGGACTGCCCTGTCACCTCCATGAGTGAAGGCGGGGTCAAGGCCAGCCACCATCTTGGGCGGACTGATCCAGGTCTTGACCTTGGCGTCAGCACGCCATTTGATGATCTCAACCTCGGAGTAGATAGAGTCCACGTTGCCAGTGGCCGACCACCAGCCACGGATCTGCGAATAATAGATGGGGGTCTTGGAACCGAGCCCACCGAACTGGTTGATGTTTTCGAGCGTGAGAAGGCCCTTCCAGCGTTCGACCCCGGCCACCACGTTGGGTGACTTTTCACCGTCATACCGCAGGCAGTATCCACGGATGCCGAACGGCTCGATTTCTGTTTCCCACTCCAAACTGTTTTCATCAACTGTGTGCCAGCCGTTGACCGGTTTGGAGATGACACCACCGGGAGAATAGTAGCTGGTCGGGTTGAAGGCTGCCAGCAGGTACAGCTCGGCATTGGCCGACAAGTTACCGAAGATGGTGTTGACGAGGCTGTGTTCAAGCGTGTCAAACTCATCACCCACCACGATGAACACGGGGGCCTTGGTTCCCTGAATCTTGTCTGCGGATTCTTTGGCGCTCCCCTTGTCCCCAGCCACAAGAGTCAGGCCACGCAGGTCATGCTTCACCCCTTTGTCTTCATAACGGATGGTGTTCTTAGAGTCCATCAGTTTGCCTGGCAGGTTCTCTTCACCCCCGAAGAACTTGGAAAGGTGCTGCCAGATCAACTTGATCTTGCCCCACACCTTTTGCTGGGCTGCGGAGACCGTGGTGGATGTGACAATCACTTTGGTATTTTCTGGGTCGAGCCAAAACATCATCACACCGATCATTGATATAATATCAGTTTTTCCACTACTCTTGTGTCCCGCCAAGGATATGATTTTTTTAGATTTTAAATGCTTCATCACCCTCACCGCATTCGGGTTCCACTCGAAATAATAGATGCCCTTGGGGTCACCAAAAATGCAGCGCACCAACCGGCAGAAGTGCTCACCCCATGGCAGCATCTTGAGGCCGGGATTCTCTTTCTGGAACTGCTCATATCGCACGAGCATATTGCGCTCAATGGCCCAGTTGGGAATGGGCACCAGTTTGCCATTGAGATCACGCACCGGGTTCCACGAGAGACCGTATTTCACCACTTTGAGATTGTCGGCTGCGCTCATAGGTTTTTCAGTGATCTCTTTCTCCAGCGGGCGGTGCTGGGCCGCACCCCGAACTCAGCAGCGATCACATCAATCGGTTTTGTCCAGTCCACGGCCTTCCACTGGTCCAAGGTGGTGTAACGTTTGATGGCACCCCGGCGAGCCCGCAGCCGTTCATTGGCAGCCTGCCGGTGCTCAGGGCAGAGCGGGGAGTTGTTCTCCGTGGGGTTCCCACACACGGAGCACCGTCTCAAGGTGANCTGTTTCTCCTGCCAACGCTGCTGCCGGGATTTGGGTTTTTCGGGTGATGGCATTGGAAATGTCAAAATGATAGCTTGACGTTATGCTTAATGCAACCAGTTTGCATTACTCGACCCTGTGATCAACATAAACGCAACTAGGTTGCTAAAGCAAAGCATTTGCATTAAAACTGCGAGATGGACAACAACCCCAATTCCTCTTTAGCGATGGCAAGCTCCATTCCAGACGTGCTGGATGAGCAGGACAACATCATTGAGCGGGGGCGAATCAAGAACCCGGCCCAGCTCTCAGGGGCCTACCAGTATCTCTTCACATCTGACCTCGGATCTTCCCGTGCTCGGGCCAAGGTGCAGAGCCAGGTGGACGGAGACCCGCCATTCTCATCCGATCAGGACCGGCTGCTCGGTCTCGGGGGCCGCACCAACGCCAACTGGGGGTATGCATCCCAGTCCCAGCAGGACATCGAACGACCGTACAATGATGTCTTTGACAGCATCGACGTGTTCGGCACCACACCACTCCGAGCAGGGTTTGCAGACGAACTCACCCGGCAGCAGTGGGCACCGATCATCGCAGAGGAGATTTCCCGCATGATCCGCAACTGGCCGAAGTTCACGTACAACCGGCTGCTGTGTGTCCACCTTTTCACCATGTTCGGTGTGGCCTTCACTTATCGGGAGGACAAGTTCGACTGGCGGTTCAAAGTGACATCCCTTCAATGGCTCAAGGTTCCCCGGCGCACCGAGGCCACCATTGAAGACCAAGATTTCTTCTGTGCTCGGGTTTACATGTCCCCGGTCGAACTGCAAAAGAAAATCAAAGNCCCCGTGGCAGCAGAATTGGCCGGTTGGAACGTGGAAGCGGTCAAGTCAGCTATTGAAGAGACGGCCCAGCCGACAGCCATTGACACGTCGAACCCCGAGACCTTGCAAGAGACTGTCAAAGATCAGGATTACTTCAGCGGGGCCGGTGCTATCACCGTGGATCTCGTTCACGGCTGGGTCCGTGAGATGGACGGCTCGATTTCCCACGTCATTGGGCGCTACGACGGCGAAGGTGATTTCCTCTACAAATGCGAGGGCATGTATGGCAGCATGAGTGAGTTCGTGACCGCCTATACCGATGGGGTTGGGTCCAACGGTGATTTTTACTCCATCCGAGGCAACGCTTGGCGGGGTTTTAACAGCAGTCTTTATTTGAACCTGATGACCTGCAAGGCCGTGGATATGGCCAACTGGTCGTCCACTCCTCACATCAAGGCCACTGATGAGGATGCTTTGATTGACNCCCTGATCCGTCCGGCAGGTCCGTACAACCTGATCTCATCGCAGGCCGAGTTCGTTGAAATTGAGCATGTGCCTTTCCAGCAGAACCTGATCCCCATGATCCAAGAGATCAAAGGCATTTTTGGCATGCGGTCTCGGCAGGCCGGGGGCTCTCAACGCTACACGGGCGGGGCCNCCCCAAGAACCGCTGAAGAAGTCAAGACCGAAGCCGCCATTGACGGCCAACTGACCACAGCAGGGATGGACTTGTACTTCCTGTCTTGGCTCAACGACTTCAAAGAGATTGTCCGTCGTGTGTGTAGCCGTGATCTGTCAGCTTCTCATCCAGGTGGGGCGGAAGCTTTTAAGATGCGCAAACGGTGTCTGGAACGCGGTGTGCCCATCGAAGCCATCTACAACGTGGATGTTGACGCCATCGAGATCAACCGGGGNGTCGGCAAAGGGTCCGCCCAAGAACGTCGTGCGGTGTTCAGCCAGCTCATGCCGAACATTGGCAGTTATGATCCCAAGGGGCAACAAATTCTCCTTCGCCAATACACGGCCTCGCTGGCAGGGACCAGTTTCGCCAACTTGCTCGTCCCACCGGAACCCGGCNCCCGGCCACCCGTGGACGTGCAGATCGCCAACATGGAGAACGCTCTCATGTCACTGGGCCAGCCAGCCACCATTGAGCCGAACCAAGACCACACGGTCCATGTGGCCACCCATCTGTCCAAGCTGGCCGAGATCAACGGGGCTCTGGCCAACCAGCAGATGGAGTTCGCCCCGGCCATCCAGTTGCTCGGTCCCATCTGGCGTCACACCACCGAGCACATGGCTTACATCGACCAGAAGAACCCGCTGTACAAGCCCTTCAAGGAAGCCTTGTCCCAGATTGAAGAAGTGGTGGTCAACGGTGAGAAGAAGCTCGCAGCCGAGGCCCAGCGGGCACAGGAGAACCCTGAAACCGCTACCGGGGATTCTGAGCAAACACCGCTCGCGGTGCTGATGCAGTCCGTGGATGCCGGTGCCAAGCTCGACATCATGGCCAAGCGCCAGCAGTTGGGCTACGAGGCTCAGAAGAATGATCTCGACCTGAAGAAAAAGCAGCAGGATCTCGCGTATGGCGATGCCAAGAGAGCCCAAGAATTGAGCCAAGCCACCACCCAGAAAGCAGCATGACATTATGACAGAAGAAACCCAAGCCTTCAGGCAGAAACCCGAGTACCGTGACAAGCTGGCCGAGCTGCTGGCAGACCCAGTGATGCAACTGGCCATCAGCATTATCAAAGGGGCGGCGGTCCCCAAGCCGCCGAACCCGCAGGAGGTCTCCGCACTGGCTGACATTGTGTTTGGCCGTCGTTACATGCTCATGAGTGGTGTGAACCAAGGGTTCATTGATCTTGAGATGCTGACCAAGCCCGTTGTGGCCGGTGAGACTGACAACAGTCTGTTGTCCAAGGCTTACGATCACACCGTCCCACCCCAGTTCCGTGAACAACCCAAATGCTAAACACCATGCACCTGCATAATGTCCTCCGTCAAGAAGCCTCCTCCGCTGAAGCCGCCCCCGGCGCTACTGATACCGGTGGGGATGGAGGAGAATCCAGTTTCTTTGATCAGATCAAGGCGGCTGAGGACCATCCAGCCAACATCCAGAAGAAGGCTGCTGCCACTGCTGACCCAGCGGCCAAGGTTGCCAAGAAGCCTGACCCCAAGGCTGCCGTGGCTGAGAAGGCCGCCAAGAAGGTGGACAAATTGGCCGAGGTCACAGAGGAACCTGAGCCGGAGGAAGCTGAAGCTGAGAATGCTGAAGACGAACTCCCACCTGAAGGCAAAAAGGAGGGTGAAGAAGGTGAGAAGCAACTGACCCGTTGGAACCAGCTCCGCAAAGAGGAAAAACGTGCCAAGGAACTCGACAAGACCGTGGCAACATTGAAGAAAGAGATGGAGGATCTGCGCAAGAACCCCATCTCCAAAGAAGTGCAGGCCGAGCTGGAGAAGCACCGGGAGCGCGAGGCCATCTTCGAGGTGGAACGTACCAAAGAGTACAAGGAAAATGTCACCGCCAAGCTGGCCAAGGCCGAAACAGGGATCACCGAAATCTGCAATGAGTTCAAGCTCGACCCTGACAAGATGTTCGAGGCCATGCGTGAGATCACCGACTGGAAGCGTCAGGTGGCCATCGACAAGCTCATTGATGACGCTGACAACGTGCCATCCGCCATCAAGGCATCCCTCTACAAGCAGGCTGACCAGTTGCACGAAGGCTGGCTCAAGGGCAGCCAGATGAAGTCCAACGCGGCCCAACTCAGGGCAGCCCACGAGGCCAAGTCCGAGAAGGCCAGCACCGAGCAGACCTACGAGCAGCAGCAGACATGGCAGAAGGCCGTGGCAGCCAGCAAATCAGTGATGGAGAAGAAGATTGCCCCCATCATCAAGGGTATGCCCGAAGCCGAGCGCAAGGAGTTCTTGGACTCGCTGGACAACGCACAAATCTCTGACGNCCCCGAGGAGCGGGCCATGCAGGCCCACGGGCTTGAGGTGGCCGCAGTCGTCACGAAGGCCCTGATTGCCGAGAGAAAGACCGTGGCTGAACTGAAGAAGNCCGTGGCCAGCCTCACAAACGCCCGCCCAGGGGCCAAGCAGACCAGCAGCACTGAGGATGATGACCCGAACGCCATCACTGATGAGGACGACTTCTTCAAGAAGGTCCGTATGGCTGATGACTTCCGCCGTCGTTGATCTGACATTACATAACCCGTCAACTATAAAACCCACTCTTGCGAAGGAGTGGGTTTTTTCATAACATCACCCCGAGTTTAAATTCCGTGCTTACCGGACTGGCGTGACTCACCAGTGGAGAAAGCGACAATGAGCCTAAAGGAACCCGCAAGGGTTTGGTCGGCTGCTCACCGGTCGTGTTAGAGGCTTCTGCACCGCAGAGGCATGTCTCTTGTCACGCCCGAGCATAACGCCCCGACTGTGAACGAGAGGTTTCCACACCATCCCCTTCATCACCCACCTTTATGGCTACCATCGGTCAAATCTTCGCCTCAGACGCATCCCGTCTTGAGGGTCAAGTCTATCAGAAAATGCGTGAGACTGGTCGTGTCTCGATGCTCATGGAGAAGCAAAACTTCCCTGACGGCATCGGTTACAACCCGTCCACTGTGAGCACGCTGCGCTCTGGCATTGCCGGTGGCTCCGGCTGGACCCGTGTGCAGTCTCCTGACCAGCCCACGAACAACTGTCAACTCACCCCCGGTGTTGTCACTCCCGCTCGTCTCATCCAGAACTACTACGTCGAGCAGAACCAGGTCATGTCCTCGGACATCTGTCTTACCGATGGCCGGTTCTCCTATGAATGGGAAGAACAGGTCACTCAGACCAAGCAGAACTTCGTCGGCAACATCACCGATCTCTGGGAAGACCGTTCCAAGTACTGGTTTCAGTATTGGGCCAACAAGGTGGTCTTCAACAGCTCAGCTACCATCACCACCGGCACCGCGTTCACCAACACCCCGGCCACCTACATTGCGAGCCAGAGCCTGCTCTACAAGCTCTACAACCGTATCATGCAGGACGGTGGCGGTGTGAAGCCCTATGCGTTCAGTAATGGTGCAGCCCAGCTCACCCTGATCTGTTCCGCTGAGGCCAGCCAGAACATCATCCAGAATGACGCGGCTGTCCGTCAGGACATCCGCTTCGCTCAGATGGGCAAGGACTCCGGCGCGATGCTGCTCCAAAGCTGGGGCATTGACCGTGCCTATGGTGGCTACATGCACTGCATCGACTACCGTATGCCCCGCTACAACTTCGTGGGTGGTACTTATGTTCAGGTGCCTTATTACATTGACGGCCCTTCGTCCATCGGTGGCCCAAGCCAGATCGTCAATCCTGACTACGACAGTGCCCTCTATGAGGTCATGNACATCTGGAATCCGAAGGCCGTCATCCGTCAGACGCCGAAGCCGAAGAGTTCCCTCGGTGCTGGCACCAGCTTCAAAGCCGTCAACTACAACGGCGATGTCATCTGGGCCAACATCCCGAACAAGGAGACCAACCTGTTCAACTCCATCGGTGTTTACGCTGCTGACCTCATGGCTGCCTTCAAGCCCACGGTGAACAGCCAGTACGCCTTCGCCATCATGGTGCTCCGCTGCCCTGCCACGGTCGGCAACACCTGCCCCAGCTATTGATCAAAACTCCTGACAGGTAAAACACTTGCGCGAGCCCGTTTGCAGACCACTCTGTGACGGGCTCNCTTTGCAAACACTCAATTCTTTCTGATTATGAAAATGAAATTCCCAGAGATGGCCGAAGAGGAAGACGAAGAAGCCATGCCAGCCGAAGAGGAAACCATGGAAGGCGACGAGCCCGAGAGCGCCGAAGAGAAGGCCATGGAAATGGAAACTCCCGGTGCCGAGGCCGCCGAAGCCATGAGCATCCCNCTCCCCGAGGGTTTCCAGCCCCCAGAAGGCACCAAGGACGGCGACACATTCGAGATCATCACCAAGGCCAAGGTCAAGGATGGGCGTCTCATGTTTGAATCGTTCGACGGGCAGCCGACCAAGGGTGCCTCAGAAGACTCCGATGAGAGCGACGCCATGGCCGAGGAAACCCTGCGCCAGGCTGTCAAAGCAGGAGGGCTGCGAGGCTAATCTGTCATGGTCACAATTCCTTACTCCCCCGCTGCCATTGCTGCCACAGTGGCAGCCCTTGGCGGTGAGAACATCGCCAATGACGATTCACAGATTCTCAAACAGATCCTCGTCATTGCAGCCAACCTGATCTCTTAATTTCCCTATGTCCCAGATTGCCTCAGACGCCAAGATTTCCAGTGCCATGTCCAAACTGGGCATGACTGCTCCGCTGCCCAACCTCGATGATTCGCAGGTGCTGAAGGCCATCTTGGTGGCGTTGGGGAATGTCACAGCCGGAGGAGGGGGTGGTGGAGGATCAGGCAATGTCGTTGGACCAGCCAATTCTACTGATGGAGATGTGGCCCTGTTCGACGGGGTTACTGGTAAACTTATCAAAGACGAAGGAATTGCTTCGGACAACTTGGCTCTACGCAATGTCCCCAACGCCTTCGCCGCCGATGGTGCCGCATCCACCCCTGCGATGGCTCTAACTGGCTCAGTGTTCTCTGGGGGGAATACCACCACGACTAAGCCGTTGGCCCTAATTGAACCGGCTGGAACCACATCCACGGGATGGGACACGGCGGGCACAGGGATTGGCGTCAACCTGCCCACAGCTTTTGATGGCAATGCGATGGACATCCAGAAGGAAGGGGTATCTGTGGCGAGGTTTCGGCCTGACGGGGCTTTGTTTGCCAACAGTGTTGCCATAAATTTAATCTATGATTCGTCAGGTATCAATGCCATCATCAACCCAGCCGTCTTGGCCGGGGTATATGGCATAACCTCACCGGCTTTTTCTCTCGCGGGTCCGATGGCTTGGGGAGCATCTCAGGTTTTGGCTGGGGACGGCGCGGTTGACTTAATCACCACCGTAACAAAATTCACCAGTTCGGGCGCAAATGCCTTGACCTTGGCGGACGGCGAAGATGGTCAGATGAAAGTTATTG
>JGI24890J29729_1000273_pt1 | contig 37914 bp, 48 predicted proteins | sample FreactcultureFD7_FD_29729 | JGI IMG/M metagenome (IMG submission 29729)
GTTCCATACATTGGTTACACCAGCCAGAGACGAGACAACCATCTGAACAGGCTTGATGTTCCACATGCCTCACCAGCACAGCGCGATTGGCGAGGAGTGAGGCAATCCCGACATCGTGAAACTCCACAAGTGGGTCAGGAACTTTGGGTGAGTTGCGTTCAATGCTGGCGTAAATCTTTTTGCGCTGGGCGATCTGCTTGTCAATCCACGCCAAGTATTCTTCGTGGGTGTGTTTAGTCATTGGGAACCTGCTTTCCTGTAATCCAAATGGAACGACAATTTGAAAAGAAAAATAGTGATAGACCACAGATACTGGGTGTTCTCGTATTTCATTCCGACCATCCAATGTCCTTTAGGGGCGATGTGATACCAGGAGTCAAATTGCTTCACTCCTTCTCCCCCCTTCTTGGAAATATCAATCGGGGTGGTGCGGATTTCATTGCACAAATCAGCCAATGGCTCTGTCATATATTCATTCGCCTTATATTGGAAAAGTTCAATCAACCTCTCCCTATCAGCCTTCACAATGGCTTCGACTTGGGCGAGAGTGAAGTTGGGTTCGGGTTCGGGTTCGCAAACACAAAGACATTCATTTTTTCTTGCGCAAAGCCCGTGAATATCCAAACTACATTTTGGACAAAGGGTGTATAACATCACTCACACCCCTTCCGAGATGAGGGTGGGGTTGATACGAAGTTCATTCCTTCGCCTAGGTGTCGCTCTGTATCGGGAAAGAGATTTCCGCAATCAGAGCACTTCCTCAATTCACTCATCACTCCACCCCTTTGCTTACTTGTGATTTGAGTTCAGCTAACTCTGCTTCCAACTTTTTGATCGCAATTTCTTTCTCTGATACCCCTTTTGAGATGATGATTGGCTTGATTAGGTCAGACCATACATAATCATTTCCATCTTCGTCATACCAAAGTTCCGTATCACACCTAAAAGGAGAACGGATTAACTTTCTCGGTGTCCAATGAACATTTAACTTCGCCTCAACAATCGCCCCAAAGTTTTTAGGTTCGGTGACTTTTGGGCTGAGCAATTCATCGTGTGTCATGTGTAAATGCCCTCTCTCCAAATACTGAATGTTTTGATGCCCCTATACAATAGTGTACCAAATCTTCTGGCATATCGCCAATATCTTTAAACTCAGTACCCTGATAATTTAGGAACCAACATTCCATACCCTCTTTGCGAGTTCTCTCAAGAAGATCTAGAGAAGCTTTCTTACCAGCAGGATCATTATCCATAGCAATGATTAACTTATCTGCCTGCTTCATTAGCTGAACTTGATCGCTACTTACAGATGCCCCGAAAGTTGAGACGCCTCCTGAAACTCCCAATGATCCTAGACGTACGGCATCCAAAGGAGACTCAACTACAATCATAGTTCCACCTCTAAACGCATCTAAGCCAAATAAAGTCTTGGACTTAGCTACACCGGTTGGACGATTGCGGAATAGGCGCTGAGTCTGGCTCTTCTCTTGCCATCCCATAAGCTTATGAGATTGAGGATTACGAATAGGGGTAATCCAAGAATTGTTTGCAGGACTCCACTTAACCCCATATAGTACGCAACCATCCTCTGTAAGACCTCTAGCAGACATTGCCCACTCTGGCGGTATGCTGTCAAAAATAGACAGGCGTGCTTCGCTCATACCTACGGGAGCGGGGATAGGCACATAGGATATACGAGCTTCCTCCAGCTGACGAGCAAGGTATTCAAAGTTAACCTCAATATTATTTCTGAGCCATTCCTTAGCGGAATCAAAGTCAATGATCCCCCACTGAGTAGTGAACTCTTTAATCTCAGCAACTAAGGTAAGAAGAGTTCCCTTATACCCACAAGAGAAGCAATGATGTACCCCAGTCTCAGCATTCATAGACCAAGAAGGGTTGTTATCTTCTTGGCCTGTGCGCTCTAAGTGCATGGGGCATAAACCGATAAGCTCATCTCCACGCGGACTAGTCTCAACTCCTAGTGTCAATAAGACACCTTCTACTGAACCCTCTGAATACATCATTCCTCCCTTAAATATCCTGGATTATCTATAGGTGTGGGCGCTGTGGCCTTAGAGCCACAGAGCGCACACTCCATCTCCGTGAAGTACATAGAGATCTCATAGTCTTCAAACATAACCTGTATGTTCCAAAGCCTAGAACCACATATGCAAACATGTATAGGATCTCCACGTAAGTCCATCACTTCTTTTTCCTTCGTAGCATTAGTCGGCGTTCACGAGGCGTAGTTCCTCCCCACACTCCCTCACCTTCTTTGCTAGCCACTGCATAGTCTAAGCACTTGTCTTTCAACCAACAACTATTACAAATGCTTTTAGCCTTAGCTACTGAGGAGTCTGTGTACTCCTCAGGATAAAAGATATCTGTATCATATTGAGTACAGAGTTGAGTCCCATCAAATGGACTGGATATTTGAAAAAGCTGCGTATTCTTCAAAGCGACCTTCCTCCCAATCCCATAATAAATCCGCTGAGCCCATCTCTGAGATACGACTTGCGGCCACTGTTAGTGATCTTGAGGAGTCATCCTCTTCATCTTGTCTCTGCAGGACTAGAACTATGTCAGAGTCTTGTAGAAAGGATGAGGTATACCCAATAGAGTCAGCAGTAACCTTGCCACCGCGCAGCTTAGACCGCAAGGTCTGAGTACTAACAACTACAGGAATATCATATCTTTGTGCTACCTGCTTCATTTGACGAGTAAGACTACGAAGAGATCTCTCTGTTTCCGTCTCTCCAGTTGCCTCATCATGCATAAGATACATACCATCTACGAATAAAATATCCGGGGAGTACTTCTCAATCTTAGCACAGAGACCGGTAACAGTTCTAGAGGCAACGGTGTCCGGCATCCAGAAGTCGTCTCTAGAGGTATTTAGGTGGGCAAGGAACCTTGCATCTTCATCAGGATGCAAGGCGCTTGTAATCAATCTCTTATGAGAGATATGAGAGCGCATAGCATCATAACGAGTCTTCATTTCACGAGCAGTCATCTCAAAGGACTGAAACATAACGCGTTGACCTTCGTTCTGTGCACTGATTGCCATTTGCATAGCAAGCACAGATTTACCAGTCTTAGGTGGAGCAGCAATAGTCCATAGCTGTTGATTAAGAACACCGGAGGTAATCTCATCAATGGTTTTAAACCCTGTAGACAAACCTAGCAAACCGTTAGGACGAGTCTTGATAGCCATGTACTCGTCATAACGATCCATAGGACTGTCACTAAGGTTTTCATCAAGAGACTCTCGGACACCCTCGTTCATAAGAACCTGGGCTGCTTGAGCCATAGTCTGCAAAGCAGAGTTATGGTCTTGCTGAGCCACAGCCTGCTGAGCATCTAGAAGAGCGTCGATAGTCTTCTGACGCTTACGGTACTCGATCAGCTGATCTAAAAGATACTCGATGTTATCCTCTACTGCAAGCAGGGTATAGGTCGGGAAGTTATCCTTAAAGGTTACAGCAGTAGGAACTTCTCCGTACTTCTCATTGTGCTTAACAATGAACTTCCACACCTGACGGTTTAGATCATTAAAGAACCAGTCTTCTTGTACACCGCACTCAATTAAAGGCTTTATATTTCTATCTCTAATTGCCTTGGATAACAAACGCTCTTCATTATTTGCTGCCATATGTTGCCCCCTCCTCTAGAAACCAATGCCCGTATCGCAAACCACGACTAGGTAAATCAATAACGTATTTTACTTCTGGCCTATAAGGAAGCTCTGCCACAAGATCGGCAACCACATTATAGGCTGTTGAATAGTTGAATGGATTTGTCCCTAAGTTGTCTAGATCTTCTAGAACTTGATCCATTTCTTGTTGCGAACGTTCGAAGCCAACCAACTCCATAACGTAGTCGTTCTTTTCTCTGAACCGCCAGAAGTGCGCGAGAGCTTGTCGATCATAGGTAACTTCCTGATACGGAATACGAAGACCCAGAACCTTATTAACTTTAGGCTCACTTTTGAGTAAGCAGTCAACTGCGACCAAGACTCTTTTAGGTACTTCATTTGAAATATCGCCCCCCCGCATAATTAAAGCGCTTCGATCTTGCCGTAGTTTATAAGCAGTTCTCTAAACGCTATAGGATCTTCGCTAGCCATTAAGCTTTGATCTTTGTCTACACGACTAGAAACTTCTACAGGATAGATGCCACCATTCTTATCCATCTTGGTTTGTACGAAGCGAGTATGCTTACAAGAGACACGGGTTTCAAACCCGGGGCAATTACAACGCAACTTATGGGTGTTGTTATTAACATGCACCTCATGAACACCTGTGTCAGATAAAAAAATCTGAGTAATCATCCAGTTCAATGTCTTCTCTTTCATTTGCGTCGATCCCCCATCTCCGATTCTACAGCAACTGATACGAAAGCTTCATGCGCAAAGCTTTCCATTGGTTCCCCATATGTAACTCTCCATTTGCTTAGAGGTACATTTGTAGTTACGATTGTTGGTAGTCCCGCATTAAAGCGTGCACGCAACAAAGCATCAAACGTATTCTCTGACCAGCCTGTTTGAGTTCGATACTCTTTCCCCAAATCATCTAGAACAAAAAGCGGTATAGAGTATTTCGCATCTCCAAAGATTTCCTTAACCTTGTCCTTAAGATCTCTATCTGTCCACGATTCTTTTTCTAGTCGGAGGAACTTTGGGTAGTCCATAAACACCCCCGGCTGAGATGAAGAAAAGGACATGGTCCTAATAAGGCTTTGAAGGGCCACAGAAGCCAATGTAGTCTTGCCGTGACCTGGTTCCCCTACCAATAGGAGCCCAAGGCCGCTAGAGGGGCTTCCAGGGCTTTTAATGACCATACCAGACTGGACTGTACTGACCCAGGATTCGGTGACGGTCTTAGCCTTAGAATCGTCTAGGTCTGAGAACTCCATACCCAAGGTCTTCATAGGAACCTCTGCACGCAGTAAAGCGTGCTTAATGGTCGGTGACTCTTTGTTGATGTCGTACATTACTTGCCTCCTAGTAACTTGAGCATCTTCTCTTGGTGAGCTAAGAAAGCCTCGTCTTCGTAAACAATCTTTTCCTCTGTAAGAACTTTTCCCTCTACGCTTTGATAGAACCCGATGAACTTACGCCACAGAGGAACTCCAACGCCTGCGCTGTTTAAGTTGCGAGGATCTTCAAAGAACATTCTGATCGCTGCAAGTATGTGGATCCTGGTAGACCCGTTACTTACAGCCTTGTTAATCCATATGGCAAGCTGTTGAGTGTTCAACTGCATAGTCAGATGTCCTGCTGTGCTGTTGTTAAGTAGAGAGGAGAACTCTGAGACTAGGTCTTTGGTGTTCCACTCTTCCTCAGGCTTGTTACTGCGGTGGTCTACAGAGGCTGTACTAAAACCTTTACCGCCGTACTTAGCCTTACGCATAGCGGCTTTGTCCTCAACCTTGCCTACAGCTCCAGGAGCGTCTTCTGCTTCCCGCATAATCTTAACTCTGCGCATCTCAGACTTACTGTGGTAGTTTCCAGTTTCGGTTTCTTCTCCATCAAGATTCCAAGGCATCTCAGCTCCCTCCTCATTCGAGGACGCAGTCCTCGTTATAGTAGAAGTACGAAGTACTTCTACTATAGGTTTACTATTAGTAGTATTACTATAGTCATATATAGTTGCATCACTATAGTCATACAAGAGCCCTGAAAATCCGGTATTCAGAACTTTAGGGTTAGACATTACCGCTTCTTTTGTAAACTTCATTACGCTAATCCATTTAGTGCCGTTCCACTCTCGTGTGGTTCGGATATAGCCTGCTCTCCTCAGCTCATTTATGGCAGCCTGAATAGCGTCACGACCTTCCGGCATGACGGCAGACATCTCATCGGCCGATACTGGTCTTCCCAGTTCAGCATAGAACGCAAAGATTCCCTTAGCCCGTGCAGACAAATACGGGTTTGAGTATGGTGATTTCATTTTCCCCCCTTTATAAATATTCTACCGCGGAGGTATGCGCTTTGGCAAATCTCCTTTTGGTAGGCCCGTAAAGATTTGCTCTACTAGAAGGGACAGCGTAAGCCCTATAAAGGTAGAGGCTAATACATACGGTAACAGGTGTCTCAACCCTACATTGAGAGTTAGACAAAACACTGTACTAAGTCCAATACCTAATAGGCCTCGCCATTTGCCAATAGAAATTAAAAAAGCTTCTACAGCAGACAGTAAGCATGCAGTTGCTAAAGCAGAAATTAATATAGTGTCCATATAAATTACTGTACCACAGGTTACTGGCGTAACACAACTCGGTCAAGATCAAAGGCTTGACCTGCAGTAAATGCAGTTGGCGTACATGTAACTGTTAGGATTACATAAGCCGCTGCTGAAATATTTCCTACAGCATAGCTGTTTGAAATATATGCCCAACGAGTAAGCAAAGTAACTGATGCAGTCTTGGTAGTCGTATAAACCTGAACGTTATTAGCGTCATAGAAAGTAGCAACAAGTGCATATGTTCCAGCACCATTTGTTTCTGGACGTACTGCTATTGAGGCTAAGAAGTTAGTGTTCGGAGTGATGTATATCTTTCCGGTAGATGTTCCGAAAGCTGCAGTACCGTTTACTGTAGTTACCTTAGCGTATGCTTGTCCATGAGAAACGTTATCTCCAAACAGAGAGCCTCTAGAAACTACACGCGTAAGCGTAGCATTATTTCCTACCCAAGCTCCAAGATCTTTTTCAAAAGATCCAGAAGGCACTAAAGATTCTGTAAGGTCCTGATAATCGGTGTCTGAGATTCCTGTCTTAATTGCTACAGTGGATCCTATAGGTGACACTAAAGGTAGCGTAGCCTTTAGACGAGATGCTTTAAGATTATAGTTATAGAAATAGCTTCCCTTACCACCATTTGTAGCTTCGCCTTGAGTTGCATATATTGTTTTAGCGGCGTTAGTAGGGTTAACTATGGTAATAATATTTGTTCCTGTGATTGGAACAAATGGTGTAGACCTACGGCCATACTCTACTTGTGCCCCATCAAAGTGGAAGTATGTTCCTGAGTTGACAGAGATTTGGAATACGACTGTAGTAGCGCCTGCTGCTAGCTTTTGTACTGTAGAGATTCTAGTCCAACCAGTAGCTGCAGTAGCGCCAACAATATACGAATCTGTTCCTATCGTATAGGTTGTTGCAGCTCCTCGAACATAGACAGATATAACTACGTCTTCTCCACCTACTGCTGCCCATGGAAGATAAGCAGTTCCGGTAACAGAGCCCGTAGTTGTATACGCTGCCTTACCCCAATAGGTTCCGCTAAATGCCGTAGTGTAGCCGTTATCACTAGCTGTTCTAGTAACAGTTGTTGTGCCAATAGCCCCGGCTGCCCAATCAGACGTATCAACTTCAAGGGAAGAGTTAGACATGTAGTTAAACATGTTACGTGTTTCCCAACGACAGTTGTTTATATTATAATAAAGAGTGGTCAATGGGTTGGCAGGATTTACTCCGCCGCTTCCTGAGAAATAAGGGCTAGCAGTTTGAGCACGTTCTAAAAGAACTCCGTCCAACCAGAACTTAGTTCCTATTGATGCGCTTGTAAAGTAGATAGATACCTTAGCTAATGGATAGCCAGTATCTTGTCCGTATGGTGGAGTAATTGCAGTTATCGAGATTTGTTTGGTAGCTGTTGTAGATAAGGCTACCGCTGTAGAGCTTGCTGAATAGATAGTTGTTGGGTAGTACTGGCCATTAGTATCTGAATATGTAGTGGTTTGAGAAGAGTCGCTAGATTGGCTAGAGAACTCTATTAAAGCTACAGCGTTTAACGCTGCGCTTCCCATTACATACCCGCTGAATGTATACGTAGCGTTAGGATCTACTGCAATCCAGTCTGATACAAATGCAGCTGTTCCAGCAACAGTTGATGTAAGCAATCCGGCAGTAGTTCCATGAACTACGGCAGCCGCTGTAGATGTATCCGTACTTAATGTTCCATTGTATCCAGACCAAGAATGAAGGCCGGCTTCAAAGTCAGGGTTAGGAATAAAGTTTTCTTTTTGTCCTCGAAGGCTAACACGAACACGTCTAGCATCCTCATATTCAAAGCTCTTATATGCCTCTGCTAATTGGAAGTAGTCAAAGATGTATGCACTAGACGTAGCTGCACTAGGAGTTACCGTAATAGTTACGGTAGCAAAATAAGCGTTGATTGGAGAAAGTTTTCCATTTCTTCCAGAATCAGAACTGCTTGTAAATTCTAACCAAGAAGTGGTTGTGGTTGTAGCAGTAGGTACCGCAGTAGTAGAGATAGTGTTTGAATACTTATCTTTCCAAGTAATTATAGTAGAGACTGTAGCTGAAGTGTTTAGGTGTTGAACCCAACCACTAAATACATATCTAGTGTTAGGCTTAATAGGAATAGGTACGGAGCCAGTAATAGTTACTGGAGTTGTAGCCGTTGTAGTAAGCTTTGCATATCCTTTTGCGCGAGGCACAGTAGTAAGATCGTAAAGAATATTTGTAGGTGGTTGAGGGGCTGTAGGTGATGTGGGGTATACAAACGATGCCCAAGTTCCACTACTTGCTACCCAAGTTCCTACAGATTCTTCAAAAGAAGAATCATTGTAGTCTAACAAAACGTTATGCCCTGTAGTAACTGTGTTACTTAGGTGAGTCAACCCATTTGTGTATATGTTGATACCTATATTGGTTCCACGGTATTTGCCGATGTAGTATCCAAGGCTTGTCAATGATCTGTTATAGCTATCTCCCAGAGATACCTCATAGTTAAATCCAAAATCTAAAACTCTTTGTTCAGAGATAATAGATGGAATATAGTTGCTATCAGAAACTCTTGCTAGCAGGTCTGCTTCAACTCTGAACATATCATAGACAAGAGATAACGCTTCTAATATATTAACTAGTGTGTTGTCCGATTCTGGCTCACCTAGAGCATCTCCTTGACCGTTATAGTTGTTTAGCCATGCTCGTGGCATCCAAGAGGTTACTCGTGTAAGCGTGCCTGTGTCTCCTACAATAACTGTTCTAGTAGATCCGCAGTTTACCCATACACCTGTACCACCACTAGTTGCTGTCCCAGTAAATACCCAAAGAGTATACGTTACTTCCTTGCCCGAATTAGTATAATCAATGTCTGAGTAAGAAAGAGAGAAGCTAGCGCTTGATCCACCGTATATACCGCCAGTAACGTAGATCCCATCGTCTGGATTATCTAAGCTTCCTACAAAACTTTTAGTAAGTTTCCAGTACCAGTTAGCCCCAACAGTTCCATCAGCAGGGTCTTCTTTAAAACGACTCCATGAAACGTTTACTGTATTGTAATCATAGGAGAACGCTGTAATCCCAGAATTATAGTAAACACTGATATCAGTTGTTTCACCATATTTAAATCCGGAACCGTATCTACTAGTACCGTACTTAGCCATTTATTACTCCTTTTAGATTCCACCAGTAGCGTTAATGATTAAGTTGGCTGCTGTTAAGAACGGAATCTGATTAGCAGCTAATGTAATATCGGCAGCAGTTGCTGCGTTTGTTGTATTTAACTGGGTTACGCTTACATTTATGATTCCAGTAGATGCGGCTTTAATTGTAGAAATAACTGTTGCAAGATAGATAACATCTCCAAAAGTATTATTGTCATAATAGAACGTGCCTCCTGAACCCAGCATTGCCTGGTATACAGCTAGCTTTGCGTCAGTATTTTTATAGGCGGAAGAAACCGTAACTGTTACTGTAAGGTATACCGGAACATATGTTGGGGGCAGGATTGTTAGGCTTACTCCAGCAGAAATTTTATCTGACATGTATTTTGTTACTGCAGGTACTAGTGTTCCTGAGAAAGATGCGGTAGGGGTTAGGTCGATTACATACCCACCAAGAACGTTAGTATTATTGCCCGCAGCTAAAGAGAAAGAGTTAGTTACTACAAACGATGTTGTTGAAGGTACAGATGCAATCTGTACGTTAGACAAGTTATATCCTACTGGAAGTAATCCAGAAATACTTACATAGTCTCCAGCAGCAAAACCATGAGCAGTTGTTGTTGTGTATGTAATAGTAGATACTGTACTTACAGCAGCAGATGTGCTACTAATTAAAGTAGCCTGAGGATAACCTGGAGCTGCAGAGTTATCATTTTGTGGCTGTACGTATAGGTTCACAGCGGAGTAGACAGTAGCAGATGCGTTAGCTTTTCCTACTTGAGAAACCATCAAAGCTAAGTTTGCATAATCAGAAAGCGTAACCGCTCTTCCACGACTAAACATAGCCGCTTTAATCTTTTTCCTAATTTGTGCAGTATTATCTGGATCCGCTCCGCCTGAAGCAGGAAGAGAGTTAGACACAGTAAAATATGTGATAACTTGTGGGTCTAAATTTCCAGGAACAAAGGTAAGTTCTGTAATAGAATTAGACTTAATATTTCCTGCGGCACCGACACTTACTTTGTATAGTGCGCTGATAATTTGACCGCTAGCGGGAATGGCTCCGTTAACGCCATCACCAAAGATAATTGTTGTAGTTCCATCCGTGTTTACCTGAGTAGTAAATACGGCATCTGTAGACCCCCACTCAAGTAAAGAGTCAGCATAAACCCATTGTGTAAAAGCTACACCTTGTCCTACATACACTACTATTGAACTATCAATAATATTGCTATCGACAATAGTAAAGTTTTGGTTTGTAGCTCCTGTAGAGTTTCCTAGGTTTACAGGCAACGCTTTATTATAGGTACTGTCAATAAGGTCAGGACGATCTGTATTTACTGTTTTTCCTTCAAGAGCAGCCAAAGTAACAGAAGCCCCGGCAGCTAAACCAGAGTAAGCTGAAGTTGTCTCAAAGTATACTTGGCTATAAGGACCATAAGAAAGAGGAGCCATTACTTGAGTCCCAATAGGAATGTCAATAGCGCTTGTTGTATTGTTAGTAAATGTTACGTTAATAGTTGCAGGTGTAGGACCAGAAGGTTTATAGTCTACAAGGTTAGCAAAGTTTAACAGAGTGCTTAGCTGTACAGCAGTATCCACCGTAGTCTCATTTGCTACTCTATCTAAGTAGTGTGACATAACGTCGCCCATATAAGCAAACGCTTCAATTAAAACGTTTCCTAAATCTGAGTAATCTGTTGGGTTCCAGGTATACCCTGTAGTACTTGTTCTTGCTCCTACGAGAGCAATTAGGTCTGCCTTAAGAGAGTCAAAATCTCTAGAGGTATAGTCAATTTGTGCCATGGTTTACCTTTCTATTCCACAAAGCCATCAATAGATATAATTGCTGTACTAACCGGTATTGAAACCTGAGTATTGTCTGGAAGGATAAGAGTGAGCATTACTGACTCTACACCGCTAGCATAGTTATATTGAACATCAATACGATCTACCTTTACTTCAGGAATCCAAATAGTAACAGCAGCTCTAATAGCCGCCTGTATAGCAGCTTCTGCATCACCATCGTTCTCAAACATGGACTTATTCCAGTCCACCCCATATTCAGGAAGCATTGGACGTTGACCTATGCTTGTTGATAACAAAGTAAGAACTCTGTCTAAGTATATCTTAGAACTTAGGGTTGTTGTAGTTACAACTCCATACGGACTTACAGTATATGGGTATGAAATAGTTATGTCTGTGCTCATGCTTGTACTCCCATCCAAACAGGGTTATCTGGTAATCCGCCTACAAACATCACCCAAACTAACTGACCAATAGCCGGTACAGATCTGTGAAAGGTGTGCTCTGGGGTAGTTGAGTTAGTAATGTTATTTAGAGTCCCCGATTGATCCGGGGCATAGGTTCCGGCAGGGTAGGCGCTCTTCTCTAGGGAGTCGTTAGTGCTGGTAATAGTAGGCTTTACCGTACTAATGTTTTGCTGGTTAGTAGACAGCATAGTCTTAGTAGTAGGAACGTGAGCATGGTTAAGCTGATAGGATGCATTTTTAGCCACAATTGTCAAGGCTGGAATAGTAGTACTGGTTGTTACAGATACTGTTCCTCCCTGAGGGTCAGCTCCTGATCCGCTACCGGATGCTGCTACTGAAGTAGTTGTGAGCATATTAGCGATATCAGAGGCCAGGTGAGCTTTGTGGTCAGGATGATATGAGGTATCAGTTACAGGCAAGCATCCAGGAATCCAATTAGTTTTAGATACGCCAGTAGCCTGATGAATCTGAACTTTTAATCTGCTTCTGTTTAGAGGATCTTTATTGTCTATGACCGTAGCAGAATAAATGCCGGGCAAAGTAGGTCGCCCTTGTGGATCATGTCCGTACTCACTATCGTATGTCATACTATCAGTGTACCATTCTTTTTAGACTTGAAGCGAGCTACCGGTTTCACATTAGATATGTTAGGAGATGTTCCTAGATAGGGTGTAGATCCAGAAATTGTAGGGACTTCAGTAGCAGACGTTTGTGTTGCTGCGGTAGTGGGGACTACCCCGGTACTTGGATTAAAAGAACTAGAGTTAGGTGACACAGAAACATTTACCACAATGGTGTCGTTTTCTATAAGGGACTGGCCAGCAATCTCTGCCTGTACATCTCTAGTGCTTCCACTATTTGAAGCGTTAGGGTTTTGATCCCCTAAAATATCAGTACCAACATGAACCTCTAACATATAGTTAGCAGGTGATCCACCAAATCTGTGTACTACAGATAGCGCAGTCCAATACCCAGACATCCCATTAGGAAGCCCATCTAAATATATTGGATCATATGGGCGTATAGTAGGATCTCCAACTAATAGAACAGTTGCCCTGTGCTGCCATTTGTTTACATTGCCGTAACCATCTGCAAGCAGTTTAGATTCGGCTAGACTACCTACAGTATCTCTAACGTGATGTTTTTTAAATAACGAGTCTGAAGCTGCGCCAGAGTCATTAGAAAAATTACTGCTCATTTTAGGAAGTACCCCGCAGACGGTTTAACAAGTCCTTTAGAGGCCTTAGGTGTTTTAATATATGGGTGAGTAGTTTTAATTACAAGACCAGTATTCTTATTAATTCCTGTAACAACCCGGTCCACGCGCACACCGATCTCAGGCGCATTGTCTGACACTTCAGGACTAAAACTGATGATGCTTCCAAGACCTCTCAAGGCAGGAGTAACTGGCCCACCCTCCTCAGAATCCACATAGATAAAGTATGGTGCTGAATCCTTTTTTGCGTTGTATATCTTATCTTTAGACATATAAAAAATTGTAGTGTTAGAACAGTAAAGAGCAAAACCAGATTGCTTTGCAAGGCTTTTAATAAGCTGCCAATCACTTTGTCCAGATTGAGCAACACTATCTCTTACTCTAGGGTCTCTCTGGCAGATTGCACTGAAGCCGTGCTTGGCTGCAATTTTAGATACAACTTGATCTGAGGTTAAATTTGTATAGATAGTTTGGTCTGTATCTTTTAGAGATCTTGATGCCCCCACACATACGATATCTGTGTTTCCTCCATCAAGGCCATGACCTTGAGTAACGTGGTTTATATAGCCATACCAAGTAAGTCCTGTGCCAGCCTCTGTAGTAACAGTAAAGATTACAGGGTCATGACTAGTAAGCGCTTCTCGTTCTATATATGGTGTTCCTTTGTAATGAAGCACCAGCCTATCGTGAGCTTGCATGTCTTGATATAACTCAGCACCAATAAGAATTAAATCCATATCTGGTGCTTTAGGAAAGCTTACCTTAAAAGAAGGGTTAGTAGAAGAAGACCAGATAAAGTTTCTAAGGGGACTTATTAAACTAGTTTCCATAAGGCACCCTTATCACAGTACCTGGTTCAATATAAAATGGGTCTAAAATCTCTGGGTTAAGATCAGTGATCTTCCACCAAAACTTAGGCAAGATGTTAAATGCAGCGGCAACTAAAGCCAGCTCATCTCTTTCTTTCCAAGTATACGGAACATAGTTAATAGTCTCGCCACTAGGAAACTTTCTATAAACAGAGATAACATACTCATCACTGCTCTTGTCTTTAAGTTGAGCAATTGGTCCAGTATAGTATCTAGAAGTTCTTCCTATCATTTATAGTTTCCTCATTACTTCTTTGGAGGGGTAGTCGCTGTACCCGTAGTGTTTTGTGCCGCGTTTTGAGCAGTCTGATCCTTAGCGATAGAGTTAGCTCCGCCTTGCTTAGCAAAAAGAGTCCCGTTCCACAAAGCAGGGTACCTAGTGAATCCAATAGTAACTGTGCTTAGAATTGGAACCATGTCTAAGTTAAACATTACGTGGTTTACTGAAACGCTTGCTACTGACCCAAAGTATCTCATGTTGTCATTTAGATGCATCCAGCATGGCATACCCGTAGTATATCCAAAGTCTGACGTAGGTTCGTTATAGCTGCTTCCAAACAATAATGGGCTCTTTAAAGGGTCACCGTTTAGTACTCTGTACAGGTATTCAATATCATATTCAGTACCACGATTAAGAATTCCCTGTATGGCTTTTTCGCCTATTTTATATCCATATGCTTGGGCTAAAGGTACGGAGCCTGTATGACTATTGCTTAAGTATTCTCTTAAATAGGCCATGTCAGGAATGCGGTTAATATATAGCTGAACTGTTACGTTCTGATTACCTGCGAGTAAAACTGAAGGATCTTTTCTTCCTAGAGTCCAATCGATAGAGGTATCAGAGGCTGTTGTATAGTTAATAGTAGTGGGGTTATACATAAATCTAAATCCCCAAAGCTTACTTCCAGTGTAGGTTTTAGAATCAAAAGTAAGATTGTCTGGATTTGTATTTAATGCTTTAGCTCCTTGAGCATCTTGAATGATTCTTCCCAAACCAGCTGTTCTTTTATTTTCTCCCTTATATCCTATCTTAATAGGCTTAATTGCAGGTTCGGCCATAGCCTCATAGTACGCACCTAAAGCATCAGGGTCTTTTACAATAGCATTGCTGTGCATCATTCGCTGACCATAGGAAATATCTCGTGCTCCGATATGTGGAGGTGGGTTGTACCGTTCTTCTTCAGCAGGGGCTACAGTAACTCCAGGATTTCCCCCAACACCGCCGCCTCCTCCTCCTCCTCCTCCTCCTCCTCCTCCTCCTCCAGCATTAGTGGCTCCAGTGTTATTGCAGTTAGCAAGAACAGCTAGACGTGCTTTAGCTAAAACTGCAGATAGCTTTGGGCCAGCCATATTTCCAGAAGAACTAGCACTACTAGATATTTTCTCACTAACTACTGTCTCAATAGCTTTAGGGGTGGAGCCATTAATATCCGATATATATACCGTATATTTATATGTAGCGTTACTAACGAATGAGTTGCTGCTCGCTGAGTTGGCTCCAATTTTTATACCTACCCACTGAGGCTTTTTGCTTCCAGCAAATAGCCCACAATAGTCATAGTAAAGGTAGCCTTGTGTAGGCCACCCCCCATTATCTACAATATTAGTTACAGTAGTAATAGCGGTGGTCATAGATGCAGGTATTGGAGGAGTAGTTCGTTTAGTACTTACGTTAAATCCTGGGCAAATACCTAACAAGGTTGGATGTTGCGCGTTGGGGTTAGTATCATAGAACTGGTTATTATTTATAATGTTGGCGTTAAAAGTTACGGCGTTATACATACTCCAGCCAGTAGATTTAGGGCTAACCGTTACTTTAAACACATCTCCATTTGTATTTTGAGATGTAATGTTAGATGTACCGCCATTGGTAATATGGTACCCACCATAGTAGGTTGTTCCTGTGCCGTTTGCTACACCTGCAGGCCACATATTGCCTGTATTGGCAACAGTAATCTTAACATTGTCTACTATGTTTGCATTTTTTCCGTTGATAGTAGTGCTGCTTTTACTTTTAGATCCAAGCCAATAGAACTTTGCAGCTCCGTTACCGTTTGTTCCATCATCATACATATACACTCTAAAAGCATATAGTATTTGAAAGTTAGGTTCAATAATCATACTGTTCTTAGCAGTAGTGGCTACGCCTACGGTAGGGCTTGTAGGTTTTGTAGCGTTTCCGTTGTTTTCTTGGTATGTCAAAATTAAATTTGGAAAGTTCGGATTATTTTCAATTACTGTAATATTCTGAGCAAGAAGGCTCAAATCTTGAGTAGCATAGGCAGCAGTCTTCCAATCTACGTAAGTAGATACTGTATAGTGGTATGAATATGCCATTATAAACTGTGTCCAAGTCTGTCTAGAGAATAAGGATTGCTTGATAGTTCTTTCTTTAGCCGGGCAGCCACAGTGCTTACCAGTCGTTCTGTTTCTGAAAGACTTGCATTTCTTATGTTAACCGTCATGTTAAGATTAACATTTGATCCTCCGCTACCGCCTCTAGAATATATAGTACCAGCACTTACGCCAGACATTGCAGCGCCTGAGCTAACACTTCCTACGTTCATACCTTGATGTGGCCCGCCGTATCCAGGAATCTTAGTGCCCCAAGGAGAGTGGTCTACCGCAGTAAGAACAGACGAACTATCTGTACCCTTAGATAGTGCCGAAAGGATATTCTTATATCTACCATTATTAAGAGTCTGAATAGTTGCAGAGTAGCCATCTGCCCAAGACTTATAAGATTGAACTCCCATGCCGTGACCTAGGTCATTCATAGACGTAGAACCATTATAGACTTGCGTAGTGTTTAATGGGTTAAAGTGAGCAGAGTTCTTCCATTGACCGCCTTCCCAGGCTGCCCACGTAGTCAAAGCATTAATGTTCTCTTTAGTTACAGGCTTACCAAGCTTTGCAAGAAGAGTCTTTGCCCAAGTTAATTTGCTGCCCGTACCTAAAATAATTCCTCTTGTAGGCTTAACTTTTCCTGAGATCCAAGATATAGATTTATCTTTTCCTATATTTTTTGCCCCACCATTTCCAAAAGGATCTACAATTCCTGAGGCCGACGAAGATGCAGAGGAGGAGTTAAGAATAGTTTGTAAGTCAGAACTAGATAAAGAACTACCGCCATAAAGATCCGCAGCTATAAAGTTCTTATGATTTACTGCTCCGCTTCGTGATGTATTTGATGAAACCGACCCAGATTGAGGAGGCAGCGGTGGTGGAGAAGCTGCTCCACTTACATATGGTGTAGGATCTACCTTTTTACCATTAACAAGTACTTCAAAGTGAAGGTGAGGACCAGTAGATTTTCCGGTAGAACCAGAGTAACCAAGTACTTCTCCGGCCTTTACTTTTTGTCCTCTAGTTACTTTAATGCTCTTTAAGTGGCCATATCTTGTGGCGGTACCGTCTTCATGTTTTACTTCAACCCAGTTACCATAACCATTAGGTTCATTACCGAGAATAGATACTACGCCGGCTTTAATAGATGTAACGGCGGTGCCTAGTTGCGCACCGTAGTCAATTCCTGGGTGACCATTGTGACCGTATGCTTGTGTAATAGGTGTGGATGTAGGCACAGGAAGTATAGAAGGTGTAGCAGAAGCTACAGGATGTTTAGATGACTTACTTGCGTGTCCCACGTTACCGTGATCTTTAGGCCCACCTAAAGCACTTGTCGCCCCCGCAATAGCTGCATCAGCAATAAGTCCGCCACCTGCTGGATCAACAAGCTCACCGGCTAAGAATCCGGCACCAAGTGCAAGTCCCTTGCCTAAACCTTTACTTAAAAACTTTTTAAAGAATCCGCCAGCGGCTTTCTTAGCAATACCTGCACCTAAAGCACTAGTGCCAACTCTTGAAGCAATGCTAGGACCAAACTTTGAAATTGCTTTATAAGCAAGCATATTGCCCGCAAGAATTGTAGCTGTTCTGCCTACTCCAGAAATTGTAGCGCCAACGTTTCCAGTATTAGGGAAGGTTTGTAGTGCGCCCTTGAAGGTCATAAGTGCTTCTGTTACAGGGCCAAGCGCGTTAGCAAGATCTGCAAAACCGCTAGTAAGCATAGCGTTTGTTCTTACGGCAGCGTCATACCCGCCTACTAAACCTTGTTCAGTAGATTGAAGGACTTTAGCTTGAGCAGCAGATCCTCTAAAGTTTGCACGAACAGGGCTGCTCTTATCAACGCCCATAATATCCAACATCTTATTTGGATCTTTGCTATTCATTGCAGAACTAAAGGTTTTAGCATCGGTATTAGCTCGTGCTATAAGGCCAGAGGTAATTAGCTCTGTAAGATTAGGGTCTCCACCTGCAATAGCTTGAATAGATGCATAGCCTTTGCTTCGCGGATTACGAAGCGTTGCTGCTTGCTCTTGAGTTATCTTTTGACCACGAGATAAGAAGTTATAGACCTGATTAATAATCTGATCCATAGGCTTAAGGTTGCCTTTAGAGTCACGAATATTTATACCCATACGTAAGAACATCATGCCATTCATAGCACCTGCGCCCGCAGCAGCTTGTTGGTTTGACATTCCAGAGAATGCGCTCATGCCAGAAAGCTGACCCATTACAGTTTGTGAGCTTAAAGAGTTTGCAGAATAACCGCTATAGAACAACGCTTGCTGTGCTTGAACTGCGCCCATAGCACTTGTAGCGCCCCCACCAACAGCTTTGTTTGCTCCAACAATAGCTTGACGAGAAGACATGCCACTTAGTCCGGCATATGAGTCGGCAGTGATTCGTTGAGTTACGGCCGCCATAGTATCTGGCGCCATTCGGTACATGGCAGTGCCTGCTCCAAAAGCAGCTAGGCCTAAACCAATGCCCATCTTTTCAGCTTTAGAGAAAGATCCTAAGCCAAGTCGTCCAGATCCAACCCTATCTTTAGCCATGCCATTAGTGGCGTTAGTTGTCTCTCTAAGAGTATCACTCCACTTCTTAGAGATAACGTCTACATACTTTTCAACTTCTTTAAACAGGCGAAGCATCTCTTTGGGGAAATCCTCAAAGAGTGCCTTCTCATTAACCTTAGGCATCTGTGCCCCATCAGAGGCTATACCTAAATTGTTACTGCTCAGTTAAATCACCGCCTTAAACGACTTTGTAATCTCTCTAACCACATTAGACGCTCTCTAAAACTCAGAGAACGAATCTCTTCTAAAGTCCACCCCGGATATCCTTGACTCATGTAGTCAAAGGTTTCTACCAGAGTGACGTAGTCAATCTCGCCCCTAAAACAATTCCGCTAATGTTAGCGGAAGCGGTACCTCCTGGCCGCAAGACTGACATTCCTTTGTAATAGCTCCGAGTTGTGGTCCTGGGTTACGGCTTGTGATTTCGTTCAAAAGTGTTCTACGGTCTTTTAGACCTAGGTTTCTAACGACCTCTGGGTTTAAAACCGGAGTTCCGTTAATAGCCTTAACACAATTCTTTAGCAAAATTGTATCTAATTCTGCTGAGGTTTTGTCATTAGACGCGACCATTTCTTTTTGAGTAGATCCAGTAGGGAATACCATGTCTACATCTCCCACCTTACACTTTACAGTGAACTGGCGGTCCCCCTTCAAAGTCTTGATAGGTACATCTTTATCTAGATCGATGTCAAAGATCTGCTCTGCGTTGCAGCTAGGGCAGCTTCCTGGCCCAACCTTTACATCAGACCCAAAGGTGATCTTTCGGATAGCCAACAGAAGCATCTCTCGATCTCCCGCGTAAAGAGCGTCCAATAGTTCCTTAGACGACGGCTCATNCCCGATCTTTACTGTAGCTCTTTCAAGAATTAACAACAAAGACTTGCCAATGTTGTTGATCTTAGCCACTGCTTCCTCGTCAGCCCCGTTTAGTTCCCGCACTTCAGCAGTAGTAATTACTCCTGAGATAGGGTCTACTAGGCCACCAGGTAGCTCAACGTCTGGACTAGGAGGCAACTGTACTTCCGGCTTAACTGCCGCAATAGTTGCCTCCTGTTCAGACATCGCTTGCTCTGCTAACTTATTAAGAAGAGCTGGGTTTTGTTCCGCTGTTATAGTCGTTGTATTGCTCATATTATTTTCCTTATTAGATTAGAAGTTAGCCGTTAGTAATTGCTGGAGCTGTTCCTGCTGCTGTGTAGTTAGAGGCGTATGTTACGTCCCAACCTTCATGAACAATCGTCATCTCTTCAACCATGATGCTGTTTGAACCTGCATCTAGATTGCTGTATGACAAGTTTGTGATCCATGCACGGTATACGCGGAAGCGTAAAGAAGTGTGTTGATCGTTAGGCGTCTTAGCTGTTTCGCCTGCTGCAGCAGCGCCAAGATTTATCGTCTGTCCAGTTGTAGCCTGTGGGTTTGGGTGACTAAGGACTTGGATATCAAGGTTGCAACGGAATCCTCCGCCAACTCCAGCAGTAGCGCCTGTAGATGTAGGTGTTCCTGAAGTAAGTACAGAGAAAAGTCTCTTCATCCAAAGAGCATTATCTCCTTGACCCAACATAACTCCCTTAGAAAGAGTGATAGGGGTAAAAGCAGATTGTCCAGGAATCTGATGTGTATTGGTGTTGTAGCCGCCTTCACGATAAGAGATTGCTTCAGTAGCAACACTTAATCCTGAGACAGATACGAACCCCATTGACCCAAAGTTTTGACCGTAAGACGCTGTGTCTGATCCGCTTTCTGTTGGGGTAAATGTCACTAAAAACTTAAAATTACGTACTGGATCAGTAAGTAAATTACTAAGTGAATTAGTAACTGGTGATGGCGTAGAGCCACTATTTTGCTGTGCCATTTTTATCTATCTCCTTATGCCGAAGCATTTCCGGTAAGTTGTCCAAGCTTAATGACAACAAACTCTGCTGGATATTGTAGTGCCACACCAACTTCAATATTTACGATGCCTGCTTGGACATCGGTAAAACTTGTAGTAGTTGCGTCAACCTTTACGTAGTAGGCCTGAGCAGGTGAGCTTCCACGAAGTCCACCAGAGTTCCAGTAGTTAAACAAGAACGAACTTAGGAGTGTCTGGAGCTTGCTCCAAAGACGACTATCGTTGTTCTCAAACAAAGCAAAAGAGCTTAGGTTCTGCATTTGCTTTTCAATGTAGATAAGAGAACGACGGATATTAATATAACGATTAACTGGGGTGTTGTCCATAGTACGGGCACCCATGATCACAATTCCAGAACCTGGAACTTGACGGATTGGGTTGATAGGATCTGCAGATGTATTGATAGAATCTAGTTCAGCATTTGTAAACAAATGTTCAGTAGATACTGCAAGAGCCATCTTGTTAGAAAGACCTGCCGGAGACTTAGCTGGGCTACGAAGAGCATCTGTAGATAGGTATTGACCAACTACACCTGCACCAGGAGCTTGTAGACGAAGAGCGCCGATTACCTTGTTTGGATCTGGAATGTTATACCAAGGCCAGTAAGCCGCTGCAATTCCACCAGAGGTAGACGAATAAAAGTTAGCTGCAGTAGCAGTTACGCTAGCTTGTGCAGCAGTTGAGTTTGCCAGTCCTGACGGGGTATCAATAACAGCAAATGCGTCGGTACGACCAGCAGCATAAGTTACTGCAGCACCATGTAACTGGCTGCAGAGTGAGCTGGTAGATGCATATGGGGCATCAGGAGCATACACAACGATTGAGTTAGAAACGCTATCAAATGTAGTCCAACCAGTGGTGTAATCTGAAAGTGTTGGTGCTGTTCCATCTGTTCCACCTGATAGTGAAGTAGGGTTAGCATTAAGAGTGTATGGGTTCTTAGTGCTATCGATGCTTCCTACAGAGACAATTGCAGAGTAAGCAGGGATTACCGACCCAATATAGTTAGCGTCTGTTGAGCTCATGCTTAGATCAGAATAGCGCTCTACAATACTTGTCGAAGTTACGCCACTAGATGTAGTTGTTGCAAAAATAGTGAGGTTAAATCGACTCGATACGCCTGCAGGGGTTACTTGTGCTGAGTAGCTGTTGGCCCAAGAACCTGCGTTTAGAGCTGTCAGAGTAAAGGAGTTATTTGAGGCTGTAACAACTGTTCCTGAAGCTGTACCTGTCTGAGCTGTAAGAGCAGCTGTAGGCAGTGTCTGGCTAGCAGTTGGGGTTACTGTAATAGCAAACGCTGAGCTTGTCAAACCAGCAACGTTGATTGTGCCTGTGATGTTATAGCCAGATACGACTGAGAAGGTAGCGCCAGTAAATACTGCAGTACCTGTAATAGTAGCTGGACTAGCTACAGCAGCTGTAAAGCTGGTGTTGGCGGTAACAGCGCTTACATAGTAAGTTCCGTTAAAGGAACCAGTAGTAGCGCCTGTAACACCGGCTACTGTAACAATAGAACCTACAACGATACCGGTAGTGCTAGCAGTTGCCCACGTTACAGTGGTGCTTGTGCCTGTACCGTTAATTGTTGCAGACGTTACTGTTGGTGTAGCGGTTGCTCCAAGACCAGTAATGGTTACTGACTGACCGGCTGTATATGTATTAGCAGCGGTATAAGTAATGGTGTTTGATACTGGAACAGACGCAGCAGTTACAGTAGCTGTGACAACGTTGCTGGTACCAGAACCATCATTGATAGTTACTGCGGATTTTAGTGCAGATGAGCTTACAACGCGCTTTACATAGAGTGATGTTCCATGGTTAGCAAAAAAGTTGTATGCGGCCCAAGAGGTTGGGTAGGCGTCGTTAAGTCCACCAAATGTCTTTGTAAACTGGCTCCATGTAGATACTAGTACCGGTGCGTCTGTTGGTCCTTGGGGAAGGGATCCGCAGAACGCTCCTACAGCGCTGGCAGTATCTACTACGGTAACAGCTTGAGGCAAAGGCACTTCTTGGATATATACGCCGGGGCGGCTATATGTTGCCATTTTTGTTACTCCTTAGTTAGGTTGTTTTCTTTGAGTTGCGAACTTGTTTGCTAGCTTGTAAACGGAATGGTCTGATAAGTTGTAGAGATATTTGGTTGTTGTGTTACTTCGTACGCTTGTACTAGCTGATCTGGGAAAAGCTCAGAACTAATACGTATATTATATACGTTATTGAATAGGCGTTTTTCCGATTCAATAAAGTCTCTTTTTGAGAATCCCAGGACATCCACGCGGCGGTTAGTACCGTCCTCAGGGATAGGGAGTTGCCCAAACCTTAATGGTAGTCTACCAGGACTATACAGTGCCGCAATCAATTGGCGGTCGTGCCTTGGCTGACGTGACCAGGTAGATACTTGGTAAACCAAGTCTACAGGAATAGGAAAGTTAGTGTGAGTGACGTTGGCTGTATCTACGCCTTCTGGAGTATACGTCAAAGGGACGTATCCTCTGTGGGCCCGTGTAGTATCCTCAGTTACGCTGACTAAATCTATAGTGATATATGGATAAGCCTGTTGACGAATTTCTTTGTCCGGCTGTCCATAGTAAACCCCTACAGGACGTGCTGAGTTGCCTGAGTCAGAGACTGTAATGCCTGATAGTAGAGTCTTAAGAGCTGCTTCTTCATTTAAAATAAATGGCATTAGTTAGCCCCCATAGTAAACGTGCTCAAGGCAGGAGAAGGAGGGGTGTCTTGAGTACCATAGTTTAGGCGTTGGATCTCATGCTCTAATTCTTTAGGAAACACAATTTGAGGTGCCTCACCATCGTGAGAAACCTCTAATTGATTAACGATATGATCAGGCCAACCGTCGTAAGAGCTTACGTGGCTTCGTAGAGCCTGCGTGTATAAACCTAGCGCCTTATACTCAGCCAAAATTAAGGCTGACTTAAGGTACATGTCTAGAGAAAGAGTAAGACTCGTCTTAGATGTTAGCATTTTTACGGGTCTTCTTCGTCAGTATATATCCAGTAGCAATTAACAGGGCCGTTTTGTTGAAACCCTTATGCTGTTTTTCTGGAAGCAAATTACATACTCCACGAATAAACTCCGTTTTATCGGCGTCGGTTTCATACCGATTCATCCGATCATACAGACTAGTCATAATTCCTCCATAGGAAGACGCAAGGTAAAGCAGCAGGGTTCCAGATTTCTCTGGCGTCATAGCCTATCATAAATGAAAAAGGCCCCTTTCGGGGCCTAAGTCGTTACTTCTTTTTCTTAGCTGGGACCTTCTTCTTGCCTTTGATCTTATCCGCTAAAGCCTCATCCATCTGCTCATCTTCTGAGCTGGGGTCATACCCTCTGTAGTCTTCTTATCTTGATCTTTATCAGATTTAGCCATTTACTTGCCTTTCTTAGTTGTTGGCTTGCCGGCTTTTTTCTTACAGGCGCCGCCGCACTTAGGCTTCGAGCATCCACATCCGCATGATTTACACATGTTATTCTCCGCTTCCTTTTTTGCTGTGATATTTTTTAGTTGCTGTTATACCGGCACCGATGGTGACGGCTCCGGCAAGCTTGGTCAGGTTCATAGTCTTACCCCCACCTGGGTGGTGTACCTTTACATCTTTACCGTGCTTGTCTACAATATGTGTCTTGCCATCTGCCTTAAACTTGGCAGCGGCTTTCTTTTTTTCTACCGCTTTAGGACGAACTTTGCTTTTAGGCATTATCCCTTTACCTTCTTCAGTTTTGGGTTGGCTTTCTTGGCTCCTTTTGAAGCTTCTCGTGAAGATGCTGCCAGAATAGCGTCTGCCGACTTTTGGGAAACGCCTTCCTTTTTAGCAATATCCGCAGAAGCTTTCTTAAACCCCGGATGTTTTTTATCTTTAGCCATTAGCCGATATCCGAAGGTACGTATGAATATAACACTGATACGGCACCAGTAGATGTTCCAGCAGAAGAGATCGCATAAACTTTATCTCCACCACCTGCCCACAACTGGAATGTTCCGTTTGTTGNGGCAACATAGTGACCACCATTAGCCCCAGAAGCAACAGTAATTGNTGAATCTCCTAAATAAATTGCGGCGCTATCACGGTTTTGAATTGATATTGCCGTGTAGTTTGCGGACTTAGGTACAGTAAAAAGAAGTGTAGCAGTCGTGCCTACAGTAATATTGTTGTGTACTATCATAGTTATCCTTAAAGGGTAGTAGGGTCAAAAGCGGAGTAGTTAGCAAAGTGCTGGAACTGACTATCATTAACCAGCTCTTCTGCATTTACCTGGTTACATTGTACACGCAAAAGGGTGTAGTTATTCTGAATGATACCCTCAGGAAGTACTCTGATAGGTGTAAATACTTCATGTCTAAATACGATTCTATCGCGTAGGTAGGCGTCCGGGTTGATCTCTACATTGCTAAGCTCAGGGATATTGTTGTAGTTAGCTCCATAGAAGTTGAGCTTATTCTCAATTACATCTACATTTATGATGATAGTCAATTGGTCAGCGTTATAGAGACCACGGTCAGTCTGGATAGACACGCCTTGCTCTAGGTGAGCATTTACTACAGGGATTATAAGAGGCGTCTTCCACATACGTCCAGCACCAGAGTTGCCGCCCACATCGTAGATAGGGTCGACAGTAGTATTGGCAGAGTCAAACTCCCACCACTCTATGGTGGTACCTACTGTCTTTACCAGCTCTGTAGTAGTACCAGAGATGATAGAGGCATGCTCTGAAGGAACGCTGAAGCGTCCTTGCCTGTTTTCTCCGCGCATAGCTTAAATCCTAACGGTTATACTCAGTAGGTATGTACCACTCTATAGCTGGCCCATACTTAAGATTGACCCTAGTGTACTCTGAAAACCTTTTGATTTTGTCCTTATTGGCTGGGTCTTTGAGGTAGTTAATCCAGTTCTCTTCAATCTCAGCATAGTATTGTTCCGTACTAAGGGCATTCGGGTTCGCCCCACTTACCCTAAAGCTTGGTTCTTCTTGGTTATTATTATCCACGTTATTTTGAAATAAGTGGCTTAGAGGAAAGACCATATTAGGAAACACGAGAGAAAATCCCTCTGACAATAGGTTCATGGTTTGAATAATCTCTTCTTCCCAAAATATAGTTTTTACTGGAAGACCTGTATGCTCCACAAAATGTCTGTTTCCAAAAGCAAACTGAGCGTTGAACTTTACACACGGTACAAATAATCTATCATCTCTTCTACTGTGGGTTCTAAGATCTTTATCGCTCCAAGATGGGATACTGGTGTGATTCCAGGTTTTAAACATAAATATTGGATAGGAGGCAAACTTATCTCTTAATCTAGAGACACGGTCATAGTTCTCAAGNTGCTCATAAGACGGCAAGTAACAGGTAAGAATAGTCTTTTCATTTTCAGTTTCTTTTAAAGCTTTATTATAGATGTTTACTAGGGTGGTGTCCCAATGCTTTTCAAACAGAGTATGCGAGTCAACTTGAAGAACATAGTCTTCTCCATCATACATAGAGAACGCTTCATCACGGCCAAAGCCTACAGAGATCTCGCACTCTCCTCTTTTATATCTTTTAAATTTAACTTGAGGGTATTTAAGTAAAGGCTCAATCTTTGTGTTATAAAAATAATCAAAATCTAAAATATCTTCACCTGAACGCGTTTCAAAAAACACTAGGCCAATAGTTATATCCTCTGGATTATCCGCGCACTCTATAGCTTCTTTTACTGTGAATTCGATTTGATTATCGTATAGTGTAGGTATAGCAATATAAATAGACATATTATTCCTTCTTAGGGTCGTAGTCACTCATGTCAACAAATGTGGGGTTATGTAAAAATAACGAAGCAACTCTAGGGGTTTGAACAGCAAACACATCTACAAGCTGATCGTCTAAAATAACTCCAAGAAGGATAGGTTGGGGAGCAGTTTCTTCGGCCTTAACAGGTACAGGTTGTTCTTGCTTCTTGTTAAATTTAAACATAGTTACCACTTACCTAACGGACACGTAGCGTGTTCCAATCTAGTTTTTGCTTCCATAAAGCACATGCACTTTTTGCATTGTCCTAAGCTAGGCCTAAACTCTTCGCAGCTTTTACAGATAGACATTCTATCCTTGCTTCGCTTTGTATTTTCTTCACCTAAGATCTTATCTATAATACTAAGATCCATCAGTATTCCTTTTCTTTTCTAAAGAGTTTTTTGTAGACGCCTTCTCCTCTACGAAGTTCTTTAGCGATCTCTACTTGCTTAGCGGTGTTCCCCCATGATTGGGCATAGACCCATTTTTCCCTCTTAATTGGAATAAGTTGAGCAATAGGAGTTCCCGCAGGAATGACACCTTCAAATCCAGACTTAATAAAGAAAGGGACATTTCCCCAACCCATAAACTCTTCGCTGTCAACTATTCCAGACATAGTCGTAAAAGGAAGATCAAATCTATTTACTGGGTGGGTTAGAAGAACACTGTACCCTTTAGGAACTTTCCAACCCCATTGACATGTCCAAGCTAAATGGTTTTTTTCATGTCCTGGAGGTCTAGGAATAGTATGGCCTGTAAGACCCATACGTTCATTTACAGGGCTAGTCTCTATCTTGTCCCAAGTAATCTTTATTTCATCATTTTCATCTTTAGTTACATACATATTAACTGGAAGTACTAAAGCATACCCAGATATCATGGCGTCTAAGAATGGAACGCAAGTTTTTAATCCTTCAAACTTCATACCATGTTTATCAGAATAGTAACGTTCTGCATTTCTATACCATTCAGGGATAATACCCTTCATAGGTACAGGGGCCTTATGGTCTGGGTCCACTTCAGGACTAGGTACAAATTTAAATATCTTCACTATAACCCTCCTACCGGTTTAGTTCAAAGAAGCACTGAAATACCCTAAAGTATATCCTTGGGCAACATCTGACTTAGTAAGAATAATACCATGGTTTGTAGCCGTAGGCGTCGTGCCTAACGTGTAGGCAGCACTGCCTACTGAGGTGGTTTGAGCGTTATCACTAAAAGCTGTGGCAGTTACAGAGGTTCCAACAATGCTGACCTTTAAGGAGCTAGCAAGGGCTGTTAGGGCAGTATTAAAGATGGTGCTTACTGTGCCAGCCACAGAGTTGTAGACTCGTAGGTAGTACCCAATAGTTGATCCTGAAGTCGTATATGAGTATGTACCAGAATAATATGGAGAATAGTTAGCACTAGAGCCTAGTGCAGTATATGAATAGTAGTTAGGAGAGCTAGTGGTGGTAGGTGTAGTAGTCCCAGCTTGAAGCAATGAATAGTATGAATACGTACCGTAGTTCTGTACGTATGCCCCGTATCCTACAGGATTTATGACGTAGTAACCATAGCTTCCGTGATTCCAAGTATACGTAGCCGCTGTAGTATAGTAATAAGTATAGTTAGTATATGATCCAGCATAAGCGGTTACTGGGTAGTAATAGTATGTTGTTCCGGTGTAGTTATATCCAACAGGTGAGACTGACGTATAGGAAGCAGAAGTAATATAACTATACGCAGTATCTGTTCGTTCAGCCGCAGCGGCCCACCAGTTTAAAGAGTCAGTTACTAGAAAAGAAATACCTGTACCTAAAGTAACGTTTAGAGCCGTTAATGTTACGTTTGGTGATCCTAAGGTCATAGTTGCTATAGAATTGTTGGTAGGTGCATCGTTAGATTGTGCGACAGTTCCATTCGCAAACCAAATACCTTTAATAGCGGCCCATATTCCACCGCTGCTAGAGGTTCCTAAAGAACCAGAAGTAGTGCGAGCAAACGTATCAGAAAATGCTCCTACGAACCATTGGCGCCATACCCCTGCTACTTTTACCCATCCTGAGGTTACGCTGTGCCAAGAGCCACTTACCTTTACAAATTGCCCGGCTATGTTCCTCCAGGTACCGCCTACCTTTATTTGCCCAGTCATTATACGTATACCACCCAGATATCCCCGTTATTGCCCTGCGATGAAATTGGAGCTACTGTGCTAGCGGTGATAGGTGGCCTATTTGCTATAAGGCTGTTATAGTCTGTGCTATTAACGTAGAGAATGTTGTTGGTGCCTACTTTAGGGGCACCAGTATAATCAATATTAAATCCTAAAACAGAACCAGTAGTGTATGTTTCTAAAAGATTAGCTGTACCTGTATTAAGGGTAAGTACCAGACCTTTGTTATTTACTGTAGTAATCGTACTTCCACCGGCTTTTAGTACGTATGGGGCGGTGCCAACTCCGTTAACTAAGCCTGCCTCTATATTTAATAGGCGGTCAGCAAGAGTGCTCCAGGTAGTAGTTGATGCAAATGTTCCTGCATAAGTCGATGTAAGAGGGTTTGTGCTGGTAGCGGTTCCTAGGGCAGTTTCAAGGGCTGTAACTTCCTGCTGCAAGGAGTTGATATTATCTGCTGCTACCGTGGTTACGAGGTCAACTGCGGCAGTATAGGAACGTACTTGGTTAGGAAATCCACTAGGGTTGTTAATTGGCACAATATCTCCTCAGATTGAGTCTATAGGCTTAGGATAACAGGTATACCCTAAACATAGGGTATCATAATATCATGAATTTAGTTCAACGAGCGGTTTCTAACGGGGGTAAATTAGCCCCACTTGTAATACCTAATGGGTTGACTTCTGGCACTGGCTTGATGAATCCTTCTATTTTTATTGATGACGAGGGGGATATATTAGTCAATCTGCGCCACGTTAACTATACCCTTTATCACGCAGAGAACAACCAGTTGTTTCCATCGCGCTGGGGTCCATTGTCTTATCTTCATCCAGAAAAAGACCAAAGGTTAGTAACAGAAAATTACTTATGTCGTCTTGATAAAAACCTTGAAATGGTTTCTTATACAAAGGTAGAGATGCTTAATCTTCATGAGCCTATCTGGGAATTTGTCGGGTTAGAAGATGCGCGTATTGTTCAATGGGACGGTGATTATTATTTAATTGGAGTTAGGCGCGATACAACAACTAATGGTCAAGGGCGCATGGAGTACTCCAAGATAGAACTTAATAAATCAGAGTGGGGCGCTAAAGAAGTTAGCCGTGTACGTATACCAGCGCCTGGGGAAGATAACTCATACTGTGAAAAGAATTGGGTACCTATAAATGACAAGCCATACCATTTTGTTAAATGGACTATGCCTACAGAACTTGTACAAGCTGACCCGTCTACCCCTAGTTCTAAACAAATTGCCCTAAAACATACGCCACCTGCTCCTATAGACCAGCGAGGCTCATCTCATGTTATCAAGTGGGGCTCTATGTATATTTCAATTACCCATGAGGTTGATTTGTTCAAGAACTATCTTCAACAAAAAGATGGCATCTACCGTCATCGCGTATGTGTATGGGATGAACAGTTTAACTTTGTTGGGTTATCAAAACCTTTCTCTTTCTTGGATGGGCGCATTGAGTTTTGTGTAGGTGCATCAGTACTTGAGGGTGACTTACTAATTAGTTTTGGTTTCCAAGATAACGCCGCATTTATATTAAGAACCCCTAAGGCTGTAGTAGAAGATTTAATTATGGAGGCGTTAGCTTATGAAAATTGAAGAATTAGTAGTTCTCTTATCTAAAGACCCTTTCAACCCACAGCTTAACTTTGATTGCGCTGTTGAGTACGAACGGTTAAACCAGACAGCCTCAGCCGTGTCTTTCTATTTAAGAACCGCTGAGTACGGCAATGGGGTACTTGTATATAACTCATTATTAAAAGTGGCTCGTTGCTTTGAAGACCAGAACGATAGAGTCAACACTGTAACTAATTGCATCCTTCAGGCTATTGCTTACGACCCATCTTACCCAGACGCTTGGTTTGTGTTGGCACAGTTTCATGAGCGCCAAGGTAACTGGCAAGAGTGTTACACATTTGCTGAAGTTGGGTTGGGTAAAGTAAGCGCCCCCTTGCTACCAGCCAACGTTGGATATCTTGGTGAGTATTGTTTAAAGTTTGAAAAAGCTGTGTCTGCATGGTGGATTGGGCGCAAAAAAGAAAGTCAAGTTCTTTTAACTAAGCTATCTGCTGAAGATATAGCTGATGAGTACAAGATTGCTGTTAAATCTAATATGGAAAGGATCGGACTTGTTGCTATTTGATATAGGCGCCAACCGCGGAGATGCTACTTTTGCTGGGTTAGCTAAGGGCTATAAAGTTATTGCTTGTGAACCCGCGCCTAAAATATATGCTGAGCTAGTAAAGAACTTTATATATAACCTTGATGTAATTCCACTTAAAGTTGCTGTTTCAGACTCAAATAATGAAAGCATAGAGTTCTATGAAGCCGACGAAGACGGGTTATCTACATTAAACAAAGACTGGTTGACCGCCTCAGATATGCCGTATGCGGGTAAGCCTTACCGCACAGTAAAGTCAAACACTATAACTTTAGACTCTCTTGCCCAAACATATGGGGAACCTGACCTTATTAAGATAGACGTAGAGGGCGCCGAATGGTCTGTATTTAAAGGTATGGCTAAGCACTGCGGTAAACTTGCCTTTGAGTGGACTAACGTAACCATAGGCGAACACCAGAGCCAAATTGAATATCTTGAGCGCTTAGGGTACACAGAAGTTGCACCACAATTTATTGAGCACCATCTTCAAGAGCCAGATATTTGGTACCCAATAAAAGGATTTAGGTTAGATGATTGGGCTATACAAAACCTAACTGCATGGGAAGATGGTGGTTGGAAAGTAGCTAACCTGCGCCCAACAGCAGACGTTGGTATGTGCTGGGTTAAATAATATTTCGGTACGACAAAGACCCGCATGTCGCGGGTCAATGTACGACTTTATTTACTCAGCAGGTGTTTCTTCAACTACAGGTGGATGGAACTTGCCATCTTCATCCATGGTCCAGCCAATACCAGCAGGATTCTCTGCTGTGCACTCAATAAGAATGCAGTTAAGTGCTGCCTCTGTTGCTGCTTTATCATCTGCGGCGATTACATTTGATACTGTATTTCCATTCATCATTGCGTATGTTGCCATTTTTATCTCCTTAGTAGTATAAATAAAGAACGCCGTTACCGCCAGCGCCTGATGTGCCTGAGTTGTTAGCACCACCGCCACCGCCTCCGCCATCTCCCCCAGTACCGCCGTTGTTACCAGATGCGTTGGCACCTGCTCCACGATATCCACCACCGCCACCACCTGCACCTGCAGTAACTGCTGCAGTTACAGTTGAACCCGTACCACCATTAAACAAATCACCGTTTCCACCTGCTCCACCTGTGATGATTCCAGTTGGAGATGCACCTGAGTTGTAAGCACCACCGCCACCACCACCGATTAAACCTTGTCCGCCCGCGCCGCCTGTTGCGTTATTTGCAGCAGTTGTTGAGTTTCCACCACCGCCACCACCACCTGATACTCCTGCGCCACCTACGCCAGGATTTGCAGGTGCTCCAGTTGCACCGTTACCACCGCCGCCACCATAGCCAACAGCTGAAGAAATAGCCGAAGGTGCGCCTGTATAACTAATACCACTTGCTGTGGCTCCTCTTGCTGTAGTGGCATCAACACTTCCACCGCCGCCTGCGCCACCCATAGTTCCATCAGCAGGTGCAGTTGCAGTTCCTCGACCAGCGGCACCGCCACCTGCTAGAACCATTCCATAAATAGTATCACCGCCAGGTTTGCCATTTGATGCACCACCTGTAACGGTTGCTCCACCTGTACCTACTGTGCAAGTATTTGTTGCATAAGTCCAACCAGCAGAAAAACCACCAGCACCACCACCACCACCTGCTTGTGCAGATGAACCACCTGAACCGCCACCGCCGATGCATACCGCATATACGCGTTTAACATTAGAAGGGATGGTAACTGAACCAGTTGAGGTAATAGTTTGTTTTAACTTTAATCCAAGTGGGACATCAGAAAATGATGAATTTGTATTTATATTTGCGCTCATTGTTTTATCCTTTTAATAGAAGATGTAAAGAATTCCATTACCACCTGTAGTAGTTGAACCAGCAGAACCACCACCACCACCACCCCCGCCTAATCCACCGTTCCCTGCAGCGGTGCTAGTTGCATTAGNTCCATTTGCTGNTAAACCCGCCCCACCACCGCCACCACAGTTTCCACCAGTAGATGAATAACCAGTACCGCCTGTGTAAATAGTTCCGNCAATCCCAATTCCATTACCACCTGAACCGCCTGTGCGAGTTGCGGTAGTACCTACGGCATAACCACCACCACCGCCCGCTANACCTGAGCCNCCATTGCCACCTGTTTGAGTGGATGAACCAGAAGCCGATGAAATACCCCCGCCACCGCCTGAAATACCGTTACCACCATTGCCAGCAGTGCCGCCTGCAAGATTTGTGCTGCTACCGCCACTTGCTCCCGAACCAACAAAACCAGAAATTCCATTTGTTGTTGTTTGGCTTGCACCTGCGGAAATACCGCCAGGTTGACCATAATAATTGGTTGCACCACTATCGTTGTTGCCGCCACCGGAACCGCCGCCTATTGATNNGGTATTGCCATTTCCACGGCCACCGCCACCAGCAATAATAGATCCGTAGCGTGTGTATCCGCCGTTGGCATTATTTCCACCTGCAGCAATAACGCAAGTTGATTGTGGAATAGTCCAGCCCCAAGAAATTCCACCTGCGCCACCACCACCGCCACTACCACCAGAACCACCACCACCACCCCCGCCTGTCATAATGACATAGACAAATGGGATACCAGCAGGGATTGTTACCGCACCAGAGGATGTGATTGTTTGGCGTAATTGCAATCCGTAAGGTGCCGCAATAGATGTTTGTGCTAAGGCAGTGTAATTGCTAGAAGAGTTATTGTAGCCTGATACTTGCCCTGTTGGGCGCTTGCTTAATGGATTAGACATTTATGCTCCTTAGTAAAATATGTAAAGGATTCCATCGCCACCTACTCCTAGAGTACCACTATTGCCTCCACCGCCACCGCCACCGCCAAGACCACCATTACCACCTGTAGTAGTTGAACCAGCAGAACCATTACCTGCAACACCTGCTCCGCCGCCACCGCCAGCAGCAAGTGACCTTGATACTCCTGCTCCGCCAGTTGTAACTGCTCCTGTAAGAATGTTTATTCCGTTACCACCAGTGCCAGCATTTGCAGTTCCAGAGTTAGTACTAGTTCCTGCTCCTCCACCGCCTGCTAAGCCTGAACCGCCATTACCGCCGTTTGCCGTAATAGAAGTAGTGACATAAGGACTTCCCCCGCCACCACCAGAAATGCCATTTCCACCTACAAAACCAATTCCAGTAGAGTTTACAAAATCTCCACCACCCGCGCCTGAACCAATAGTTCCTGCTGCTGCGCTAACTGTTGTTCCACCAGCAATTCCATAATAATTAGTAGAACCATTGCTTGCTGGATAAGTATTTGAACCACCGCCTCCAGCCCCTCCCAAAAAACCAGATGCGCCACCAAAGCCTGCACCGGCACCTTGCCCGCCACCGCCTGCAATAATGTGACCGTATCGTGTGTATCCGCCAATAGTTCCTCCAGTTAATCCACCGCCAGCACCAACTACGCAACTTGAATTAGCAAGTGTCCAACCCCAAGCAACTCCCCCAGCACCGCCACCGCCACCTGATGAAGAANNGTGGCTACCGCCTCCCCCGCCACCGCCAACTGCGATTGCATACACCCAAGTAATTCCGTNAGGGATTGTTACCGATCCACTAGATGTAATTGTTTGGCGCAGGGTTAAGCCGTAAGGGTTGAGCAGAGATGTCTGTGAAAGTGGCGTAAATGAATCATTGGGATTAGCCCAAGTAGATACTTGCCCACCTGACTCTCCGCGTTTAATCGGATTAGCCATTAGACGATTCGATTCACGTAGCCTGAAACTGTAATCAAGTTTGCCCCAGTAGCAAAACCCGATGCCTGTCCACCTGAAACATACGAACCTGTTGCAGCGTTTGTGACTGTAAATTGAGTAGATGATGCAGTTGCGATTGTTACATTTGAAAGGTTGTATGCAGAAGGGTTTACTCCTGTAATGCTTACAGTTGTTCCTGCTACAAAGTTATTTGCAGCGGTATATGTAACTGTTCCAGCAGATGCGCTCACATTTGTAATAATTGCATAAGAAGGTATTTGAGCAAAAGCAGTAATATTGTTTGCCGCTGAGCCTGTGCCAGTAAGGATAAGGCCAGGAACAACAAGGGTTAAACCCGATGTTGGCGGGACGCTGATAACAATGTTCTGGTCAGGAGCAGTAGTTCCGCCATATTCAACGGTCAAGGATACTGGACCTGTTGATGAGTTAAAAGCGTAGAGCCAAACCTCGTCAATGGTTGTTGAAGATGTGCCTGTTGCGTGGATAGTAGTACCAGTTGTTGCTGTTGCTGCTACCTTGATTGGCTTACCCTGGGTTGAACCCGACAGTAATGTCTTTGTGAATGTAGCCATTGTTTATTCTCCTTAGCCGAATACTTGGAATGAAATTTGAATATTTGCGTCTTGAGTGATTGGAGCAATAATGGCATAAGATAAACTATTCCATGCTGTAAAACCATTTCCAATTTTTGTTAAACCTGTATCAGTTTCTAATCCCATTTCACCTTGCGCAAGGGTTGGATTTGCAGAAGTCCAATCAGATGCAGTACCTCTGCGTAATTGAATTTGAATTGGCATTTATTATCTCCTTAGGGTGTTCCTGCGTTAATTGCGGTAACTCCGCCGTAGTTTGAATTTGGTGCGCCACCGTCAAGGTCAAAACTTGGAGCACCAATAATACCTTGTACACCTTGAACACCTTGGATGCCTTGTAGGCCACCAGTACCTTGAGTACCACCTAAGCCTTGTGTTCCAAGTATACCTTGAGTTCCTTGAAAGCCTTGAACGCCTTGTGGTCCAAGATTACCTTGGACACCTACGTTACCTTGAAGACCGGTATTTCCTTGAAGTCCAGTAAATCCTTGTAGACCCAATGTTCCTTGAAGCCCTTGAACACCTTGAGTACCTTGAGCTCCGGCTCCGGTAAGCCCCTGTAGACCTTGGGTTCCTTGAAGCTGGTTAAACCCTCCGCCTTGTAGTCCTTGGAAGCCTTGGGTACCTTGGTTACCCTGAATTCCAGTTAAACCTTGAGTACCTATGGTTCCCTGAGTACCAATAGTTCCTTGGGCACCAAGTGTTCCTTGGGTACCAAGCAGTCCTTGCGTACCNGTNGNTCCNTGGGTACCTGTGGTACCTTGAGAGCCTGTTGAACCTGTATTACCCGTCGTACCAGTAGTTCCTTGTGTGCCTGTGGTGCCTTGAAGACCAGTAATTCCCTGAGTACCTGTGGCTCCTTGGGTACCTGTGGTACCTTGAGTTCCAGATGTTCCTTGAGTACCGTTTGTTCCATTTGTGCCTGAAGTTCCGTTTGTGCCATTAGTTCCCGCGTTACCTTGTAAACCGATTAAGCCTTGTAGCCCTGTAATGCCTTGGTTACCCTGATTGCCTTGTGCACCCGTTGTTCCTTGAGTTCCCTGGCTACCCGTTAAACCTTGAGTACCTGTAATACCTTGAGAACCGTTAGTTCCATTTGTGCCTGTTGTCCCCTGTAACCCATTAGTTCCAGATGTTCCTTGAGTACCGTTAGTTCCTTGTGAACCAGTTGCTCCCTGTATTCCTTGGATACCAGTAGTGCCTTGTGAGCCCTGAATACCTTGTGTGCCTTGCGTTCCTTGTAATAGATAAGAAGGTACCCATGAGCGCACACCCTGAACAGATGATGTTAATACTTGGTTTGCTGTTGTTGGTACTCCTAAATCTGGCTCTGTTTCAGACAGGCCAATAAAATTATACCTATCCGCAGATACCTGTGTAGGAGGGGTTTTTTTTGTTTTACCCGATAAGTTTTTAGGCATTAAATGTTTCCAGAATGCTTAACGTAATGTGCATAGTTGTGTTGGCGCCCGCTTGTGCCCAAAGAGACTTACCTTGAGGTATAACAAGTTTTCCAGTTGTTGCAGCGGTTGAATCATTTCCTGGTATTGAAAATCCTTGAATCAAAGATGTGTAACTGGTACCATCATAGTAAGAAACGCTTGCGGTGCTTGCAGAAGACGTAACGTTAGTGACCTGGGCCATAAGAATAATACCAGTGTAGCCTGTTGTTGGAGTGTATAAGTTTTGATTACTGGTTGTTAAAACCGCTGTTACTGTTTTAAATTGGTTTAATATAGTTGCCATTTTTAGACCTCAATCCCAAAAAGAAGTTTGATGGAATCATCAAACGCATTTACGTTTTCACCAACTGCCGTGTGAACATTTGGGTTATTGTGAAAAATCTTCATAGTTACTGCGCGAAGGGATTTTTCTACCAATCGAGCTGTCGCTTCACCATCACGAACTTCTACCCTATCTAGCTCGTCGTCAATAGCCGTTTCTACCATTGTGCGAAGCTCTTTAACCGTTGGGGAAACGGTATCTGGCATAGTTGAGGGATCAAATTTGTCCATTGTTACCCCTCCAATGCCAACATGTAGGGTGTCATAATTGAAAATAAGCTTCTGTTAAAAGCCGTTCCACTAATAACACCTGAAGACTGTTCAATTACTAGATCAGGTCCAATTTTAAAGTTTCCTTTTTGATCTGTACTGGTAAAGAAGACCGCACCCCCGCCAGACATATCTATTTCATTTTCTGGCTTTGGCTGTCCCCCTAATTGAGGAAGAGCGGTTGCAGGGTCAATCCCGCTTCCGCAATACTCAAAAGTGTGCCCTGAAGCTGTAATTCTGCTGTTTTGATAAAACTTAGCTGTAGTGCTAGTTGTTAAAGTTGTTGGGATGTTTGTAGTTAGAGTAATTGTTGACTGGCCGCTAGATAGGGCTGTTACTGAATTTAAAGTGTAATAGCTGGCCCCATNATCAAATGTAACAACATTATTTGCATATGGTGCTTNGGTTAGTCCACTTATAACTAATTTCTGCTCAACTGTGTTAATAGTAGCAACAGTTCCTGAATTCAAAAGGCTACTTACTCCAACAGCTCTCAACCCATAGTTTCCAAAAGAGGTGTCTGAGCCAATTAAAGAACAAAACCCACCGCTTTCACAAAGAATGCCAACATCAGTAAATATTGTGTAAATTCCAACAAGCTGAGCATATCCTTGATTTACAATATGTATACCAATTCCACCATAGTTAATTTGTGTGTATTGGCCAGCAACCATTGATTTATTTCCGCTTACTACACCTCCATCAATGTACATACCTTTTCCAGTAGTTGTGACTGATGAAGCGTTATACACATAAGGGCTTCTCGTAATAGTTCCAGCAGAACCATTTGGATTGTATGCAACGGCTGCGGCTCCAGAAGTATGGCCTTTAAA
>JGI24890J29729_1000274_pt1 | contig 37799 bp, 57 predicted proteins | sample FreactcultureFD7_FD_29729 | JGI IMG/M metagenome (IMG submission 29729)
TGTGAAGTCATTGTCCTCTGCTTGTCTTAGCTAGAAGTTGGGCGGAAGAGCGGGAAGAGGGAGAGAGAGGGGGGGGGAGGCTCGCGTGGAGGAGGAGATTTGGGCGGTCGAAAAGCTAAGAGGGATTGTAGGGAGGGGTCCAAAGCGAGGAGTTGTAGAGAGAGTAGAGTACGGTGGACTGGTTGATGCAAGTAGAGTGGAATGGAAACGGGTAACAGTCTTCGAAAAGCGAACCGTTCAAGTTCTTCGCAAACCGCATTCAATCAACCAAAGTCTCGACTCGTATGTGTAAAGTCCCTTTCGTCGGACTCAGTGTGAATAGATACTCCAACATTCCGACGCTCTAATGAAAGATTGAGTTCCGTATCAAGTTGAAATCGTCTCCAACTATGTCCAATCTCGGAAATTTAGACAAAGAATGGTTTGATTCAAGAGTGCTACAAGTCAGGGGAATCTATCAATCGAGGGGGAGGGAGCAGATGAGCTACTTTACAAGCCACACAAAACGTCATAGACAAAAACAGAAAAGAGAGAGATCGTCGAAAGATGAATGAAAAACGAAAAATCCAAAACAAGAGAATGTAAAGTGTCCATGTTGTGTTATCGTCCATAACCCCTTTCCTCCCTACTAGCTTACCTACCTTCCACCTCATCCTCGTGTTTCCCTTTCGGGTTCGGTACAGGGATCAAAGGACCCAAAGTCCCAATCCTGCCAGGTTTCGTCGGATCGAACACTTTCTCCCCTTGTCGTCCCGGTACTACGGGCTGAACGATCACTGTTCCAATCTTGGGATTCCTACTCTTGGCCTTCACGACGACTGCCTTCTTGTCATTCGAGAGGACTTCGAGTCCCCTCGTGAAAATCTTGGACAAGGCAGCGTTCGCTTCGAGGTTGAGATCGGAATTTGAAGGGGATCGACGATGGAGTCGGGAAGAACCACCGAGGACTGAACCGAGTGATCCGAGTCCGAGAGAGGAGAGGTCGGAGGAACCTAGGAACCCTTGAAGGTCGGATTCCGAGAGTGGACAAGCGAAGGAGGCTGAACTCGAGAATCTGTAAACCCCTCGACATTCGCTATGAGCTCGCTGTCAAGAGCATATAGGAGAATACAAGGGACGTACGTTGGGGAGATCGAGATAGCGACAACCTTGACTTTGGTTTGAACCTTGTAATTCACTTTCAAATCACTCTTCGACCCTCCTCCTAAGAACCCACATTTGGTAGCGATATCTTTCAACACCGATAGATCTGAATCGTAGGAAGTTGTGTAGTTCAAGGAGAAGGGGAAATGAATCGTTGAACTGCAGTAACGAACGAGTCAAGTTAGTTTAGCAGAGATGAGCAGGAGAGAGGGAGAGGAGGCTCACTTGGAGTTCTTGGGAATGTCGACGTTGTCGAGAGATCCTCCTCCGATGGCATCGTTCGGTTTCGTAGGGTAATAGGCGGTGGCTGAAATCTTGTCGAAATTCGCTCCAAAGACTAATAAACCACGAGAGAGAAGCTTGTCAGTTTGGGTCTTATCCGATCAAGGACGTGCGGGATACAGCAGGAGAGTTCGAGAAGGATACTTACAATTAGGGTTGATCACTCCGATCTGTGAGAGGTATTAGAGTCATTCGACGATGTCAGTATTTGTCTATTGTCGATAACAGCTTCTTCCGACTCACGTTCAGTCTGACGTTGATATTGAACCCGGATCCTACTACTGATACTTCTTGACCGTTACTAGGAGGTTCGATACCGTTGAAACTGACATCTGGAGGTTTGACCCAAACTACGAACAAGAAACGACCCCCTGTCAGTACAGCTCCTGTAGTGACTGATAGAGAGAAACTCGTCTTGTACGTACGGAAGAAAGCTGCTACGATGCCCACGAGGATGAGAATAACCAACATTATAGTACAACACACGACTCTTCCACAACATCTCGCCCTTCCACCCCTCGTCAACGCCCCCGCATGTTCATCCTTCCTATACATTCTCAACCCTTCCTTCTTTGGGATCTGACCTTCTGCGGCCATTTGAGCTGCGATACTACCCCTAGTAACTGGAATTCCATTCTTATCGACCGAATTGGGTACGAATCCTCCTGGATAAGCTCCTCCTTTGATGGATTCTAAATCGTCTGTCGAGTAATCGTTCAATTGTGGTGGGTATTGGGTTGTATTGTTACGCCCTCCCGGTAGTCCCACTCCATCTCGATGAGGAGATACAAAGTCTGATGAAGTGTAAGGTGGGTAATCTGGTTGAACGTGACCTCCATAAGATTGTTGATGATCGTATGAATAAGCCATTACTCAAGGTGGTAGAGGGAGAGGAGAGGGAGAGGAAGGTGAGAGAGGGCGAGTTTCCGGAGAATCAGAGACTTTTGACACTTTGATTGCGTGATTTCCTCCTTGTTTTGTTGGTCTAGCAGTTATACACGAGCAGTTTGAGATTAGTGAGTGAGAGGTAAGATGGGAAGAGTCGCTCGCAGCAGATCAGCGACTCTTCTTCTCTCACTCCACCTCTCTCACTCTCCTTACTCCTATCTACACCCTATCCAACTAGTACACTTCCCCCGCTCTAGGACACACGCGATGCGACCTTCACCACTGGTTTCAATTTCTTCATCTTGTCGACTTTTAGCTCGTCGACCCACCTCGTTCAATCCATCAAAAGATCCACTAGATATCGCAAACACGGTCGGACCCAATGCATCCTCGTTCGATTTCCCTCTAACTCGACCTACCTTGCTGAAGATGGAGAAGCAGAGACAAATCTTGCATTATTTGAGATTGGAACAGTTACAGTTCAAGGACCTACGTATGTACCTACCACTCTCCCTTTTAATGAATAGCTGGGGAACTAATTAGGGAGATTTGGGAAATATATAGTCGCATTCCGTCAACCTTTCAATCGACCTCCAAAATCTCATTTCATTCAAGTTAGACACCAACACTATCAAGGGGAATCCCATCCAGCTTCTCGAAAAGTAACCATCTCTCTCCCCGTCTCTCAACTACCTTTGTCCCCCTCTCAATTACACAAATTCAAACTCTTAGCCGGTTCTCGATTCACTCCTTCCCTCCCTTCTACCTCTTCATCTTCCTCCCCCTCGCCGAATCAAGAGACTCAAGGTACCTTCAAGATCTCGTGTGAATTGTACCCTAGTGAGAGGATGAATGAGAAGTGGTGTTCGGATACATTGGATAAATTGTTGAAGGAATGTAAAGAAGGGAAAGACAGTTATGAGGACGTACCACTCGATTTGAGGGGGGCGAGGAAGAGGTTAGTGAGGAGTGGTAAAGGGAAGAAGACGTTGGGGTTGAAGGATTTCCCAAAGGAGTGGTTGGGACAGAGTAGCAAGTGAGAAAGGGAGGAGGAGGTGGATAGAATACAATTTACAATCATTTAATCGTTTTCAGATTTCCCTCTCGTTGATCGGAATGACAGGAAGCATAGGGGTCAATGATGATCTGTTTAACAGCGAAACGCGAGAAGTTAGAAATCATTGCGAAATGACCAGTCTGTCCAGTGTCGATCAACTTTGAGAATCTCAGTTTCTTCTACTTCCCACACTTGAACTCTCTATGAGTTCACCTTCTTACGTGGCCTATACACCCAAGCGACATTCGACTCAAACGAGTATCTCTTCTCTATCTCAACTACATTCACAACACTCATCATCATCAAGTTCCTCATCATCCTCCTCGACTACGACTACTAGACCTAGCCACTCTCACTCTTACTCACAATCGAGTACACACAGCAACGAACCACCGAGTAGTAGCAGTAGTAGTAATCAAGGGAATGGTTGGCTGAAATCGCCTCAACCGAGATTAGCGATACCTCGACCACCTCTCAACAACTGGACTTCAACTTCTTCTACCACTTCGACCGCATCCTACTCTTCCTACTCTCGCTCTCCAAACCCTCCTCAATCTTTCTCATCCAGAGTTGCATCACCCCCACACTCTCACTCTCACTCTCCAATTCCTCCAAACACTCTCCCTTACTCTCCCTCCCCGAGACCACCCACGAGTCCATCTCCCACTCCTCATGCGAGTCCACAGAAACATCAGGGGAAGAAAACAGAATACGAGGGGGGTAGAATGCCATTCTTGAGAGAATTTCAACCCGTCGGAGTCAGAGGGGATAGGACTGAAGAGTTTTTGAACTGTAGGAAGAAAGGCAGGGAGGAGAGAAAAGGAGAGGAATTGAGATTGGAGAGGAGATTGGACAAGGTACGGACAAGGATTCGGGTTAATTAGGTCTGCGAAACTCGTACTGATCCTTGATCGTTTCCGTGTTCGTACAGCTCATCGATTTACACTTCCCACCATCTTCCCCCGATTCCCCTACTTCCCCTTCTGCCTCCTCAGCTCAATCTCCAGCGAATAATTCCTTCGCATCAACTTTCTCCTCCTTCTCCTCTTCCCTCCGATCTCAATCTGCCAAAGACTTGTGGCGTAACTCTCTAGCTCAACTAGCTCTTCCCGGCAAAGAGATCGAGAGAGAAGAACAACAAATCGTCAAATGGATCGAAGATTCCCAAGTCAAACAATGTTCAATTTGCTCGTTCGTCTTACAAACGATTGAATCCACTCTCTGTGTCCCCGAGATTGCTGATCCTTGATGTTGGTGAGGAACAGTGCGACGTTCGGATTGATTACGAGGAAACATCACTGTCGATTATGTGGTAGAGTAGTTTGTTTCCTTCCTCCCACAGCACCTTCCCCACCTCCTCCACCTCCTTCTGCTCCAGACCTCTCCGCTTCAACCTCCTCCCTTCCCACCACTCCTTCCGAACCCGATCCACCAATAATCCGGCGAAAAGAGAGATGTTCGACATTCTTCACTTATGTCGTAACTCCCACCTCGTCGACCACGACGACAGGGAAAGCGACCGAGAAGGAGAGGAGACGGAAAGGGTTAGTGGTAGAAGTAGTCACGGTCGAACAAGATACTAGTGTCGATGCGTTGTTCAAGGCTGGACCTTCACCGGGTGGTGCGAAAGAGAAAGAGGTCGAGAAGGAGAAAGAGGAGAATCGGAAGAAAGTCAGAGTTTGTAGAGAATGTTTGAATACTGTTCTGTACGTTCATTCTCTGCTCTATCGATCTCATCAGGCGAAAAAGTGAGCTGATCGAGTATTGAAGAATGACCGTAGACGGAATCAATTGAGTACTCTACCTTTGAAGACTCCGAATTGGTTGAAGCTTTATCGAGTGTTGGGAGGACTCGAGGGAGAGATCGAGGGATTGTTGGTCGAGTTTCAGGAGCTCGCAATGGGGTTACAACAAACTCATGCACAATCAACGTAGGTACTTCCCTCGCTTCTGTACTCGTTGATCAGCTTCACTGAGTCCAATCTTGTGAAACGACCTACAGGTACCCTTCATCTCCAACATCAGCACCACCACCTTCTGCAGCTCAAGCTTCTTCCCTCCGAGCACGTCTCCTCACAAATTTAGCATCCTACGACACTCTCTCTAAACGACTCTTATCCCTTTCCTCCTCCAACCCCTCGTCCGAACTAGAGCGTCTCCAACGAGCTCTCGGAACTCGCGCTTCAATCTGGTTGAGCGATAAATTATCATTGCTTCGCTCACTTGGGTCAGTCGAGGAATTGAGTGGGAAAAAGAAGAGGGTACAGGAGGAAGAGACGGGAGAGGTAAAGAGTTTGGAGAGTCTTTTGTCAAGGGATGAGCTGAGGAGGGTGAGGGAGAAAGTTGGGGATGTGACGGGAGTTGCAGCGAGTGAGAATGGGAGTTCTTTGGATGGAGAGGGGGGCGGGGATGGTCAGCTGGGAGTACTGCTAGAGTACGTGTCTCATTCTTATCAGCTGACTAGTCGTTACCGTGCTAATGAGGTAGGAACCGTGCAGGCAAGAGAGATTGGTTAAAGGTTATTTGGAGGATGCGAACTCGAGGAGACAGTTTGAGGATGCTGCGAGTTTACAGGCTAGTCTGGATGAACTGAGGGGGGAGATCGAGAGGATGAGAACGTAGAGGTGTCTGTAGTAGCGAGTGAAAGGCATGATTATCGATATCTTACGAATGTCTGGTGAAAGCGCAATTTCTCGACGGAAAAGTTCGATGCTATCAAACAGCACGTTGCAAAGCTCGAACATACAATTGTACAACTTGCTCAGGTAAACATATGTGCAGCGCTATTACATCCAACAAACAGATTTCCGGACTGCGAGACAGGTTGAATCAGTTTCGAGTCTACGTTTTCTCGTGAACAGCACTCACTCCATAGTCCAACAGGCTAACACTTTCTCAGTCCGAATCACTCAATACAATCACGTCTGCCTTCTCCTTCCCCTTCCCTTTGCCTCGCCCACTCTGACTCGCTTGAGATAAAGGACTCGCTTCACCAGCTTCTCGTTTCACCCTCTTCAAATCCCTTCGATCATCCGGATCGGCTTTGATCTTGCGGATAGAAGAAGAGCTCGGACTACTACCGCCTCCCTCGAGTTCGGCGATCTCTCGTCGAAGTGCAGCGATTCGTTCTTGTCGATCGAGTGATTCGAGTTCCTCCTTGAGTCGAGCTAATCGATCGTTCTCTTGTTTGACGGCTACGAGACCCTCTCCCGATGGACGAGGGGCGTTGTTTGAGGTGGAAGCAATGGGTGAAGCGGGAGCTTGAGCGGGTGAAGGAGAAGCGACGACTTGAGGAATCGGCAAAGGAGAGGGTTCGGGGGAAGGCTCAGGCGAGTCTGTAAGCTCTCAGTTTGTCAGACACCCGTATGCAGAGCCATCGAAGCGAGGACGAACCGGGAATGAAGCCCTCGAGCTGCAAAAGCTCTGAAAAGCGGAACCCGCAAATCGGTCAGCAGCTCTTCCAAATATGCGATCAGAAAGAGGTCTGCTCACGACGGGAACGATAGCGGAATTCGAAAGTCTGAAGAGGATGTTCCTCGTCATCGAGCCAATCAAAGGTCAAGCGGCGCTCGGATGTAATGGTCACAGGGGCGCCAAACCTGTGAGGCGCCAGGTGAGTGCGACGCAGGTGAGTGCCACGGTACAATCTCGGCATAGTAGGTCAAAGACTCACGTCGCCTGATGGGATAGCTGAGCTTTCTTCGCCCTCTCGTGAAACTTCTTTGTTGATGCTGAGCTATAGGTGGGTTCGCCGCCTTCGCGTACGTTTGTGACTCTTCTATACTTTACGCTGATAGATCCCAAGCTCTTAAGAGCGTTCTCGTCGGTACAAGCGGCGCCGTCATCGTCCGTCAGGTCCAGTTTTGAGAAGAGGAAAGGTTGCACAGTTGTCTTCAACAAGATGAATCAGCTTGGACATCTGGGGATAGCGAATGGTCTCACCTGGCTGACGCGTATGCCTGGGAAATTCAGGAAGCGAGAAGCGCTCGTAACGTGGCGCCCGAAAAAGGTTGATAGTGGTCTCACTGTCTTTCCCCCGCAGCTGTCGACACGCGTTAGCTCCAGAGCGCACGTTTGGGACGAAGGAACGTACTGCTTGCCGTCTACATAAGCACGCGAGCTGTAGGCATCTTCCGGAGGGGTCGTTCTGAGGTCTGCGAAACGAACGACGAACTGTTTGCCCTCTTGCGCTTCAATGTATCCTGAGACCTTATTGTCTTTCTCCTCTATTCCGTACACCTGTAGCGGCTTTCCATCGACTTCTACCCAGGTGTAGTACTTGGGGATGTTGTCTGAAGTTCTTGAAGAGAAGAAGATAGCGCGTTAATTCACCCTCTCAGGAGAGAGGAAGAGCTCCGAAACTTACAGGTAGTATCCCTCGTCTGGTATAGACTGTGGCATCGCGTCCAGAGCAGTCGTTCTAAGCGAGAGTGAAGAGTTGGAGGAAGAGATTTGTCGCTTCATCTCTTTTCGTTTCTTCCAATCATGTCAACTCTCGTAGAATCTGTTAAAGCTGTTCAAGGGCTAGAGCAAGTACTCTTCCCTCCCCTATGCTTTGCAATGGTCTTACCAGGTGAGTCTACGCTCTTCTTCTTCTCACTCATTTCGACTTCCTCTGACCTCTCTCTTCTCTCTCTCACACATTGGAATAGGCGTGTTTCGATCTGGACATCCGAATAGGCACAACTTCCCTTACCTGGACACATTGGGATTGAAGAGTATCATGTGAGTCAACTCTTCTTCGTTCCTCTCCCTCGTTCGTAGACTGACCTCCTTCGTTTCAAAAGGTATCTCTCGCCTGATGATTACCGGTACGCTCTTCCCTGCTTCACACACGTGCAAAAAGCTGACCTCTCTCTCACATTAGTTCGGATACATACAATTGGGCTGTCGAAAGGAATTTGAACATTTTCCACCTTCGAATCGATGTCAGTAAAGATCAAACTGTCGAAGTCGATGAGGATTTAGTAGCGGAAGCACTAGAGAAGGCTATAGGTATGCATCTCTATCTCGACTGTTCACGAACTGCAGCTGATGATTCTTCTGAACAGATTCTCGAAACTTGCCGAGTACAGCTTGACTTCCCCCCTCTCTCTCTATCTCCCGATCACTGACACCGACCTCTGAACAGTTCTGATCCACGACAACAAAGGAAGAATCCTTCCCTCGCTCATCTCGGCCATTCTTCGTCTCATGACAAATTGGACTCTCGAAAGCGCTCTCCTCGAGTATCGAATGTTCCTTCCACCAGCAGACGATTGGGGACACGAATACGACTTGAAGCATAAAGACAGACCGGGGAAGCCCAAGAAGGAGAAGGAAAGGATCGCCGATATCCAAGTGAGTCTCTCTTCACGGCTTTCTCCGAATGAACTCGTCTGACACAGACTGAGTGGCAGTTCATCAATCGTTTCCCTATTGAGAGACTACGCTACGAACCTCAGTATGCTCCTATTTGGCTCAAGGATCGTTGAGGTCAAGCTACATCGACTCAATCTTCAGGAGGTCAACTCCGCCCTCTCGACCGTCTCGACTCCGCTCCAACAAACGCTGAAGGTCAACACTCGGAACGATCTCAGTCGCTTGTCCATCATCGAGACAAATCCATTCGATGAACGAGTTCGTGAAGAGGGAGGGAGAATAGGCAAGATTGGATGAAGAGGGACGATCGATTTCGACTGTGGAAACAGCAAAGGGCTTTCTCTCCTCAGAGGAGGGAGAGTAGAATCGTAGTCGATCTGCGTTTGACAAGCTATATGGAGGTCGGCTAGCTAGACGTGTGTTTTGTAGCGATCACTTGCAAATTCAACGAGTGTTTCGAATCTTGGAATGCGCGATCGTTCTCCTCGATCGAGACCAAGCTGAGCAGTGAAAGCTGAGAGCCACTTTACAATGCGTACACTGTGCGCACTCAATGACGTGCCTGAAAGCGAGGAGACAGCATGCAGAAAGATAGGCACAAAATCGATTTCGTTTCAAGTCATGATGTAAGCTAGTCTCTATGTACCAGGACTGATGTCGTTGGTTAAAAGGCGAAGGCTGTACGAGTGTGAAGCTGCACAAGAGACCGAGACGACAGATCAGCAACAACTTCACAAGAAAGCAGAAAACGAATCTTTGAAACTTACTCAAATCTGCGGAATATCTACAAGCGAGCGCTCTCCCTAATCATACAGGATGATCACTTCCTTCTCTCTTATCCGCTCCTTCATCATTCGACTCGAGCTTGATCTTCTTCCTAAATCTCTCTCCTTCTTCCTTTCGTAACTTGAGCTTCCTCTTCTTCTCCTTCTCCCTCACTTCGTCCTCCAAAGCTGCGATCTCTTCTTGACGCTTGAGAGATGCGATCTTACGTTTGAGAGTTTCGCATTCGTCGTCAGATTCGATCTCTTCCGAGTTTGGGTCGATTCGAGGCGCAGAAGAAGAGAAGGAAGAATGGGCAGTTGCTGGTGGAGAAGTAGCAGTATCGAGAGCAAGATTGAGCTGAGCGAGTGAGGGTTTCCCATCCTCGCGAATGGGAGTTTGGCGAGAGATAGGAGTTGAAGCTGGTCGAATGACTGATTGACGAGAGGAAGTCGAAGTACGTTCACGAGACGAGAAAGCGTCAGTCGCTTGTCGAGAACTTTGAGATGATGGGAGAGGGGCGATTTGCAAACGGAAGGAGGAGGATGAGGATCGGGAAGAAGAGGTTCTCGCGCGAGCTACAGGAGTTTGACCGAAGACAGAACGAGGAGATGCTGTCGAAGAATCACAGTCAGCCGACAACTTTGAGGAGCTAGTACAGGCGGGCCATACTCACCCGAGATCTGTGCGAGATGAGCTAAAGAGTCAAAGTCGATTGATTCGTGAGTAAAGCACCTTTTCGAAAGATTGCCAGTGAACGTCAACTAACCTGAACTAGCGTAACGGAACTCAAAGGACAGATACGGTTCATCTATTCTGTCAACGTACTCCGATCTCGAGGCTCGTCTGCGTGTACATTCGGTAGAGTCAGTGGTGAGCTGTCGACGAAAAAAAGAGCCGCTTGATTTGACTTACGATGCATTTCGACCCCTTGATTTTGGTCCTCCCTCTTCGAGTACGTTGACTCTATGGTACTTGATTGATACTCTGCCAAAGTTCCCGCCACAAGAGGCAAAGACCAGCGATTTCTACAAGATTCAACCCTGTTTCAGCTGTCACTCGAAGAAGAGGAGCGAATCCCTGAAGCTCACCTTTGTCTCCTGATTGCTGTCGAATGAGAAAGCTCGATCGTTCGAGTCCTGAGCTGAGTGGAAAAAAGGGTTATGATTCTCGACGACCTTTGATCCAACTCTGCAAAGCGACGAGGAACAGAATCAGCTTTCGAAGTCAGGGGCAGAAGCAGATGAGTACTTACCGATTCCCATCGACCAAGACCTCGAGAGCATAAGATTGCTTTGGTCCAGAGGTTCTCCGATCAGCGAAAACAACTTTGAACGTTTGAGATTCCTTCGCTTCGACGAAACTACTAGCGAAATTTGATCCCTCGTATAGCTTGTCTANCATGCGAGCCGGTACTCCATCAACCTCAATCCAGACGTAGATTGCTGAATCCATGAAGCGGTTGGGGAAATTGCTATCGAAGATTCATTGGTTAGCTGAAGAACGAGAAAGAGAAAAGAGCGAAAGCACTCACAGATGGTGTTGGAAAGATGGTAGAGTTGAAAGCGCAAATCTCTTAGATAGTGCAAGTTTGTCATCGATACGAGGCATCTCCCTAGAGCAAAAGTGAGGTGAAGGAAGAAGAGAAGAGAAGAGAGAAAGGAGACCGAGAGATCTCCTGTTTCAGTACCTCGCCGCTTTGACCTCTTCAGTTTCTCGATCTCGAAGGGCAAATTAAGAAGAGAAGCTCCAAGTGTCGTGGTCAGCCTTTCCTTGTATCAGTGGAGCAAGTATAGTTTCATCGAGTTGAGCAATCCAAAAAATCAAGAATTTTCAGAAAAGCAAGTCTGCATCTTTTCGCTCTCTGAGTACAGAAGGCATACACTGCGAAGAGAGAGAAAACAGTAGGTACTTTACAGAATTGATGATGCTAGGTATCGTAGAACGAGGGTAGTAAAGCTGTTGTGACGGATTTTACGAGAAAGCGGGAAACGTTAAATCAAGCTATCGAACTCGCATTGTCAGCTTACGTATCAAATCATACGCGGGAGATGAGAGTACTCACCGGGAGAATGCGACTTTCAGTCAGAGTCACTGAGAACGATAACTTCTGTCTCTTTCTCTTTTCCCTTTCCTCTTCCTACACCACTCGACGAATCCTCCTTCTTCTCCTTCTTGACACGTTTCTTCTCTCCTCCAGCCTCATCTTCAGCCTTGACTTTCCTAGCACCAGAAGGTCCAGGTGAAGCGCTAGTACTGCCTTTCTTGAGAGCATCGATCTGCTTCTGGAGTCGCGCGATCTCTGCATCTCTTGCTTGAACATTCAGGACCTCGGGAGAAGATCGAGGAGAGGGTACAGGTGAATCTGCACAATCAGGAGGTGAGCTCAGGAGACATGAGTGGAGACAGTAATGGAACTCACCAGGAACATGGCCTTGTATTTGCAGCAGCTCTATCATCGTTCAGAGAGAGTCAGCACTTAATCATATGAGTACTAAAAGAAGAGAACTTACGACGTGAACGATAGCGGAACTCGAAGGTTTGGAGAGGGTGGTCCTCGTCATCCATCCAATCGAAAGAAGAACGCCCTCCTTGAAGCTTGGTAACGGGGGCGCCGAATCTGCGAGCCACTCTGTCAGCCAAGACATAGCTGAGAATCTGAAGAAGTGCTTACGTGGCCTGATGCGAGAGCTGCGCTTTCTTCGCCTTTTCGTGGAAGCTCTTCGGCTGTGTCGAAGAATTGTAGTTTCCCGTTTGACAATTGCGAACATTCTTGACCCGTCGATACATCAATTTAATAGTTCCTAGATTCTTGAGTGCGTGCTCATCGTGACACGCTGTGTCGTCGTCATCGGTCAACCGTAGCTTGCCAAAAGAAAAAGGTTGTTCTTGCGTCTGTAACAGCGAAGTCAGCGTTTCGTTTAGCTTCCGCAGAAAAGCATTTGACTCACTGCATTGATCTCCTTGCCCGACATCGACACGAATCGCGAAACGTCGTTCGTACCCATCCAGAACAAAATACTGGTTGTTATGTCGACTAGCCTACCATTGCAGCTGAAAGCTCAACAATGGTGAGTTCCTCCGCTTTCCACAGGCGAACAGGATCTACCAGCTCACTGATCGCCGTCAATGTAGAGACGGGCGCTGTAAGAATGCTGGGGAAGACTCGTTCTGAGATCTGCGAAATGAACAACGAATTTTTGGCCCTCCTTTGCTTCAATGTAACCTGTGATTGTTTTCTGGTCGTCTGATTCTTTCTTGGAATGGATTGAGACAGCCTGATCATCGATCTCGATCCATACAGCGAAGTTTGGGAGGGTAGAAGAAGTTCTGAGATCAATCCATCGGCTCAGTAACATGAGCCAGTGAGGGTAAGCATAGGAGCTGCTGACTCACAAACAATGATCTTGATTAGGTACAACGTGAGCCATCTTGTCTTGAGGGAGTTGTCAGAGCAGAAAGTGAAGAGTTGAGTGAAGAAGAAGAAAGGGAATCATTTCACTCCTCAGCTGTTTCTCAACACGCCTAATACTGTTTCTATACCCCAAGGCAAGAAGAGAGTATTGGAACGCGATCCAGCGATTCCGAACCACGAGAATATTCTTTCGCAAATGTCGATTCAAGCGAGTTTCGTAAGTTTTCGACGACTTTGCAGCTGAACACACATAGGAAATAAGAATGCAATGAATAGGCTCAAGTAGAGAGCTAGAAACCCAATGAACAATGGGAGGCTAAGTGATGCGAATGAGGTGAAAGCGAAATCGAGTCTATACAAAGGAGAGCTGAGAATAAATGAAGCTGAAAGAGTGTCTATCTATCTAGGGCTAGAAGCGAGTAGTGGGAAGGGGTGGCATATCGCTAAAGTTACGTCGAAGGATCGGTGCTTTGAATGAAGCCATCGAATTCCCCCTCGTCAAGTCGCTCAACTTGAAAGACGTTTCGCTCGTGGCATTCGTGACTTGACTCGAAACAGAGTCGGATCGATCGAGTTGTGAAGCGTTGACCTTGGCTCGGCCAGACGCGTTGGCGAGTTTGCTGAGAGTTGCTTCGCGAGTTTCGAGTGCCGAGATCTTGTTCTTGACGGAGGGTAGAACGGAGGATTTGCGAGTAGGCGGAGGTAAAGGAGCACTAGCTGAACGGAAGTCGGAGATGGAACGGGTAGAACGAAGACTGGCAGGAGAGGAAGCGGCAGAGGCTGAACTTCTTGCGACGACGACCTTTCGAGGCGATGTAGGAGGGGGCATGGTCGAGGTGCGGGATGTACGGGAGCTCGATGAGCGAGAAGAGAGGGCCGGAGAAGTGCGAGAGGTAGTGATAGGGGTGGGGTGGGTTTCGCTATCGGAAGCAGAAGGTTCGCCGAAATCGAGTTCGGGAAGTTGAGCGTCCGAGGCAGTGTGTCGAAGAGATCGAGTCGAGGGGGTCTTCCTGATAACGTTCGACGAGCGCTTGAGTGAAGAGGTCGAGGGTTGCTTCGTCAGCTCGGTTGTTTGATTCCTCATTGACGATTTCGAAGGACTTGTGGGTCCAACAGTTGGAGAGGGTCGATGAGGAAGGGGACGAGCACTGCGAGAGGGAGGAGGAGGCATTGATTCGTTATCACGATCGGCGGAATCGAAGTGAAGAGGCGAGACGGGAGGAAGATCGACGTGAGCCTTAACGGGAGAGTTTGGAGTTGCGAAAGCGAAAGTTTCGGAAGGACGCCTCATTGCTGATCGAGGAGAGGCGACGACATCGACGCTGAGAGGAGCTTTAATGGGGGAAGAAGCTCGAGATCGTACTGCTGGGGACCTCGTGACTACGGGTTCAGCTGCGAGTCCAGGACGTTCCGACCAACGAGGTGAAGCGGGAGGTTTTGCCGAACGAGAGACAGGTTGAACATCGTAATCGTCGCCTTCGTCCTCACTGAAGCGAGACTGCATGAAGGTGTCGAGTTCGTCGTCCGATTCTCCGAGGTAAGCGAGGTCTTCGGGAGAGTGATGATCATTCTCGTCCTCGAGATACGGACTATCGCCATCGGGAACCTCATCGAGATCATCTAGCTGTATACCTAGTCCATCTGTTGGGTATACCTCGAGCTGGAGTAGAGATCCATTGTCGTCGTAGATTTCTTGGCCTCCTCCTCCGTAATAGTGCCGTTGTGCTCCTTCATCCCAAGCTTCCTGCTGTTGCACTTGCATCTCATCACCCATATCGCTTGCTTGTGATATCGGACTCAATCCAGTACGACGAGCTGTTGCTGATGCGATCGCGGTCGAAATACATTGGAGCGACATCTGGTGTTGAAGTTGTCGATCCTTTGCTCGATCAACGACACCTTGACCACGAGCGGGAGCTGGAGATAATTGCGAAAGGGGACCAGTCGTAGCTCGTGACATCGGAGTTCCAGCTTGAGATTGTCCTCCTCCTCCTCTTTCGTAATCGTCTGTCCGTAATGAACTCATCGAAGCGATTCGGGATAGTGCAGGTGCCCCCATTCGACTAGGTCCTCTGCCACCGTTGAGGTCGGAGAGGTGGAATGAATCGACACTCGCCATCCTAGCTATTGGTCCCGATCGACCCTGAGGTTTCGCTCGAAGAGAATCGACTCTTCCATTCTTGAGGTTTGTGCTCCAGCTACGGTTGAGAGGTCGACTAGATTGTTCGGGTAGTGGTGAAGCTCCCATGTGACCTGGAGGTGGATCGAGCGAGACGAAGTTGACGATTCGAACTGGGATATCGCAGCTGACATCGGCTGAAAGGGATCCTCCTACCGAGACTTTAATAGAATAGGTAACTTCGAGGTGACGTCCACGAGAGATGCTGAGAGCGTCGGGCTGTTAAGGTTCGAGAGTAGTTCAGTTTCAGGTCGTTCTCAAAAGAGCGTTCGAAATCGAAACGTACAGGAACTTGTAGAGAGTGTGAGAAGTCGGATGTTTCACCAGCCTCGACTCCCATCCAGCTACCCTTCGCAGTGACACCTTTACTACCCTTCTTGCCCATTTCGAGCGTCGTTTCGCAGATCTTTTTGCGAGTCGTTTGTGTCTGACACGCGTCTGCATCGAGGTCAACATCTCCACTCGAAGGATCTCGACCATTTCCAGCGTTGAGATGAGCTTTGGGACGGAAGACGGTTGTTGTTCGAATAAGAGCGAGGGTAAGAGTTTTGATCTGGAGGAGAGAATCTGTTAGTTCAAGTTTTCAGGCCGCACGACATTGAACGACACTCACCTTTTTGCTAGACTCATTCTCGACGCTGACGTCAACATAACATCTTTGTCCTGCGACCCAAGTGCCTCTATGCATCCTTGCTGACAAGTTGACTTTTCCACTCCCTCCCATGAACAATCCCTTTGAAGCTTCGGCGTAGAGAGGCTTGATCGACGGAGCGAGGACGATAGCTGGATTGAAGAAGGGGAAGATTTCGACATGTCGGTAGAAATGAGCGATCGAACGATTCGTGCCATTCTTCGACTTGAGTTTGATCGAGCTATCGAATCTTGAGCGTCAGTGAGAGAGAACAGGAACAAGTACGCGCGAGGAGACTTACGCGATAGCGATGTAGCGAACGACACCTTGTTTGCCTTTCCATCCTCCCTTTGCACCCTTTCCAATCGGAATCACCATCTTGAAAGGCACACTATGTTGCCCAACTCGACCTTGACGGAACCCTTCCTCATCCGCATCGTTCTCACAGCAAGGTAAGGGAGAAGAGTTTCCTTTCGAATCATCGACTGACGAAACCGAGTTCGCGTGATGGAAGAAGATGTGTCGAGCGTCTTGCGAAGATAGCTCTGCGATGATACGACAGAGGTGAGTTGGAGTATGAGCGAAAAGGAGACGAAAGTTGGAGATACTCACCCTCGAATCCGACAACTCGAACTTTCGGTCGTCCAACCCAAACTTCTCCTTCCTTGTCTTTCGGTTTCCTCACCCGGATCTCTAGACGACCTTTCAAGATACCACCTTCGACGACCAACGGAGTTTCAATCATGAGGTCCAACTCGACTCGAGCTTTACTCGTACTCTTCGCTTGTTCAAGAATGAGAGGAGGAGCGGAAGAGAGGGCCGATATGCTGGTACCAGCTCGAGAAGGTGCTCCCTGTCGAGTCGAAGAAGTGATAGCGGTGGAAGCGGAGGAAGGAGTTGGAGAGCCAGCGATACTGCCGAGAGTGATGACTCCGTTCTTTCCAGTCGGTTGAAGTAAGCGAGTAAGTTCCCGGCTTCGTCGGGAGGGGTTCGCGCCAGCCGTGAGAAGAGTCGATTGGCGATTGAGAGCAGCGGGTCGCCCTCCTTGAAGAGGCACGTTCGATGAGACCGAAATAACCGTTCCAACTTCATCATCTTCCTCGTCCGCTCCTTCCTCCTGTACGACTTGTTCCTCTCCTTGGGCCATACCATCACTCGTCGAGAACGGTACGATTCCTTCTCCAACCGAGTAAGATTGCGTGTAACGATCATGCGCAACGAAAGCTCCTCCAGTTTCAGCGAGTGAAAGTCCTTGCATCGACGATTCCGACCTCAAGTTGACGCTGTGAGAGCGGGATCGAGGCATCCTAGCAGATTCAGCGTTCGCCAATTGTTTCATCTCTTGCGCCGATAGCGATCGAGATCTTGTGCGAGCGACGGGACGTTGAGCTGGTTCTCCTCGTTCTCGAGGTCTTCCTTCCGACTGCCTCAACTTGCGTCGTTCCTCCTCCAGTAATCGTTTCTGCTCCTCGAGTTGGAGTTCGAGACGCCTTCGCTGCATTCCTCCTGCGCTGCTTGGAACGCTGTCGACCGGACTTCGACCGTCGTGCACTTGCTCTTCTTCTCGGTATGAGGCGTATTGATGCTGCTGATGCTGCTGTTGAGGCTCCTGCATAGCGTAAAGTTGACCGAGTTCAACCATCGATTTAGGTCGAGAGAGACCGTGTTGATTCGTTTGTTGCCTCTCTTGCAAGAAAGCGGGAAGACGGGAAGGTCGACGAGATTCGGGGGAGGGTCCATCCGGATTAGCCATAGGACGACGATATGACTGATGGGAGAGGTGAGATCGATGTGATTGAACAGAGTGGGAGGATTCGGAAGGTTCAGAAGGAGGATAAGGACGAGAAGTTTCGGCTTGCATTCCAGGTGCATGATGTTCGCGAGGATGATACGAGGCTGGTTTGTGATGATTTATTGGGGAATGTTGCGAGTGAGGGTGAAAGCTGGGATAAGCTCCAGATTCTGTCGAAGAAGGGAGGGAGGAAAGGGAAGCTGGAGAAAAAGGTTGCGAAGAAGCGGTATCGGAAGCGGAACCTGACGAGGTATCGAAATCGGAGAGAGGGGAAAGGTTCTGATGAGGATGGAGATACATTTGACCCTTTCCACCTCCAAGCACTTCTGGTGTTCCAACTGCAATTCTCACTCTTCTTTGTGAGCTCCCTCCTGATAATTCCGACTCTTGCCTGATCATAGGTTGATGATAGCTTCTCCTACTGTTCAATCCATCATCGTAAGAGACTGAATGTTGTAAAGGTCGATGTGGTTGAAGATGGGGAGGAAGAGTTGAATGACGGTTGTTTTGTTTTTGTACGGGAGATGTCAGGTAATCGAAGGTGATTCCCAGTCCCGAGATTGACTCTTCTATACCAGCACTCATCGCTAAGGAGGGGAGGAGGGGAGGAGGGGAGTAGTGAGAAGTTTAGAGCCGAGAGTTGTTGGAAGGTTGAGTGAAAGACGCGATGTTGTTTTGGTGCTACAGGTTATCCAGTTCGAGTCTGCTACTATTGGTGTGTGAAGCGAGCGTGTATGTGTAAAGCTAAGTGGATGAGTGTGAGTTGAAGTGGTCGAAAAGGGAATGTAACTTTTCACTCTGTTTTTCTCGATCGTCCGGCCAAAATCTTCGCTTTTCAACTGATCCCACTAGTACAGTATCGGTACATTCACGTGTAATACAGTCAATCTGGTATCTGGAATTACGACAACAGAAAAAGTTCAAATTCCAATTTACCGCTCTCTGCTTCTCGAAGTCGACAATTCCTCCCGATTAGCTGCGTTCGCTCTCCTAGACTCCTCCTCTTCGTTCTCCCTCTCCGCTAGACTTCTTGCAAGCCTTTCGTCCTCGACCAACCTTCTGGCCCTCTCGAGATCCTCTGCTTTCCTCTCATCCTCCCTCAATTTTCTGACAAACTCTTCATCCTCCCTCTCTCTCCTCTTCCTATCCTCGTCCTCTTCCTCCCTGAATCTTCTCGCCATTTCCTCATCCGCTCTCTCTCGAGCCTCGCGTTCAACCTTTTCTTCCTCCTGTAATTTCCTCATGTATTCTTCCGCCAACCGTTGATCTTCCAACTCTTGTTTGATTCGAGCAGCTTGACGTTCTTGTGCCTCCCGGATTCGATTCATCTTTGCCTCCTCACTGATCCGTTCCCGTTCTTTTCTTGCAAATTCTTCTTGTTCCCTCCTTTGTCTTTCACGAATTTCACGATCTTCCCTTTCCCTTTTCCTCTCCCTCTCCCTTTCCTTCTCCCTCTCCCTCTCTCGTTCTTGTTCTCGTTCTCGTTGTTGAGCCATCTCTACGTCTCTTGACGAGCTCGAACCGGAAGCGGGATAAGCAGGAGGTGGAGGTCTATACATTTCTTCACTCGAACTTCGGCTAGATTCCGCTTCCCTTCGTTTGGCGTCCATCGCTGGAGAGAGCGATGAGCTACCCACTGGATTCGTTGGTAGTGGTGGTCGAGTCGAAGGTGCCCTCGAAGGTGAAGGAGATGGGGATAAATTGGGAGGGGGCAATATTGGTGAAGGAGATCGAGGAGGGTGGAAACTTCCTGGCATCACTTCGGTTATTGAGCTAGCCGCACTCGAAGGTCGAGGAGGAACTGGAGGAGCCGAGTAAGCGTGGTGAGGAGAAGGAGGTGCGAGGGATTGATGAGAAGTGAGAGGAGGTGGATAAGAAGCGGGTTTGGGTTGAGGGGTGTGCGAGAGGGGCTGAGGCGATGGAGATGGGTAGGTGGCGGGAGTTGGATATGATGCGGATTGGGTATTGTACTGCTGTTGAAGAGGAGATAGGTTGTACTGAGAAGGAGAAGAGGAAAATTGAGAAGAATTCTGGTTGAAAGGTTCTGGATTCTGATGAGACTGCATTGGGACAGCTGATGAAGGTCGGAGCGATTGCTGGTGTTCTGCTGAAGGATGCTGCTGCAAGGGAGTGCGAGGCGGCCATTGTTGACCGGGAAGAGGGAGTGATTCGTGCGAATTCTGATGTGCGGGATGAGTCGGCGGTAGCGCTGATCCAGGTCTCAGTAGGTTTGGCAGTACGCGCTCGGGCTCGCCAGGAAACGGGAGAAGATCTTGCGAGTCTTGTGAGCTTCGAGAACCAGGTTGATATTGCGGATTGTGCAGTATGGTCGTGGATGCGTTCGAGTTGAGCGAGTGTCGGGAGATAGAATCAGTGACTGACAGATGTGAGAAGGATTGCGAGAGTCCTCCTGGCAGCAGAGAGGGAGGGAGGCGAGTGGTCGGGTCTAGTTTCGATGGATGTCTTCGTAAATCGTTCGATGGGTGCCGTTGCTGTCGAACATTGATCCGTCAGCGATGGAATGGTGCTACGTGAAGGGACTCAGACGCTCACCTGTACTTCGAGAGGGTAGAAAGTCATTTCGCAGTAAACCTCTCCAGCATATTTGCCATCTTTCTTCAGTTCGATCCACTCTGTAAGGCAGGAAGAATACAGAGTGAGTCGCTATCAACTCTCGTGTAGCCAATCTCGACTTACCATCAAATTCCCTCCAGCTCTTCCCATCGATTCTAACATTCCCCTCTCCAATCAATTCCTCGTCCCTTCCCTCTTTCCGCATAATTCGCAGATTTAACACCTGTCCCTCCACCTCCGAATCCAGATCTTGATACAACTTCAATCGAAACTCTTCGTCCCAAACTGTTAGGAGATTGTCACCACACTGCGTTCGGGGACAAGTGAGGAGAGAATTCGACTTACGAGGTACTTGACCTCCGTTCTTATCTACAATAGTTCTCACTTCTTCCCCATCCTCTCCCAGTCGTGCAATACAGAACGGATCTTGCTTGCTAAACTTGTGAGGGTCTTGAAGATGTTGTGCTGTCGGGATCCTCTTCATTCAGCTGGGAGGACTCGGGATTGGAAGGAAGGAGAGAGTAAGTACCTTTGAGGATTACTAGTACTATGAGACCTAGTTCTCTGCGCCGGGAGGAAGGGGGAGGTGGGTTCATGAGTTGAAAGATGAGGAAATTGGAGGGGGCTGTACAGCAAAGTAACGGGGACTCGAAAGGGCTTGTGACTAGCGGTCTTTGGGGAGTAGGGAGCAATGGCCAAGACAGGGAGTGTAGGCTGGAGAGATTTGGAAGGGAAGAAAGACGGAAAGAGAAAGGAGCGAGGTGCATACTTTTCGCAGTTCAATCTCGCTGATACGTCGACCGTATTTTCGAGTTGTGTGCTAAACGAGCGCTCTGCGAACCAGCGAACTTTTCGACGAACGAAGAAAAAACGAAAATTGCGAAAAACCATTGCTAAGTTACTACTTCGAGCGAAACCCCTGCTCTATTGTTTATACATCTTGTTCGTCTCGTCCAACACAGCTTCCTTCGCTCCAGTAGTTCCCCTTCCCCCTCCCGCAGAGAAAGCCAATTGAGCCACAAAGTTCCCTGCCAACCCCGTTGAATCCCCCAAAATCATAGGCCAAGATCGAGCGTCGGCTTTCGCCAAGGTGATCTCGCACTTTGTACCGAGGATCTTGAAGGTTGATTCGCTCGGGTTGATGGGTCCGTAGAGAGGGGTAAAGGTTTTGGTGTAGCGTTTTGAAGAGGGTAAGATCAAATCCACAGTCATCTAGAAGAGCAGGACGGGCAATACCCGAACAAACATGAGTTCCTCGAGGACAGGAATGAGAGAGGGGCAAGCAAGGCAAGAAAAAGGGAGAAACCTACGGAATCTTCTGTGAATTTGACCGTAGATTTCGATTTGTCCGCTTGTTTGCCGAATACTGACACAATCACAGTTCGGGGAGTTTGGTAGTGATCCATACGGCACTGGACTTGTTCTTCCACAACTTGATCTGATGCTTGTTTCTTCGCTCCTACGAAGAGATGTCGTCCATTCCTACATCCTTCAATACGAACTGTTCACTCGTATTGACATAGCTTCAGCTTCGAGACTCGAGTAACGTGAGAGACAAGATGAAAGAGTGAGGTCTACTCACGGAATTCGTCGAATTCTAAAACTCGTCGCTTGCAACAAGTGTACCCTTTACTTCCTTCTCGGAAAAATGGTCCACCGGGATGATACACGCACTCTTCTCCACTTCTCTCCATTCCCTCGACATACGTCTTTCCACAACTCTTCCTCTTACATGTCGTACCATTCTCGATTTTGATTTCGGGATCATCTTGTTCTTCGACGTATTCGGTAGAGACTGGTTTCGAGGGTGCGACGGGGGGAGGTGGTGGTGGAGTGGGAAGCGAGGGGAGGCCGTATGTTTCAACACCATTGGCAGAAGTAGAGGAAGAGGCTGAAGGTTCAGGTTTCGAAGGAGTTGGAGGTGTTTCGGGTTTCTGGGATGAGTGAGTACCCGTCGCGCATGGAGTGAACTTCATGAAATCGTCGAAATCAGTGACGGCTATGATTGAATTTCGGCGTCAGTACGTTGCGAAGATATGGGAGACAGGAGGTTTACGTTTCTGTTCTGATGCGCAACATGACCAGGATTTGAGACCTTCGTGGAATACCTATACTTCCTTGTCAGCTCTAGTACATCGTAGAAGTAGGAAAACTCACTGGGTGACCAGGGTGAAATGAGCAATCAGCGGATAAGTTGTCCTCTGGGTTGAAGCGTTTCCCACATCCATTCCTAGTGCATTTGACCTCTGTCATGGTGTACACTGCTCAATTTGAAGAGCTAATAGCGGGTGTGAGTGGTAGAAGAGAGAGAAGGTGAGCGAACATTTTCAAAGGTTGATCTCTAACTTCTTACCTTCACTATTCAATCTACTATCGCACTCTAGACTCTCCTCAACACCCTCTGAATTCCTCCAGCGCTTCAACAAGAGCGCATAAAGTCAAGCGACTTCTCTCAACTCTTTCAACTTTCATTCAATGTCAGGACGAGGAGGAGGAGGTGGACGGGGTGGAAGAGGCGGAGGTAGAGGTGGTAGAGGTGGTGCAGCATCAGGGAAACCTCAACCGCCTATCGGTAACTTGTTATGGTCGGATATTATCGATACTTCGAAAACAGGCACAGACGTCCTCTACCCTGTACGTCCTGCTCTCTCCTTCTTTGATCGGTAGGTACTGATTGGTTGTGATGCAGCCGATGGATGCACCGGATACTCAAGAACCTGATGAGAGGGAACGAATTATCGCCGCGAAATACAACAAAATGGTTTCAGAGCGAAAGTTCTCTGCATTCTGGATTGACGCTCCCACTAAAGCATCAACAGGTGCGTCGTTATCTCTATCTCTCCATCGCAGCTAGCCCTACTGATGGGTTGAAAGCTGGATGACAAACCACAGATATCGAAAGGTGGTCAGATCGATTCAAACCCAAAACGATGACTGCCGCTCAAGCTGCCATCAGATTACAAGAAGTGCATCAAGCGAGACAATACGATCGAGATTTACATCCTGCAGCAGTGTTTGATGCAGTGATGGAAAAGAAGAGGAAATCGAAAGGAAACGAAGGTAAGTCCGCATTCGAGGTGCATCTCTAGGTGTTTGGCTTGTTGATACATGTCGAAGTTGCGTTCCTACAGGATCGAGGAAGCGTACTGCAGTCAAGAGTGGTTTACTCGAAGGCGACGACGTGAGCCCTTCATCTCACTCGCTCTTCTCACAATTGGGACTAACCATTCTTTCCCATCTTAGGACGCACCACCCGATCTCGAAGCTGGAGGATCCGATTCTGATTCGCAGGCTGAAGAAGACTTGCTCGAGGATGGGGACGAGGAAGATGAAGAGGGAGATAACGATTACGAGGCGGAATACTTCGATAATGGAGAAGATGACGACAATGATGATCTTGGTGGAGGTGGGGGGGATGGTGGAGGTGATGGTGAGTTTCCGCTCTCTCCTGCATCTGCTCGATTCATGGAAACTGATGGGGAGATTCGAAGGGACACACAGACGGTGGAATTATGGATTAATAGACGACTTTTCCTCTCGAATGGATTCCGCTTGGTCTGTGTACTGTTTTATACGAATATGCAAAGACTCTTGCTACCGAATAACATTCTTGCGAGAAATGCAAAAAAAGTTTCGGTTGTTGTTTTGATGAGCAAATTCGGTTTTGTCCCTTCACCTCACCTCGCCTGTGTATACCTCCCTCTCCCCTCAACTCTCGATTGAAAGCCATGGCGACTGTCTCCCCTATACCAGGCAGTCCTTCCCCCTTCGAAGCGACTCATCCTTCATTCAACTCTCCTTGCCGACAACGATTAAAGACTCCCCGCTCGACTCGTAAACAAGCTACCACACCTCGAAGAACTCCTTCTAGATCACCTAACAAGCGATCATCATCCCAGGGAAGTGCGAATGAGGTGGACGAGAATCAGAGATTAGAGATCCCTTTCCACTCGACCAGCCCACTCAAACCAGTGAACGCTCCGTTGAGATCAGCCATGAAGCAATTACGGATCAACACACCCTCCAGCATCACCCAACGAGGAGAGGAATCGGATAGTCCAACTCTCTTTACTCGAAAAACAACAAACACCTTCAACTCTCACAACCCTCAAACGAGTCCTCTTCGCTCACCAACCAAGACTTTGAGATTCGAAAATATCAATGCGAGCCCTTTGGACCGGCGGAATGAGTCGGGTGGAGAAGAAGAGGCAGATGTTGAACGAGACTCTTCCGATGACTCTGCATCAGAATCAGATTGGCAGACAGACGCAGAAGGTACGTCTTTGTGAATCTCAGTATCTGTTCTGAGCCATATGCTGAGGTAAAGCTTGCAACGTAGATCCCTCAACTCCAATCAGAAGACCTTTATCCTCTCTCCCTTCCTACCTCCTCCCTCAGACTCCATCAGCCTACCGTTTCTCTCCCTCTACGCCATCAGTCAGGACCCACAAGAGCTACGAAGAAGACGAGTTGACCGATTGTGATGCCGATGGCTCGATTTGGGAGGAAGAGGGATCGTTCAATTATGCCTCAGCGGGAGTCAGTGAGGAATTGGAGGTCATGGAAGAAGAGAGTGAGACAGTCATAGAAGATGAGGAGTGGATCGAAGAGGAGGATCAGGAACAAGAGGAAATCATCGAAGAGACGGAAACGAGCGAGATTGAGATGGAGGTGGTCCGGATAGAGGAGGGGGAGTGTCCAGAGCCGATGTTCGCAGCGGAAGCGGAAGTGGGGGAGAAGTCAGCTGAGGAAGACACGAAGGACAAGTTTTGCGCAATCGTTGAGGGGGAAGGTTGCGAAACGATTGAGGAGGAATCGGCTCCAGTCACGAGGGAGGGAGAGGAAACGGGTCAGACGACGGATGAGATCGAAGAAACGGTTGCAGAGATTGAGGGAGAGATGCTTCCGGCATCAGAAGAGACAGTAGACCACGACGGGCGACCAGAAACACCTGAACGAAACCCATCTCCAACCCTCGACAATCCACCTTCACCACTTCTCCCATCTTCGCATCCCGCATTCGAGTCCACTCTGCCATCCTCTCCTATCGCTCTGGCCAAATCTCCGAGAGCCGTTCTCCAAACAACAGCACCCGTACCTACCTCCCTCGCTTCGCCTCTTCCCACTTCGACAACTCCCAAGAAGCCTTCAGCTTTTGCTCCCATCGCTCGCACGGCCCAATCTCAAGTCCACGACGCTCCAACAGCTCGTCGGCAACTCACGAAGCTCTCTTCACTTGCAACGAAACGATCTTTCGACAGTTTGAACGACCCGAAACAACGGATGGCTTTGACAGCGATGGTTCCAGGTTCGGCAGCTGGTACTTCTCATAAAATCGTCCCGACAACGAAGATTTCACTCGGTACTCCTTCCCACGCACCTGGAATCCCTCGGCCTACTCCTTCGTCCTCCTCGGTCTCTCGACTCGCAGCACCTGCCTCCATTCGATCTCGAACACTGAGCGATTCGACCACATCTCGGCTCGCGACTGTGAAGGAGAACAACCCTCCGACGAAATCGAAACTTTCATCATCTCTCCCTCCTTCTTCCTCCTCAATGCGTCCTCCGACATCAACTATTCCTAGACCTCGCCCGCTCGTCAAGTCCGGTCTCAAGCCTCCCTCTTCACTTTCATCATCTCGAACCGTACCAACTCCTTCGACTCGAGGTGTACCTCCGCCACGACCTATCGTCTCGTCTACGAAGCCGATGCGACCCATGGTACTCAATACTTCTCGGCCAGCTATTCCCTCTGCATTGTCTCGTCTACATAGACCTGAAACCGCCCCCTCTTCCTCCGAATTTGCTAAACCACTTTCCGCATCGCTCTCAGCTTCGACGGCACCGAACCCTCGCCCACTTCCTTCGCTACAGCAAACAAGTTCCGCCCCTGCCCTTCTACCGAGTCGGGGACCTACACCTCCTTTGCAACAAGCGGCTCAACTTCCTCCAGTTCCAAGATCCGCAAGACCTGTCAAGATTGATCGAACTGCCGTCATCCCCGCGACTTCGCATACTTCAAAGACAACAAACACTCTTCATGCTATGAGCGCTAGATCGCCACAGAAGCGGAAAGTAGAAACGGTCGAGAGTGATCCGACGAGACCTACAGTATGTTCACTCTGATCTTATACTGTCCCCTCGAAACTAAAACAGTTTATATTCTGACAGGTTTCGAGCGCTCTATCTCAGCCTCTCGCGTCCGTCGAAACTCCGATCAAACCACCTCGCATCGAATCTACACTTGCCTCGCACCCTCTGCCCACTTCTCCCGCAACCCCAAAAGATCTGCCTCTCGCGGCCTCGTCTCCATCCCATGCTCCATCTACATTCACGACTCGATCTTCTCCCAGCTCTCGTCGACCGCCAACCACTTCAGCCTCTCCCCTTCGAAGTCCTCGACGAGTTCCTCTAAACCAACCTCCTCCTCCCGCTTTCCCTGCATCAACTCCTTCGGCACTCGTTCTCCCTGCAGAAAGACTCGTCGCCGTCTCCTCATCCCTCGATGTGTTTGGCAGTAACCCAAATCCACTTCCTCCTTCCTCTCTTCCTCCGATTCCGGTGGCTCAGCTTCCGGTCCGCTCAGCAAGACCTCGAAGAGCGAAACAAGCCGAGGATGAGCCATCCTCATCTGCACCAGCCATTCCTGTTCCCACGAAACGAATCACTCGAAGAACGGCAGCAGTGCCAACTATTCCCACTCCTTCTGCTCCTCCGACTCTACCCACCGGTCCCCTCATCCCTCGCTCCTCTCGTCGACCTCCGAAGCCTGTTGCTCCAGTCCTCGTCGAGGAATCCGAACCGTCTTCACTATCTTCCTCTTCTTCGTCTTCATCAGCCTCGAACGATGAGCCACCCACTCCCGCTCCTTCATTCCTCTTCAATCCCGCTCCTTCGGTGACTCAAGAAGAATTGAACCGTCTCACTCAACGAAACACCAAGAAGAATCAGCAATCGTTCAACAAACTGAAAATTGAGACGGTCTTTATCGAATCGAATCGACCTCCTTCGCCTACAAGCAAGATTCGCAAATCGTTCGGAGGAGGTGAAGGAGGAGTCGGGAAACCGACGACGAAAGAAGGAAGGGAAGCGAGAGCTGCGAAGAGAAGGAATGCGTTGAGGAGTTCGACTGATGGATCTGAGTTTGAAGCGTTGAGGGGAGAATTGGGTGGCGGAGAATCAATGATGGAGAAGAAGGAAGAGGTTGTGCATCACTATAGGGCACCGGGAGATGAGGAACAGTTCTGTTCACCCATGAGACCGGTCAAGAAATCTGGAGGGAAGAAGAAGTCGAGTACAATAACAACGGCGGCGACGAAGAAGACACTGAGATGGGACAAAGCTTTAGTCTACGAGGGACCGAAGGATGACGCTCTCGAGGAAACAGCAGCTTCGGGAATTATCAAAGTCAGTCTGCCTCTCGCTCGTTTCCTCATATTACCTCGTCACTGATGCCTACTCGATTTCGCTAGGCACTTCCTCTCGATCAGTGGGGGAACTCGACGGAGACGTCAACTAATTTCGCAAAACCTTCTCCCGTCGTCATTCGGAAGCGAGTCTTTAAAGACGACGAGCAATGATACCCCTTTTTCTTATCTATTCTTTCGATATCATGTTAGTTCTCGCTTTCTTTGTACTTGTGCTCCTCCTCACCGGCGTGTAAATAAAGTGGGAACCCTGTATTGTTACACAATGTAGTTTAAAACTGCGACTACTCGGTACTAAGGAGAAAGCGAGAGAACGTCTAGTATCGCATTGTCTCTAGTATCGCATTGTCTCGATGATACCGTCGAGCTGTGAGTCAAGAAGGATTGAGCTGCTGAATGTCCAAAGCTGAAAACGACTCGTCGAACTCACAATTCGAATTTGATCAGGAATCATGAATTTCTCGTACGCCAACTGCATCGAGGCCAAAGCTTGATCAGCACCGCCGAGCTATAGATCAGAGGAGAAGAGTCGACTCACGCCGAAAGGTGTATCCCAACCCGTCAACCTCTTGACGGGAGCTTCCAAGTTCAAGAAGCATCGTTCTTGAATCTCTGCTGCCAGTTCACTTCCCATTCCGCCCGAGAGAGGTGCTTCATGCACCACGATACATCTACCAGTCTTGTTGACACTCTTGACAACCGTTTCAATCTATGTCATCCGAAGAAAGCTAAAAACAAATCAGCGAAATCGCAGAAGTTTGAAACGATCTCGAAGACATACATCGTAAGGCATGATTGTTCTCAGGTCGATCAGCTCAACGCTCAATCCCCTCAAGTCTTGCGGAATCAGTTTCTCGAGGTCTTCGCTCGGATGTTTGAGGTGATGCAGCGCAGATTCGATCGTGTACAGCGGTGGACCGTAAGAAACGATGGTCAAGTCTTTCCCTTCTTGTAAGACTTCGGCGGAGGAGAGAGGTAGTTCGTAATCGTCTACTGGGACTTGCTCAATCGAAGATCGGTAGAGGATTTTCGGTTCGAGGAAAAGCTAAATCCTCTTGGGAATCGTCAGAGTGGTAGCCTGGGTCGATCAGAGCAGCTGAGATTGACATACGACGGGATTGGGGTCGCGGATAGCAGCTAGAAAAAGAGGAAGGAAGGATTAGCGTTTTCGGTTATAGACGAGTCCTCGGTGATGGCTCACAAAGTAGCAATCCTTTCGCTTGTATCGGTGATCTGGGTACGACGACTTTCATACCGGATGCTTGAAGGAAGTACGCTTCGGGAGATTGAGAATGGTAAAGTCCTCCGTGTCCAACGGCGGAACACGCTGTACAGTCGCGTTACAAGCCTTAACTCGGCGATAAAGGCTGGTATAGATAGAGCTTATTCGACGTACGACTTCGGAATGTGAGGGATCCAGCGTTGAATTGTCCTCCCGACCGATATCGATATTTCGCCCTGGATACGCTCGAACAACGAAAGCTCAGATTCTGAGAATGCAGACAGGGCTCAACCGAGTAGCTTACGCTCTGTGAGTATCGACAAGGACGTGAGTACGACGATCTCCAAGTATGACTCGAATCAAATCGAAAACTCACTCGTTCACCATTTGATCGAAAGCTGGAAACTGTACATCCGTTGTCGTTGATCAGCTGGCTCACTCTTAGATTTTGCTGACTGACAAGCGACGCACAATATAATCCGCGAACTGCATCTCAGCTACTGCCGTATGTCCCATTGCAGCCATTCCAATTCCGAATCCAGCGATACCTTGCTCAGTTCTGTCAAAATCTCCATCTGCATCAATATCTGGGCCTCCTGAGTGGTGAACACGAGATATTACTGACAGTGGCGTATTAAAGACTCGTTCTGGCCCAAATGAATCCGCTAAACCCATCGTACATCGGAACACACCACCGAAAAAGACCTGCAAAGTTCGATTCTGGTCAGTGTCGTCGCTTTCGTCTCGAGTAACCGCCTTGAGCTCACATCCTCTCCGAATACCATTGAATTTGGATCTTTGACGAGAGTTGTGCTGTCAAAAGTTGAGTGAAAAGTTAGTTGTGAGGTTGCGAAAGGGCGAGAAATTAAACTTACTGCAACGCCGAACGAATCGCCTGATACATACTGTATTTCTCATCGGGCCGTCAGCTTCAGGTTACAGGCGAGAAGTGGAGAAAAGCGCCCTCACTTCATTTTTTCGGTCTCCCGTAAACGGAAATCCTCCTCTGTGATCTCTCTGTCCTGTTGACGCTCTTCTGGGAAGCCCACTCCTACTTGCGCTTCATCCCTCCACAGCAGTCCCGGTGTCCAGAGAGAATCCTGACGGTTCGTGCGGAGTAGTGAAGAATTTGCGACTGTAGGAGCTGGAGGAGTGACGATCTTGGAATTGGCAGGTGCAGAGATTGCTCTTGTTGTTGAGAGTGAACGTTTGAGCAAATGTTTGAGCATTTCGATGAGAAAAAGTTGAGGGAGAAGGAGAGGAGACAAGAGAGGAGAGGGAAGCGTTCGGCTTCGAGTGGGGAAACTCGAGAGGGGAAACCGAAAGAAGAGGGAGAGAGAGAAAGGGGGAAAATCTTGGTTTCCTCCTCAAACAACGTACAACGTTGCAACCCTCATCCGCACTACATCGCCGACGTCAGTACTACGAAGCAAGACCCTCACGACTTACGACTATCACGATGCCTTTCGATTCGAAAACCGGCATTCACACTGGCCCGTTTCCTCCTTGTAAGCTCCCCGACGAGCCATTGTCCATCTTTGAATTCCTCTTCCCGAAAGATAAAGAGCCGGACAACTCTCGACCGTGGATCCTCGACGCAACTTCGGATTTACAGTTCACCAAAAAACAAGCCTACGATCGAACGCTCAACCTAGCGAAAGCGTTCCACAAGAAGGGGATCCGAGAGTCGACTTGTAGTGTCATCTTCAGTCCCAACGCCGTCGACTATGGGCCATGTTTGTGGGCGGTGAGTCGCATCTCCCCTCAAATCGACGTCGGAAGAGACAAGATCGATTCGTAGCTGACTCGCAATCGTATGAGTAGAACTTTCGTCAAGGGGGAATTGTATCCGCTGCGAACCCGTCTTATAACGCCAGCGAATTAGGTCACCAGTTGAGACTTGGTAAGCGCGGCAACGATTCCTTCTCGAGAGGTGGAGACGATTTTCGTTGACAATGTCGCGCGGAATGACATAGTACAATCCCACTATCCCGTCAAACTACTACTGTGCCATCCGGAATCGATTGTTGAGGGAGTCAAAGCTTGCGAAGAGGCGAAATTGGATTCAAGAATTATCGTTCTTATGAAAGGTGAGCTTGTTTCGATACACTGGGATGCGCGATTGAGGTGACGAGTAAGGATCAAGTGTAGCTGGCGGAAGCGACGACCAGCTCGCGAAGGGGTTTCCGACCCTTGACGATATCATCAACGAATCGAAGAACGACAAGATTCCTCCTCAAGTTTTCATCAGGAAGGAAGAAGCTCGCACTAGTGAGTTAAGTCTATTATGTATTTGATATCGAATGGGCTGACAGTGAATCGTAGAGCTCGCGCTGTTATCCTTCTCGAGTGGAACGACAGGTTTACCGAAGTGTGTTTACGCGAAATATTTCGTACTGGCACGAACGCTGATGTATAGTCTCATGAGCTTACTAGAGCCGTTGAAATCCCTCACTTCGCTCTGATCGCAAACGTCTTACAAGCCTCTTCCCACTGGGACGCAACCTCGCCCTTCAAGTCTTACGACGCCAAGTCAAAGACTGGAGATGTAGTCCTAGCCTGCCTACCTTTCTGTGCGTCTTTCCGCTCGTTTCTAAGCTCGTCACACGCTCCCATGATGTCGGAACTCGGGGGGTAGCTTGTGACGAGCTTTTCGTTTCTCGCTTCTTTCGCTAATCCTCGTTTTATCTAGATCATATCTACGGTCTCGTCGTCGTGCTACACGGATCACTCTACATGGATCTCCCTCTCGTCATCTTACCCAAGTTCACTCTGCCAGCATTCTGCGACTCAATCTCAAGATTCAGAGTTTCAATCCTCTTCGTCGTTCCTCCGATGATTGTCATGCTCGTCAAGCAAGATGTCTCGCAGTACGATCTTAGCTGTGTGAGGTTGACCATGTAAGCCGATCTCTCATACTGTCTCTCACATACTGTCTCTCTCAAACTGCCTCTTTCGAGCTGAACTGACGAGAAGAAATCGCAGGGCTGGTGCTGCTCCCTTAACCGACGAGACGGTCAAAGCGTATCTCAAGAAGTTCCCTCACTCGGTTTGTGGACAAGGATACGGAGTGAGCTTTCGTCTTTTTCACTTCTTTCGCCTCGCCGGACTTCTTGAACTGAAACTGCTTGGTTCTCGCTACACCGATGACCGAGACCTCGACAATCGTGTCATTAATCGACGCTAATTATCGCGGCGGATTCCCTCCTAGTTCGGCGGGAGTGCTCGTTCCCAATATCGAGTGAGAATTTCCGCTTTTCCTCCCTTCAAAGGTTCATTCCGCTGATCCATCGAGTTGACAGAGCTAAGATCGTCTCACCCGAAGGCAAGCTACTAGGACCTAACGAGATTGGAGAGCTATGGTCGAGGGGTCCGTCGAATGCGCTGGGATACCTCGGAAACGAGAAAGCTACTCAGGAGACTTTCGACCGCGAGCGCTTCGTGCACACCGGTGACGAGTGTAAGATTGACGAGAATGGACTACTTTTCGTTGTCGATCGGATCAAAGAGTACGTTTCCCGCTTTCTCTCTCTTCTGATCGATTTTGACACTTTCTGGTCCTCTACTCTCTTCCCTATGGTCCTCTGCTTAGGCTCATCAAGTCTTCAGGCTACCAGGTGCCTCCAGCCGAGCTCGAGGGTCATCTACTGTCACACCCCGACGTACAAGATGTTGCGGTTATCGGAATCCCCGACGAGCAACGAGGGGAAGCGCCCAAAGCTTTCGTTGTTCCCTCGACTGCTTGGTCTTCAAGCAAGTCCAACAATGAGGCCGCTCTCATTGAAGCGCTCAAGAAGTACGTTACAGACCACAAGATCAAGTACAAGGCGCTATCAGAGGTTGAATTGATCGACGCAATTCCGAAGACTCCCTCTGGGAAGCTGTTAAGAAAGGATCGTAAGTAGCTCCTACTTCACTGTCACATACTCTAGCTGATGTTTGGTCGACAGTACGAGTACGCCATGCCCAGTCGGTCAAAAATCGGAAAGAGAAACTGTAAATTGTGAGGAAGAAAGTTTCAGTAGTGTTGTCTGTTTCGATATCAAGTCTTGTCATACTATATCTCGTGCTCTCTCTACTACTGCCCTCTCAAACGAAATGAGTGAGAGAAAGTATACGACATTATGCAAGTCAAACAAAGAAGTGTTAAAACCAAAACAGCTGTTCAGATCCCTACATCCAATTCATATCGGTTCCACTACCGAACAGAGACCCACCGTTGCCCACCGTGTTTCCCGTTGCTGCACCCAATCCTCCGAAGCCTCCGTTGAGCCATCCTCCTCCACTTCCCCAATAACCTAAATCGTCGAACCCGAATCCAAATCCCGGGACTGAGGCCATCGAACCCAAGCCTACTGACCAATCGTCGGGTAGATCTGAGCCTGGAACGGGTAGGAGTGAAGATGTGAGAGACAGACTCGAGGAGCCGTAGGAGGGAGTAGGGAGTTCGGTGGGAACGATGTGATCGAGTCGAGCTTGTGAGGCGACTCGTTGATGTGGTGCATTGAGTGGAGGAAGAGTAGGTGGTTGAGGAAGCGTGACGTTGCCGTTCGTAGGTCCATTCGTATTTGGCGATTCCGAGATGAGAGTAGAGTGATTCGACGATTCTATTTCGTCTTTCGCACTTCGTAGGAGCTGGATGACGCCTGCACGGACTTTGAGCGGATCGGCGTCGAGAATGCCACGAGCCAAATTGTAGTAGAGCAATTGAAGTCCAGCGAGAGAATCACACCAACGAGCAGCGATTGGATCTGCAAGAGTTCGAAGACGTTAAGCGCTTTTCATGAGGATACCGTAACGAACTCAGACCACTCACAGACGTTCTTGAGCGATTGTAAGATTGCTGCATCTTGCTGAAAGTACGCTCCCGCACGCTCTGCGGAATGCTTCTCTTGAGGCCAATACTTCCTGCAAACGAGATAGATGTGAGCATGTGCTCGATTGAAGCGAGAATGATGAAGGGACACGTACAAGTGACAGTGAACAGTTCCAGCAGCGAGAGCAGCGAATCCAGCGAAAGGATGTGCGAGAACGATACCGTGTGAAGCCAAGTTTGTGCAGACGTCCGAGATGATACCAGCTGAGTGTTCTGCTACGTCGAACGAAGTCTGCCACCAATGAGGACAATCTGGAGGAGGAGTCGGGTCGCCGTAAAGAGGTTCTCCGTCAACTGGTCCATTTCCAGCCTGTAGGATGACCGACCTTCAGCTCATGCGAGAGGGAGAGAGAGGTGGTGAGAGGAAAGACACACCTGGAAATCAGCGGGAGGGAGGAAAGGTAGGTAATCGCGATGAAGAACGTGAGAAGCCGTTGCGAAAAGCAAGTGCAACATTCCGAACAATCTCGCATCCACGCTACTCGTCATACAGTGGGCGATCAAGGTCTGCGTCGAATACCTCAGCTCTTGTGGAAGTCGATCACCAAATTCGTTGAGTTGACCAGCGAGGGCGAAGAAGGTTGAATCTGATTGCCAGGGAGGGCGACGATCGACGTTTCGACCACCTGCTCCAATGTAGGAAGCGACTGACCTCCAGATATCGGCGATACGAAGAGTGAAACCGTAGAGATCGGCTTCTGGTTCGACGGTGTTGAAAGTCGTCGTTCTCGACCTCGGTACTTTCCCACCCTTCTCTGCTAATCGTTTCCTCTCTCGCTCCTTCTCGGCCGCCTCTTCCTCTTCTTCCTTCCTCTGCTCAATGACTCGAACCGACAAACTCCAAGCTGGTGGATCCGGGTCAAACTTCGCTCCCATTCCTTTCCTCCCATTCGCAAAATCTGCATCACTTCCCGGCATCCTCAAACTTGAAATCTTCGGTACTTTGAGTCCACAAGGTCGTTCGTTTCCGTCAGAGATAGTTCGATCGAGAAGAAAGCAGGACCAGAACGTTCGACGGCGAGTTTCGGCTTTGAGAGGATCGACTGAGGCTGGTCTCGGAGGAACTTTGTTTTCGTTTGTTCCCGCTCCTCCCGAGTTTCGACTAGCTGAAGAGTCCCTCGAGCCATTTGCTGAAGTCGAAGTGGAACGTCCTCTTCCACGAGGGTCGTCGCCCAGTGCAGCCGAAGGATAGTCTACTTCGTCGTCGAAACCCAATCTCAAGATTTGTGCCATTCGAATTGCTTGACCTAGCTTGAGCCATCCCGAATGATCCCGTCCTGCTGTGAGTTCGTAGAGGGAGAGGAGGAGGTAGCATTGACAACGAATGAGGGTGACTTCGGAATCGGGAAGTTGAGTGACTGTAGCGGAGTGAGAGGGGAAGAGGGGTTTGGCGTCGGGGAGCGAGAGTAGCTGAGAGGCGAGGACGGCGTAGTACTCGGAAGCGGCCGAAGCTGAGGAAGGGTGCAAGTCGCGAAGAGCTGGGCAGAAACTGTAAATCGTTGGTATGCTCAATCAGCTTTGTCCTCAGGTTGAATGTCAACGACAACATACCGAGCAGCGAGAGCGAGGATCGAACAGATGAGTTCCCTGGACGCCGTACCGTCTAAAACTGAGTCGATGAGAGATTGGTGATGAAGGAAAGGGAAAGTGTCGTGACTATCAGAACACGAAACCCGTCAGCTTTTTCCCCGACAGCTATACGTCGATGAGAGAGCTTACTAGTGGATCATGAAGGTCGCGATAGCATCGAGGGTGAGTTGCTGTTTGGGGAGTACTGCTTCAGTAGGCGTTTGTACTGGTTCGTGATGGTTGAAGTAACCGCTCGGTCCAGCATTGCTACATTCATCGTACACTTACAAATCAATCCCGCAACTAGAAAGGTAGCTAGGACGAGGAACTTACGTTGTACCGCCAGTTTCAGCAGGATGTCCATTGTAAACGCATTCCATCTTCCTTCCAACACAGAACGCGCAGGTTGGCCATTCTCCAGAACATCTCACTTTCCTCTTCCTATTGAACCGAAGGGAAACGGGAGTAAAGTGAGAGTGGGGTTTTGATCAGCTGACTTTGATCAGAAACTTGCGAGACTTCGACGAGGACAGAGAGGGTGAAGGAAGGCGGTGCTTACCTGCAGGTAGTACAAGCTATACTAGCCCTCGCTCCTACTTTGACCTTCTTCTTTGCGTTTGCTGTTTCATTATCCTTGTTTTGTTTTAAAGTGTTTCCATTTCCAGACTTTTCCGATACTGAAGCTTTGCGTTTGCCCTTGATGTCTCGTGTAGTTGCTGGCGGTTGAGGACTAGGTGGACTAGCTTGGTGATCTGAAGAGTCAGCAGTTGGTGGTGAATCGGTGTCGATTGTTGCAATAATTGGTCGAGTTGATCGTTCTGGACTTCTCGAAGCTGCTGAAGGCATCCTGCGCTCGTGGTGGTCAGCAGCGACCGGTGGTGGTGCTGAATTGAACAGAGGGGGAGAGTGGAAAGAGGAGGACTTGAAATTTGCTGGTGGGGAATTTAATAGCTCTTCTTCCTGGAGGGAGAAAGGGAGGTCTCTGCCAAACAACCACGAGCACTCCATCTTCCTTCAGTCGAGTGTATTGTGGCAGAACAAGGAATTGAACAAGCAGAAATTGACCTTGAAGTTCAAATCCGCGGACTCCGAGAATGTCCTTTCTCGTTTGTCCGCCTCGATGCAACACGCTTTCTCATTTTCTCACTGATGGAATAGAATACGCTAGCAGACCCAAAGTTGAATGCGGACGAAGTGGGGGAAGAGAAAGAGGAACTTTTTCGTTTTCTGACGTTCCCTTCACCCAATTCACCTTCCGACCCTATCGAACGCCTCTAGTTACCATGCACGCTGTACGTCAGACCTCAGCCGAATCATTGGCCTTTCTCTGTTCGCCCAATCGACCTCCACTCTCGGAATAATTCACCTTTCCTCTTCAGCTCGATGCTTCACTCGTATAATGGCAGGACTTCATACAAGAGGTACCGAATGGTATTCACAGCGAGTCGGCGTATCGGCAGCGTCTCAGAGAGGCGATGCGGTGGAGTGAAGGATTTCGTCAGAGGAAGGGCAACACAACAGACGTGTAGAGCTTCAGGCGAACACGGCGAGCTGACGTACGATGCTTGAATTTGATAGGTAGCCGATTTCTGTTTGATCCCTATGGGACTTAGTGAAGCCTCAGTTTCGAAAGTAAGCCCTATCTTTCGCAAAACATCTAATCTACAAAGCTGATTGGACCTCATACGCTCGTAGTACATCGCCGAATGTCAAAGAGTGTTGGAAAAGACCGGGCTCAAGTATCAACTAGGAAGTTATGGAACTGGAGTCGAGGGAGAGTTCTCTGAAGTGTGCAAGGCGATCGAACTCTGTCACGAAGCCGTGCACAAGATGGGCTGCCCGCGAGTCGCAACCGACATTCGAATTGGTACCAGGCTTGACAAGAAGGGCTCGATGGAGGACAAGGTCAATTCGGTCAAAGCGATTCTTGAGGGAGAAAAGGCTCAGCAACAGCAGGAGAGCGGTGAAAGGTGCGTTTCGGAACATTGACCCTGTCATCGAGTCTGTGGTTGATGTTCATTCGGATACACAGCTCCAACAAGAGCGCTTGAGTCCGGACTCTGATGGAATGCCTGAAACGCAAAATTCTCAGAAGGCCAATCCGTGAAACTTAACGTCGCCTTGCGTGAGTTTACTCTCGCAGTCCTCGTGAAGAATCACTTCCATCGACCACGAGAACCTCACGTTCTAGCCCTCCGACGTCCGAAGCATCTGGTCGAGACCTCTAGATCCCTTCCTCTCCCTCGCCTCATCCTCCTCGCAATAACATGCACTGCTCCTCCCAGCTCAAGTAGACAGCTTCCCTTCTCTCCCTTTCTTTCTCTCGTCGTAGCCTCGTCTCAGTATACGCAATTGGAATCAATTTGAAGTCTCTCTTTACAAATTGCTTCTTGTTGGTTTTGAGCGCTTGAGAGCAGAAGACTCTGGTGTATGCCACATTGATCTCCACGCTTGGAAGGGTACGTTGTCGCTCAAACTTAGCGTCTTTAGATTGAAAATTCTCGCTGACTGTCTTGCTTCTCCAACTAGGTGACTGGCCCGCCAAGCCTCGTCTACCTCTCGTAGGAGGTCACGAAGGAGCAGGTTAGGGTCCATCCTCCATCTGCTCAACTCGCTTGCGA